>Ga0066372_10000798_pt1 | contig 12106 bp, 19 predicted proteins | sample Knorr_S15_td_250_FD_77011 | JGI IMG/M metagenome (GOLD analysis project Ga0066372, IMG submission 77011) | Marine microbial communities from Southern Atlantic Ocean transect - Knorr_S15_td_250_ad_251m_LV_A | ecosystem: Environmental > Aquatic > Marine > Oceanic | place: Southern Atlantic ocean... | reverse complement strand
GGTCAGGACTTTGTCCTTCCATTTTACCACGTGAATAACTTACAAAAAATGAACAATAATTTATAATATCAATACATGAATCTTCAAGTGATTCAAAGTTTGGTTTATAATTAGGGTCATCTTCCATAGCTTCAATTACTGAATGCATACGTAATATTTTTGCATGCATTGTATCTAATATGGTTGAACATCCATGTGGATAATAATCAGCTTGACGAATCCTAGAATTAGGATTTTGATAATCGTTTGATTTTTGTTGTTGAAGTTCTGCAGCGGCCTGCAAAACTTTTAATGATTCTTTCATATACTACTCCATTTAATATAGTTATATTATATCATAGTTATAGGCTAAAGTAAACAGCTTATGTAAATCTTTTATGCTTTGACATAGCCACTGAATTATGATATAATGCATCAGTTCTTTCATCACGTATGTTTGTAATTTTTTTACAATTGTCGAGGAAGTAACACCTCATTTGTTTGATTGGTCCTAACTTAAAAGGTTCATATGCATCTTCACTTGTATGGTCCATACATTCATAAATGGTTGCACCTTCTTCTAATGATTCAGGAATTTTAACAAAATATAATATGTCAACATTATCTAATTTACGAAATTGTGAGCTATCAACCCAGAAACCTTGGTCTTTATTATTTAACCTAAATGTTTTTACTTCGTAGGTTTTTTCCCTTATAGTACCATCTTTTTTAGAATCAAACCAATCATCTGTTCGTTCTGCTTTAGGAAAAAATTCCTCTATTAATTGTTCGCCTATTTCACCGGTATTAATTGTTACTGTGGATGTATTCGATTGCACGATTTGCCTCCTTGTCAAAGGGTCTTGACTTATACCAATTACCATTTTCAAAGTCAATTTCCTTACATAATGTTGTGATTTCTTGAGCAGTAATAGGATATTTTCTACGTATTGCATTACCTGCAATTGAAACCATAATGGCATACATTTTTGCATACCAGCCTGTATCAGTTATTTCATTATACTCTTTAACTAATTTTTTATTAACAAATGGACAATCTCTATAATTATTCCAAGTCACACTTGTATTTGTTAATTCATTTTTACGATGAGCAAGTAATTGTTCACGAATAGCTTTAGGTAAATTATCTATTAAAGAACCTGACCTCTCAACATAATCATGTTTGCTTATAATTTCAAGTGGGTCCATATCGACACCATTAAAATTATTGTATATAAAATTATATGCACCTTCATATTTCCCAGGGACATAATACATACGGGATAAATCTTTTGTTTGAGGGTCACCAACATCTCCTAACTCTTTATTAAGAGCATACCAAAAATGTTTAATTGAATTATTAGGTACATCCTTCGTTAATGGGAAAACCATTCTAAATTTTGGTTTTTCATATGTAGATGATGCTGTGCTATAACACACATGGTTCCATTTACTATATTTTTCAATTATATCTTTGGTAAGAGTCTCACCATGCCAATCACCTTCATCTACATCTACTGCACACCAACCAGCCCAACCAATAACACTTTCATTAGAACGAGTTGTATCGTCTTGATATATTGCAGGGGATATTAAAGGTGCTGATTTTTTATCTTTACGAGGATATTCAGCTAAATCAAATAACATTTTTTCAAATACTACCCAATCTTCGAGATCCATTCGCTTATTTGTTTTATTATCAAATATTGATTTAAATAATGTTAATGACTTCATGTCATCTTTTCGATATTGCCTACTTTCCATCTTTTATATTCTGTTGAAAATTTAGTATGTTCATTAAGAGTAAGTTCATGAACAGTTTTATCTTTATACCTTTGCAACCATGTGTCATAGGTATGTGTTTTAGAAAATACCCAATCTTCGTGAGATAGTTTAGCCATAATTAATGTATTTTTGGTATATCAGGTGTTAGAATATCATCCCGACTTTTTAATATATGTTCAGTCATTAATTTAAATTCATCTTCAGATAACATGGCTTTATAAATTTTCATTGCTTGTGCCATCATTATTCCTGCAGCCATTAATGGTTCATTATTTATAGCTAATTTTTCAAACTTTTCATATAACTCATCCATTATTTATCCTTGCTTTTAGTTTTTTTACTTACTGGTTTTTTTGCGGTCATACCATTAGGAAAGTTTCCACTATCCACTGTTTTTTCTTCAACCAATTTTCCTTGTGGTCCATTACCTTTACCGAAAAAAGCTTCAGTTAAGGTTGGCCAATTTTTACTCCAACTATACATTATTTCTCCTTTGTTTTTAGTTTTTCAAATAAATCTACTTCATAATCTGGACGCCAACGACCTTTGCCTTCACTTGAAGAAACAGCTGGAAGAGAATCAAAATATATCTCTTTTGCGTTTGGTGTCCATTTAGTATTATATTTACCAGAAATTTCAGTTCTGGCTACATTAGCTTCCATTGCTTTCTTTTTTATATTTTCTGCAATTACTGCTTCTAATTCTTCATCAATATCTGGTTCAAATGCTGTTGGAATGATACCATGATTATCTTTATGAGTTGGTGATTTCCAACCTTCTGGCTTAATTAAATCTGGAATACCTAATGGATTTGGACGTGATTCTTTCACACCAACTTCCTTAGCCATATTTGCTTCTAATATTTCGTCCCAAGCTTTATGCGCATTAACGCTCATAGCATCTAACGTACCAATAGCAACAACGCAAATATCAATAAGACCATCAACAATTTCTTCAGCATCTTCCATAATAATTGCTTCTCGTGTTTCATCGTATTCCTCTTTAATAAATTTTAATCGGAATTCTAAGTATTTTTTAAGCTGAAATGGTGTGGCATGTTTAACCCATTCCCTAACACCATATTTTGTTTGCATACGATTGATATCATTTACCCAATCTGCGCTCATATTTTTTTCTCCATTATTATATTATACCATATTTTATGTGAAAGTACATACGTTAATTGAAAAAAGATTCTAATGTAATACTCTTTTCACTTTCCCAACCAACAGCGGTTAAGACAGGTTCTATTGCACTAATAAATGTTTTTTCGAATTGAAGATTATAATCTATATAGTCCTCAAGTTTAAATTGGCGTGGTAGATAATCAATAAATGCAATAACATTTTCTTTACTTGGATTTGGCTTTCGTAAATAAGTAAATTTTACTTTATCGCCACCATGTATTTTTTCTACTTTTTTCTGTAGCTTTTTGTCATCAATTAAATGATTATGCATTAATGCACCACGGACATGAATAGGTGTTCCCTTTTTATATATAGTTTCTTTATCAATCCATTTACGAATATTTTGAACTGAACGGGGGAATGATACTTCTTCAGCTGACGCTTTAGAGAATACATTCTTAAAATTTTGTATATCGGCTTGAACTGTTTCTTCATCAGTTTCAATAATTCTTTTAAACATATCTTTTAATGCTTGCCTACATATTGCAGGAGTACTTGATTTAATAGCTTCAATACCCATAATTTTTAAATGAGGATTTGTATAACGAACTCCCTCATTGTCATGCACGTTTAATATATATCTTTTCTTTGCTGTCCATATACCACGATCAGCAATAACTTCCCTACCCATTACCATCTTATTTTCTATACCACCAAGGGTATTATATAATTTATCGTAACATTTGGTGAGAGCATCTTCTAACACAGTAGAACATAATTTATCTAAAAAGTTAACAGGATTTTGTGGTTTATAACGTTTAACAAATTCATCAAGACACACATATACTGAATCAGTATCAATGGCAACTACATAATCTTTATCAGTTTCCAATGTTTCATTAAGATAATTGTTTAAATGTTGTTCAGCCCATTTGATAGTTGCTTGGCCAGTAAGTGTAATACCTTCAGCAATTCTCATATCAAAATATCTGAACCATTTATTACCCATCGCTCCATATAAACTATTAAGAAGAATCTTAAGAGCTAACTGTTGATTTTTAGCAATGGCTATTCGTTTTTCTAAACTATATTGTTCTGACTTATTAGCAATTAATTCTAATTCTTGTTCAGCCTTTAATTGTTTTTGTTTATGTTGAACACGTTCATTATAAATTTCTTGAATAATTTGAGGAAGAACACCTGGTTTACTTGTATCAAATCGGGTACCATTAACAGCTAAAGCAGTATTTGGATGAGTATTTTTAACTTTATTATCAAGTACAGATTCAACATTAACACCTAACTCATCGTCAAGTAATATAGTCTCGGGAGACATATTATATTGCATAATAATTGATGGGTATAGAGAGTTTAAGTCGAATGAACATACCCAATCATGCATTCCGACATGTGGTTCTTTTACATAACCACCGGCATATGAAGCCTTTGATGATTCTTCATTTTGTGGTATTGTTATATGTTTTGAATGTAAATCCCTATAGATTAATGAATCCCATATCGCCACGGTCCCTAGAACTGAATCATAGTTAACTCCACCTTTATAAGCCATAGTTAAACATAAGGTAATAAGACCAAGCTTATCTTCCATTCTGTCAATCAACTCTACATCTTTAATGTTATAATCAATAAATTTTTGATAATCATTGTCATGTAATTCATTTAAGTCTGAGGCTTCACCAAAGTCAAGCTTCTTCTCACCAAGAACTACGTTGGCGATATTGTCAAGTTTATATGATTCTTGTGGACCATAAGTAAATGCAAACTTTTTAAATATTGCAAGATAATCAAGACATGTAATACCTTTTATGTCATATTTAACACGCGTATTAGTACTAAATGGTTGTTGTACTTCGCGTTTGTCAATCATTCGCCAAGGTGATAACATTTTCTCTTTATTTCCACCATTGATTTTTGCTATACGATTTACAAGATATGGTATATCAAAAAATTCTATATTCCAACCAGTAAGAACATCAGGGGATGTTTTTGCCATGTGATATAAAAACTTATGAAGTAGTTCTCTTTCGTTTTGACATTTAATATAACGAACTTCATTAGTTTGCATTATAGATTTTTCTTTATCATAATCACCACAACCAAATGTATAATAAACATCATCTATATTATTTTTCGTTGTAATCGCAGTAACTTCTTGATCGGCAAGAGCTGGGTCTGGAAAACCATCTCCATATTTTACTTCAATATCAAGTGAAGTAACATTAATAAGACTACGGTCCCATTCAATATTGCCTGGAAATTCTTCATTAATGTATTGAGCAACATAATTAGTATTTCCATATATGTCAAAATTAGGAACATCTTTATATTGCTTCATAAATTCTGTAGCTTCACTCATACTACCAAAGTGTATTGGTTCTACTGGTGTGCCATTAAGCGCATGCCATTTAGTTTCTTTTTTGGATGTGACGTAAAGTCGTGGACGGAATGGAATAGTATATGAAACTTTAACACCATTCTCATAGCCTGTATATTTGATTACCTTACCGTGACGAAAGGCGTGCGTATAGAAAGTTTGTTGATTCATGGTTATATTATACCATAAATTGTATTAAAAGTAAACAGCTTATGTTACAATCCTAGGTTTTTGTGGTGTTACGACATTAGATGTCATTTTATTATAATTATTTATTAATTCATCAGTTGGTTGAACATTAAACATAATATGTTCTTCTTTAATCATTAATTCATTAATTTCACAATAAGACATATAAGGTATAAAACCTATTTGTCCTTCATTTGGTATTAAAAGTATTGGATTTTTAACAAACTTTCTTACTTCATTTTCTTTGAGTATTGTTACTAATATCTCTTCACCCGACGTAAGTCGGATTAATCTAACTTCATTCATCTGTGTGCCTTTGGTTGTTTTGATTTATAATCTTTGATTGCTGCTTTAATTGAATCTTCAGCTAAGACTGAGCAATGAATTTTAACTGGAGGTAAGTTAAGTTGTTCAACCACCTCTACATTTTTAATTTCTTGTGCGTCTTCAAGAGACATACCTTTTAACATTTCGGTAATAATAGAAGAAGATGCTATTGCAGAACCACAGCCATAACATTTAAACACTGCGTCCTGTATAATATCTCTTTCTACTTTGATTTGCAGCTTCATTACGTCGCCGCAAGATGGAGCACCAACCATACCAGTCCCGACATTCGGGTCGCTTAAGTCCATCTTACCCACATTGCGTGGATTATTATAGTGGTCTAGTACTGCGTCTGAATATGCCATAGTGCTCCTTAGTATTTATTAGCCTAGCAACAGCTTTTTAGCGTGCTTAGGCAAGTCACCTAAATTAATTGTTTGAGGCTTGTCCGCTTCTGGAATATCGTTCTCCAAAATTACAACAAGCATTCCATCTACAATATCAGCTCCAACAACTTTTAGTGTGTCGCTTAAAGTAAATGAACGCTCAAACGCTCTTGTTGAAATACCACGATGTGAGTATTCCCTTGTATCTGTTCCGGAATGTTTCTTACCGGAAATTGTTAAGACTTGTTTTTCAAGAGTTAAATCTATATCCTCTTTTGAAAATCCTGCAACAGCGATTTCAATTAAAAAATGACCATCATCACGTTTAATAACATTATAAGGTGGGTAACCAGCACCACGTGCCGCATCCATTTGCCTCGCAGGCAATGCTTCTAATGTATTAAAAAGTGATTCGAATCCAAGGAAGGTATCCCTCGGAAAGTTTCTAAATGCTAAGTTTGACATAATGTCCTCCTATTAAATAGCAAGGTTAAAAGTGTGGCTTCATGCCACGGTTAATGTAGGCCCTTACGGCATCCTACAAGTTTATTTATACAGGTTTCATTTAATTCCTATATTATATTTTGGACATAATTCCCAATCAGCTTTATCTTTATGGGATATTATTTTAATTTGGTTTAAAGCTGCAACTTCACCTACTGGTGAAACTGTTTCAAGTAGTCCCCAATCATCCATTAATTTAACAATTGTGTTCCTACGTCTAAGATCATTTTCTGTTAGGTTAGAAGGTTTTCCGTCTAACAAGAATAGTTCTTTAAAATGTGTTATAAAATATCTTCCTTGTTTATGAAGTATGTGGCAAGATTGATATAGTTTAGCATCCTTTTTAGAAGCTACGCCAATACGTGTTAATGTTTCACGTATTTTTAAAAAGTCATCTGGTTCTGCCAATATTACTTCTAACATCATCTCTGGTTTCCAATTGACCAGTTCATCGTTGAATTCCGCCATGTTGTATTCTTCCTCTAATTATTTTAAGGTTTTCATCACTTAAAAGCGGAAGTACATCACGAGCTTTTTCATTGCTATAACCATAAAACTTTTTTATAGCACTAATATTTTCAGATTCAATAGACTTATTCCACTTGGAGAAACGATTCCGCTTCCTAACAATATTTATAAGAAAATCGAATTGAAGACGTGAGTCTAGGTGGTGATATTGATTCATTTCATTCGCATATATCACTGTATCAGGAAAATAAGACAACCCACGATTAATCATAAAACTATTATAGTCTTTCTCATTTTCCAATATATCCTTTTTAGTAGAGGATATTGCTTTAATTATTTCAAATGGACTCACGATCGTGTTCATCCACAGCTTCACTTAAAAGTCTGCTCATCTTATGTAATAATTTAGCTGCTTTATCTAATTGCCACACCACATTAACCATAGCCAATGCGACAATAATAGATGCATAACTTGCCAGTTGTTCAACCATCTTGGTCTCCTATTTAAATTTAATTTGTGACATTATTTCTGTCATACATGCCACTACATTTAATTCATGATCTGCAACAAAACTATCTTTATATGAATAGTCAGCAAGTATAAGCACTAATTGTGGAACACTTGAAGCTTCGACATATGAAATCATATTGTCATAAACCATTCTAAATATTTTTGCGGATTCTACGTCCATGTTATCTGTAACCCATTTACGCATACCCTTAAAGTTTTTGTCTTTAAGATCGCTCATTAATTCCTTTACACTTGACTCAGATAGAGTAACAAGAATGCCGGTATCAATGGTACCACTCATTCCATATCTTTGACACTCATTAATGACACGTCTCCAATCTGGAATGTATTTCATAATCAGTTCAGCAAGAACCTGATTTTCGTATGTAATGTTTTCAGAATCAAGAATAAATTGAAGACGTTGCATAAAATGGCCTGCCATCTTACTTTTGTTTCCAATATTAAATTCATATATAGAACATCTTGAATGAAGAGGACCTATAATACGATTCTTAAAATTACATGTTAATATAAATCTACAATTTGTTGAATATTCTTCAATGAACCCACGCAATGCAGGTTGAGTAGATTGGGGATTGAGGTAATCAGCTTCATCAAGAATGACTACCTTTTGTCCACCTTGTAATGATATAGTACTTGCGAATTGTTTAATCTTACCACGTAGAGTATCAATGTTTCCATCTTCGGACCCATTAATCATCATATAATCTAAACCCATTTCATTACATAATGCTCGAGCGACTGTAGTTTTTCCAACTCCAGCCGAACCAGTGAACATCATATTGGGTAATTCACCTTTTTGAACTATCTCTTGAAATGTATCTTTTAATCCGTCAGGAAGAATACATTCTTCAATAGTTTTTGGGCGATACTTTTCTACAAATAAAAATTCTTCCACAAATACCTCATAATATAATTAAATTTTTAAGCTTCTACTTCATCTTCAGCGGGGGCCTCAGGGGCAGGAGCTTGAGCTTGTTGTGCTGCAGCTGCAGCTAACAAAAACTTTTCTAAACGATTACGTACTGCACCAACATCTGCTAGTTCAGCACCTTCAAATGCACCACGTTTAGTAACAATATCAATAATTGTAACGCATGCTCTAATGTCACTAACGTTTAAACCATCACCTGTTGGTGGTGGTGCCGTAGGAACTGGAGTATCTACTGCACTAGCTAATTCTTTATTGAATTGACCTTCATCAGTTTCAGTTTTCTTTGCCATAATAAGTTATTCCTTGTATGTTGTTGTTTTATCAAGAGCAACCCAATAATTGGTGTTGCCAGCTTTTACAGAAGCTACTTGCTTCTTATCAATTCCGAAGACATATTCATCGGATGGTTTGAATTTGAAATTGTTTATATCAAATACAAAATCAAACTCTGCAGTAGTATTTATACTACAATTTGCTACGTTTAATGTATATTCATTAGACGTTGGATTCTGTTTATCAAGAACTACGCATTCAATAAATTGACTTCCAGTTGAACTCATGCGTACACAAAGTTGATTAGCTTTAAGTGTAGCAGAAGCTTTACGTAGTTGTGATAATTCATCATGCGAAAGTGTAAAAATTAAGTCTTCGCATGGTAAAGTAATATCATTTGTTGGAACTGTTAAGCTACTAATATCACTAAAATGATATTTAAATGTTGTAATACCATCTGTAATTCTAACAAATTTTTGATTTTCATCAAATGATAATGTAGGGTCATCGAACATATTTAAACAACTTAAGAATTCACCTAAGTCATAAATGCCAAATTGATATGGCCATACGTACGGAGCTTCCGGTATAACATTGGACTTTGCCATAAGAGTTTTTGAGGTAGACATTGAACGTATCATACCATCTTCACCAAGAGCAATATTACTATTAATCGTTTGGAAGTTGCTCAATACTTCTTTTATTTCATTACTAAGTTTCATTATGTAGACTCCTTTAAGTCATGTTCATTCATTGCTAATAGAGTATAATGCATGATTTTCATTAAATCTTCACGATTTGCTCCGTTCTTTTTACCATATCTTGATGCGTATTTTAATACATTACCAAGACAAAAATCCAATCCCAACCCAGAGGAAGAGATTAAATCCATACTTTGTACACCATTTGGTGATGAATAATGTTTTGAATAAGTACTTTCAACATATTTAGTTAACTGTTTTATGTTTTCAGCTTCATTAAATTTCATATTATTAAAGTTCATAATATTATCAATTTCATCACTTGTTATATTATGAAGTTTCATTATCGTTTATTTTTATAAGAGGTTGATAATGTGAAGTATCATGATAATTTCCATCATGTTTAAATGTTCGTGTAACAGATTCTTTAGTCAACATACCATTAAGATTAATTCTATATGTAATTAGTTCTTGATATAAAACACCTTTGGTGCTTGTTTCAAATGCTGACTTTAATGGTCCTGGTTTCATCTTTTAATAAAATCAATTTCATAATAAGAACCTTCGTAATCAAATGTAATAGTTGAGTGTGAGTATTCATTAGTTGTAATAGACTTCTTACGTGTCTCAGTCTTACACACCATAGCTGTAGTTGTTGCACCTTGATTTTGTCCTTCTTCAGCACCAATCAATGCGCCAATTACTGCTCCTGGTACTTTACCATTCTCATCATCTATTGCATCACCAACAACTGCACCGAAGATTGCTCCCCAAAATGCACTATTCGCAATGTCGGCACTATTGCCTATTGTTACTTGTTGGTTTTGGCATACTTCAACTGTATGTGGTTGTAAATAAACAACTTCATGGAAGTGGTCTTTTATTACTGCACTATGTGTTATTGTACCTGCCATAACATGTGTTCCCATCATTAATAGGAAACCAGTCATAAACCATCCAAAACGTTTAACTTTTTCTTTCATTATTTTTTCTCCATTTAAATATAGTTATATTATATCATAAAAACTGGCTAAAGTAAACAGCTTTTAATAAATTTTTTTTCATAAGACGTGTCGCACATTGTTTATGCAGCTACTGCGTCAGTTATTTTCGCAACTAATTGCTTAGTGTGTTTTTTGTTTTTATTGAATTTTTTGAATTCATTCCTAATGTCTCTAATTGTTTCAGTTTTTTGAGGTTCAAATTCATCATCAACATGTTTTTGACCAACTTTAATTATAAAGTAATCATCATAACCTTTTTGTTTTTTCCAAACAAGGTGACCTTCTTTTCTCCATTTCTTTATAACATCTTTAAACTCTTTATGGTCTTTTTCTTCAACATCCCAATATCCTTGACCAAAAGAAGAAGCATCATGTGCCAAATGAAAACCAAACATTTTAGCACCAGTAAGTTCCTTAAGTCTAATTAAGCAATTTGTGTAAAGTTCTCTAGAACTACTTCCAGAAATAAGTTTACCATTAAAGTTAATCATTTTATTATTACGATGAGTTTTAACATTAGCATGTTCATCATCATTAATACCAATACTATCAGGATAACCATCAGTAAGTATCATAATATTTGTTTTTTGTATTGCATGCTTATTTTGAAATTCTCTAGTAAGCTTAGCAGCTAAAATCGTAGTTTGAATAAGTGGAGTTGAACCCATTGCATCAATTTGGTGAAGCATACCGCCACCTATATAATATTTAGCATCACGTCTATATGAATGAGCTTTACTTATACCAAATGCTTCTTTAGCAGCTTCATCAAAAGTTTTATTATTCATTTTTGAAGAAAACATTTCAACAACTTTTATTTTAGTTAGGTCATCTATTTCATTACCCTTAACTTTAATTTCGTCTTGAAGGTCTCTACCATGCCATCCAGCAGTAGTAAATGAATATACTTCAAATGGTATATGAACTTTTCTGCAAAACATTGCTATTGAAATTGCTTGGTTAGTTACATCTTCTATGATATCACACATTGAACCTGAAAGGTCCATAAACATCATTATTCCATGTGACTTAGCTTGAGCTAATTGAGTAGTAGTTAGGAAAATATCCTCAGAAGTTTTATAAGCATGAAGCTTTAATGGGTCAAGTTTTCCAGTCTTTGCACTAAGAGCTCTTGAATATTCAAAAGCTGCTTTCTTACGTTCAAAATCTTTAGCTAATAAATTAGCTGTAGAGTTTAAACCTGGCTTTGATTTTTCCCAATCTTCTGTAACGTTTGAATTACCATAAGCACTATATTCAATTTCACTTTGATTTTCTTCACACCATTCTATTCTCATAGCTGCTGCTTCTTTATAAGTAAATACAATTTTTTCTAAATTTTCTTCTGTAATTCCTGAAGAATACATAGACTGTTTTGACTCTTTATCATATTTGTCTTCTTTACTTTCAAGTAAATCTTTTTCGTTTTCTCTGAAATTTTCTTCAGTCCAAGGAGAATGTTTATCAGCTGGTTTTTCTTCAGTTTCAGATTCTTTACTTTC
>Ga0066372_10000795_pt1 | contig 12122 bp, 11 predicted proteins | sample Knorr_S15_td_250_FD_77011 | JGI IMG/M metagenome (GOLD analysis project Ga0066372, IMG submission 77011) | Marine microbial communities from Southern Atlantic Ocean transect - Knorr_S15_td_250_ad_251m_LV_A | ecosystem: Environmental > Aquatic > Marine > Oceanic | place: Southern Atlantic ocean... | reverse complement strand
TTTGTAAGTATTGGTGATAAAGTAAAGGAAGGAGATGTTTTGTGTATTATAGAAGCAATGAAAATGCTAAACCAAATTGAGTCTGATAAGTCAGGTGTAATTAAAGCAATCCTAGTAGAAAATTCCCAGCCAGTAGAATTTAATCAAGTTTTATTCATAATAGAGTAGAAAATGATTAAAAAATTATTGATAGCAAATAGGGGCGAAATAGCATTACGTATTTTAAGAGCGTGTAAAGATCTAGGAATTAAAACTGTTGCAGTTCATTCAGATGTTGATAGAGATTTAATGCATGTAAGATTAGCAGATGAATCAGTGTGCATAGGTCCATCAGATTCAAAAGAAAGTTATTTATTACCATCTTCTATAATTAGTGCTGCGGAAATAACAAACGCAGATGCAATTCATCCTGGATTTGGATTTTTGTCAGAGAATGCTGATTTTGCAGAGCAAGTAACAAAATCTGATTTTATTTTTGTTGGGCCAAAGTCTGAAACAATAAAATTAATGGGAGATAAAATTCTCGCAAAGAAAGCTATGGAAAAAGTTGGTATAAGCAAAATACCATGGTCTAAAGGTGCAGTTTCTAAAAAAATTTCTGAAAATAAAATAATAGCAAAAGGAGTTGGATATCCAGTTTTAGTTAAAGCTGCATTTGGAGGCGGAGGAAGGGGTATGAAGGTAGTGGAAAAAGAAGAGGATTTAGATGAGGCTATAAAATTAACAAAAAATGAGGCAAAACTAGCATTTGGCAACGACACCGTATTTATCGAAAAATTTTTGAAGGACCCAAGACATATAGAATTTCAAGTGCTTTGTGATAATTTTGGCAATGCAATATGCTTGGGAGAAAGAGATTGTTCTATGCAGAGAAAACATCAAAAGGTTATAGAAGAAGCTCCAGCAGTTGGAATTACTGATGAAATTAGAAAAAAAATGAGCAAATTAGTTACCGATGCTTGTAAAGAAATAGATTATATAGGAGCTGGAACTTTTGAATTTTTGTATCAAGATGATAATTTTTATTTTATTGAGATGAATACAAGGATACAGGTAGAACATCCTGTTACTGAAATGATTACAGGAATAGATATTGTTAGACAGCAGTTGTTAATTGCATCAGGAGAGAAAGTTGGATATACACAAGATGAGGTAGAGATAAGAGGTCACGCGATAGAATGTAGAATAAATGCTGAGAATCCAAAAACATTCATACCATGCCCAGGAACTATACAGCAATTTCATGCACCCGGAGGTCCTGGAGTTAGAATGGATACACATATTTATAATAGTTATAAAGTTCCACCAAATTATGATTCTATGATTGGAAAGTTAATTTCATATGGTAATAATAGAGATGCAGCTATTAGAAGAATGAGCACTGCGTTAAATGAAATTGTTGTTGATGGTATAGAAACGAATATAAGTCTTCAAAAAAACTTAATTTTGGATTCTGGGTTTCAAAAAGGAGGATTTAGTATAAATTATTTAGAAAATAAAATTAAAAACGATTATGGATAAAGATAAACCAAATAGAATATTAAGGGAAGTTGCAAGGCAAGAAATGAGAAAATATTTTGATAAAATAGATGGATATCCAATAGATAAAGTTTACAATTTGGTTATAGGGGAAGTAGAAAAGCCTTTGATTGAAGAGACAATAAAATATTGTAAAGGCAATCAGTCAAAAGCAGCTGAGTTATTAGGAATTAGTAGAGGTACTTTAAGAAAAAAAATAAAACAGTATGGTATATCATAATACAGGTATTGCATTTTGAGTAAAAATAAAAAATTTGCATTAATTAGTGTTTCAGATAAGTCTAAATTAGAAGATATAGCTAAATATTTAATAAATAATAATTTTGAAATTATCTCAACAGGTGGAACATATAAAAAATTGAAGCAAAAAAATATACTCGTAACAGCTGTTTCAGATATTACAAATTTTCCAGAAATTATGGATGGCAGAGTTAAGACCCTTCATCCAAATATCCATGCTGGAATTCTAGCAAGAAAATCAGATAATGAAATTTTAGATAAATTAAATATTAAAAGAATAAATGTTTTAATTGTAAATTTTTATCCATTTGAAAAAGTTGTTAGTAAAAGAGATGTGTCTTTTGAAGAAGCTATAGAAAATATCGATATTGGTGGACCAGCAATGGTACGAGCAGCGGCAAAAAATTATGAAAATTGTTGTGTTTTGACTAATACAAATGATTATAAAGATTTCGTTAATAATTTTGATCCGCAATTATTATTAAATGAAGCCTTTAATAAAAAAATGTCATTAAGAGCATTTGAACATGTTGCAAATTATGATATTTGTGTTGCAAATTATTTGGGAAAAATAATAGAGAATGAAAATTTTCCAAAATATTATTCATTAAAAAAAATAAGTGATTTAAGATATGGTGAAAATCCACATCAAAATGCATCTTTATATCAAGAAAATTTAAAAAGGCATACAAGCATAGTTAATTCAAAAAAACATCAGGGTAAAGATTTATCATATAATAATATTGTTGATGGTGATGCAGCATTATCATGCGTTATAAATTTTGAAAAACCATCATGTGTAATAGTTAAACATGAAAATCCGTGTGGTGTTTCAAGTAATGATAATTTAAACGATGCATATGAAAGCGCTTATAGTGCTGACAGTACTTCTGCTTTTGGTGGTGTAATAGCATTTAATAAGGAGGTTGATGAAAAATTAATAAAAAATATTCTTGATAAACAATTTGTTGAATTAATTATAGCTCCATTATTTTCAAAAAAATCTTTAGAATATGCTAAAACAAAAAAAAATATTAGAATAATTCAGTATGATAATTATGGTAAATCAGAAGATGAAAATTATAATCAAGTTAAAAGTATAAGTGATGGTGTTCTAATACAGCAAGAAGATTATTTAAAAGATGAAAAACTTGAAAATTTCAATGTAGTATCAAAAAAAATTCCAACTAAAAAAGAATGCGATGATTTGCAATTTTCTTGGATAGTTGCAAAATATGTGAAGTCAAATGCTATAGTTTTTTCCAAAGATAATAAAACATTAGGTATTGGTGCTGGTCAAATGAGTAGGATTGATTCAACATTTATTGCTTCGAAAAAGGCGGAGGAGCAAAATTTTAGTTTGAAAGGTGCTGTAATGGCCTCTGATGCTTTTTTTCCTTTTCCTGATAATGTTGAAAGAGCTGCAGCACTAGGTATAACTGCAATTATCCAACCTGGGGGTTCGCAAAATGACCAGGATGTAATTAATAAAGTTAATCAATTAAATATGAGTCTAATATTTACAGGTATAAGACATTTTAGGCATTAATAATGAATGTATTAATAATTGGAAGTGGTGGAAGAGAGCATGCAATTACATGGAAGGTTTCGCAATCTAAAAAAGTAACAAATATTTTTGTTACGCCAGGCAATCCAGGCATTGGTAATGAGGATAAAGTTAGATTAGTAGAAATAAATAACCCAACAATTAAAGATTATGTAAAAATTGCTCAAGAAGAGAATATTGATCTTACTATTGTAGGTCCTGAAGCTCCACTGGTTGAAGGTATTGTAGATGAATTTAAAAAAAATAATTTAGTAATATTTGGTCCAAATAAATATGCATCCCAGCTTGAAGGGTCAAAAAATTTTTGTAAGAAAATATTAAATTCTGGTAATGTGCTTACTGCAAAACATGAGTCTTTCAATGATGCAGTATCTGCAATTAACTACGTTAAAGAACAAAGTATGCCAATAGTAATAAAAGCTGATGGGTTAGCTGGTGGTAAAGGGGTATTTATTATAAAATATCAAGAAGAAGCTTGTAAATTAATAAACGACTTATTCTCTGGAAAAATAGACGGAATAAAAACATCATTAATAATAATTGAAGAGTTCTTAAAAGGAGAAGAAGCAAGTTTTATATGTTTAGTTTCTGGAGAGAAAGTTATACCTTTAGCATCTTCAAAAGATCATAAGAAGCTTAATAATGATGATCGTGGCCCTAATACTGGCGGCATGGGTGCTTACTCCCCAACAAAATTAATAGATGATAAAATTTCTGATATCGTTATTGAAAAAATTATTTCCCCAACTATAAAAGAATTGAAGAAGCAAAATATAGAATATTATGGTTTTCTTTATGCTGGATTGATGATCGATAAAGATCAAAATCCATATGTATTAGAATATAATTGCAGATTAGGTGATCCTGAAGCGCAGGCAATATTAATGAGATTAGAAAGTGATATTGTGGATATGTTTTTTGCAACTATTGATAATAAATTAGAGGATTTAGCAATTAAATGGAATAGTGAAAGCGCATGTACAATTGTTTTGGCTTCTGATGGTTATCCTGGGGTTTATGAAAAAAATAAAAAAATTGATGGATTAGATTATGAAATTAATGGAACAAAGATCTTTCATTCAGGAACAAAAATAAAAGATGGTAATATTGTTACTAATGGGGGAAGAGTACTTGCAGTCACTGCCCTAGGTGTAAATCTTCAAGTGGCACAGGCAAAAGCATATGACAGATGTAATCAAGTTTCTTGGGAAGGAAAAATTAAAAGGCACGACATAGGTGGGAAAGAAATAAATAATAAATTTATTTTTTCATAGATTCAAAAAATTCACTATTTGTTTTTGTTGTTTTTAATTTATCTAGAAGAAATTCAACAGCCTCAATTTCATCCATAGAATGCATGAATTTTCTTAATATCCACATTCTTTGAAGTTCCTCAGGAGTAGTTAATAATTCTTCTCTTCTTGTTCCTGATTTATTAATACCAATAGCTGGATAGACTCTTTTTTCTGCAATTCTTCTATCTAAATGTATTTCACTATTACCTGTGCCTTTGAATTCTTCAAATATTACTTCATCCATTTTTGAACCTGTTTCTATTAATGCTGTTGCAAGAATTGTTAGCGATCCCCCTTCTTCTATATTTCTTGCAGCACCAAAAAATCTTTTTGGTCTATGTAATGCATTTGCATCAACACCACCAGTAAGGACCTTGCCTGATGAAGGGGAAACAGTGTTATACGCTCTAGCAAGCCTTGTTATGGAATCTAAAAGAATAACAACGTCTTTTTTGTGTTCTACTAATCTTTTTGCTTTTTCAATAACCATATCTGCTACTTGTACATGCCTTGTTGCAGGTTCATCAAATGTGCTAGCGACAACTTCACCATCAACCATACGTTCCATTTCAGTAACTTCTTCTGGTCTTTCGTCGATTAACAGTACGATTAGATGACATTCTGGATTATTTGTAGTGATGCTTTGAGCTATATTTTGCAGCATGATTGTTTTTCCAGCTTTTGGAGGAGAAACAATTAAACCTCTTTGTCCTTTACCAATTGGTGAACATATGTCAATAATCCTTGCTGTTATATCTTCACTACTTCCATTTCCTCTTTCTAGTTTAATTCTCTTTTCTGCATGTAATGGAGTTAAGTTTTCAAATAGTATTTTTCTTTTTGCATTTTCTGGTGGTTCATAATTTATTTGATCTACTTTTAACATTGCAAAATATCTTTCTGTATCCTTAGGTGGCCTAATTTTTCCAGATATAGTATCTCCAGTTCTTAGACCAAATTTTCTTATTTGACTTGGTGAGACGTAAATATCATCAGGTCCAGCTAAATATGAACTATTAGCAGATCTTAAAAAACCAAAACCATCTTGAAGAATTTCAAGAACACCATCACCAAAAATATCCTCTCCATTTTTTGCATGAGATTTTAAAATAGAAAAAATTACTTCTTGTTTTCTAGATCTTGCAATATTTTCGATACCCATGTCTACTGCCATGGTCATTAAATCTGACGGACTTTTCTTTTTTAACTCTGTTAAGTTCATAATATTTTTTACCTGTGAAATTTTTGCAGATTATACAAATGCTTTTTTGCGTTTATTTATTTTTTTAACGCGTGATTTTATAAAAATGAGGTGCTTAATCTGCAACTGAGATTAAAAGTTAACATTAATTTTAACTTTCGTCTAGCATTTTTTGTTAAATATTGTCTTCTATAAATTTTACAAGATCACTCTTGCTTAATGCACCAACATGAGTACCTACAGCTTCACCATTTTTGAATAGTATTAAGGTAGGTATGCCTCTTATTCCGTATTTTGGTGGGGTTTGTGAGTTTTCATCAACATTTAATTTACCAACTAATACTTTATCTGACATCTCATTGGCAATTTCTTCTAATATTGGAGCTATCATTTTACATGGACCACACCATTCTGCCCAATAATCAACTAAAATTGGTTTTTCTGAATTAATAACCTGATTTTCAAATTCTGCATCTGTTAGTTTTATCATTGAGTCTGACATAAATTTTTCCTTAAATTATTTTATTTAGATTTTTATTATACATATTATGAGATTAAGTCAAGAATTTTATTAAAATTTATGTATCTTCGTACAAAATTCTCCATTCTCCATCATTTTCTTTTACCCAAAATAGTTTTTTATTTGATGATGATTTAAAATTATTACTCTCATAATGTTGTCTAAAAACAGAATAAATTAGATTTTTATTTTCTGGGTAATAAAATAAATTTATATTTTCAATCTTAACATTTATAAATGTTTTATTTTTTATAAGTCTTAATATATGAGCAACTCTTTTCTCAAAATTATGTTTTTCACTTTTAAAGTTTATAGAGTGTTGTGAAATGAATTCATGTGGGTCAAGACTTTCCCAAGTTTCTTTCCATGTTTTAATCATTTTGCCAGCTTTATTTTTATTTTCATGCCATGTATTTCTTTTTATCCAGGTTACGTTCTCAACTAAAATCACAGGAGTTCTTCCTATAGCAATATATTTTTTTAACTTTTTCAAAGTATGATTACTTGTTACTACGCAACCTTCACTTGTTAGCGGAGGTCTACTATATACATCTCTAGGCACTCCATGAATCCATATGCCATAACCTGTTTTATTGTTTTTTTTGTCCCATATATTTGGGTAATTCATTGGATATGCACCATCTCCATATAGTTCAGGTAAATCTTCGTCAATAAGATGAGAAGTAATTTTATAAATTCCTACAGGGGTTTTGTTATCGCCAGAGGTTTTTTTATTAAATCCTGCTTTACCGATTGATACATAAAAATCAGCAAAAATTTCAGGTATTCCATTATTATTTTTTACTACATATAATCTTGATTTTGATAATTCTATTAAAAATGCATAAGTTACGTTATCTGCTAATTTAATAATAGATTTTGGTAAAAGATCTTTATTTTTGTAAATAGAGTTAAAATTTATTCTTGCTTTGGCTTCGCTTTTAAGATCATTTAATTCTTTATCTTTTGATTTGCTACCAAGAAGAGGTTTTTTTTGTAGATAAGATGATAATAAATCTGCATATATAATTTTCCCTAGTTTAAAATTTGGATAATTCTTACGTAACTGCTCAGCAATAAGTAAAGCTTGATCATTATTGCCATTTCTCATATTATCGAGAATTTTTAATAATTCAATTTCTGCTTTTTCATTTGGTGATGGTATTTCTTCAGAGTATGAAAAATTACTCATAAATAATATCGTTACTAGTAGTGCAGTACTATATAAAATACGCATTATTTAAGAATATATTCTCCTGTTATTCTATAGCTATCATTTGAAAATACCATAATAGTATGTTTATTAACTACATCAGAAAATAAGTCAGAATTATATGCTTGAGTAAATTGCACCAAGATATTTTTATTATTAAAACCAATTATTTTTATATTAGATATTTTAATCGCGATATTTTTTTTGTTTTTAATTTTTTCTTGCCTATCTGATTTCCATACGTCTTTAGATTTAAATTTTTTCGGATAATAATTATTTGCATAACAATTAAAATACTCTTTGTAATTTTTATTTTGCCAGAAGTCTGCCCATTTATTTATAAAACTTTTAATATCATCGGGATTAATTTTTCTTTTATGCATAGTTTTATTATTATTTTCATTTTTGTTAATATTTTTTAAATTATTGGTTTTTAAATTTTGCGCAAGAGATAAACTTATTTCATTATTTGATTCTTTTATAGATAAAGCTTCTTCATATAATATATTTGCTTGAAATGCATATAAATTAGTTAAATTTTTATATATGACATCAATATGTTTGTCGTTACTAATAGAATCCCTTAAAATTTTTATCGCTCCATCTATATTACCTAATTTGGCCTCAATATAAGCAAGATTATTAGTTATCTGTAAGTTTTTTGGGTTTTTTTTATGTATTTCATTAAGTATTTTTTTAGCTTTTGGAAATTGCTCTGATAAAATTAACATATTGGCTTCATTGAATTTATCATATATATCTGCGGCATATGATGGGCAAATACATAAGCCAAATATAGAAAAAAAAATTATTGTTTTTATACGCATTTAATATTATTTATAGTTGCTGTATCATTATAATTATATAACATAATATTATATGTTAAAAAGTTGATATTACAATAAATCTTAAAAGTGGATGAGTTATGAATATAACTATACTAGGAGGTACTGGATTTGTAGGTTTAAGCTTAGTAAATAGCCTTGCTAAAACAGAAAATAACGTAACTATCATAACTAGAAATAGAGAAAAAAATAAAAAAATATTAGTTTATCCAAAAGTAAGATTAATTGAAGCAGATGTGCATAATTCAGAGGAATTAATAAGATGCACAAAAAACACTGATGTATTAATAAATTTAATAGGTATTTTAAATGAGAAAGGCCATAAAGGTAAAGGTTTCAGAAAAGCCCATAGTGACTTTGCACGTATTATATTAAGCGTATGTAAAAATAATGATATTAAGAGAATTTTACATGTAAGTGCATTAAATGCAGATTCAAAAGGACAAAGTCATTATTTGAGAACAAAAGGCGAGGCAGATAGTTATTTAATGACTTATGGAAAAAGATTTGCAAATATAACTATATTTAGGCCATCTATTATTTTTGGGAAAAAAGATAGTTTTATTTTAAGATTTAGTAATTTATTGAATTTTATTCCGTTTTTATTTCCTTTGCCCTGTTATGATTCAAAATTTGCTCCAATTTTTGTTGATGAGTTTTCAAACTTTATTATTAGTTCTATAAATAATACAAAAAGTTTTAATAAGAAATATAATCTATGTGGGCAAAAAATATATAGTTTAAAACAAATTTTAGAATTAATAATAAAAATTAAAAAGAAAAATATTAAAGTAATACCTTTATCAAAAAATCTATCAAAAATTCAAGCATCAGTTATGGAATTTTTACCAGGAAAACCTTTTTCACTAGATAATTTTAATTCGTGTCAAATAGATAGTTTTTGTAAATCGGATTATAATTTTTATTCTGATTTAGAAACTATAATACCTACTTATATTAACCTAGATTAAAAATTATGAAAATATATCTTGTTGGTGGAGCTATTAGGGATAAATTATTAGGTATAGAACCTAAGGAGAATGATTGGGTTGTAGTAGGCAGCGAACCAGAAGAATTATTAAATTTAGGATATAAACAAGTCGGAAAACAATTTCCAGTTTTTTTACATCCAAAAACTTCTGAAGAACATGCTTTGGCTAGAGTTGAAAAAAAAATAAATGAAGGACATAAGGGATTTCAATTTGATACAAGTAAAACTGTAACTTTAGAAGAAGATTTGCAAAGAAGAGATTTAACAGTCAATGCCATAGCTCAAGGAGAAGATGGTGAATTAATAGATCCATACAATGGAGTTGTCGATATAGAAAATAGACTTTTAAAACATGTATCAGATGCATTTTTAGAGGATCCTTTGAGAGTTTTTAGAGTTGCTAGATTCTATTCAAAATTAAGTGAATATAATTTTAAGATCCATGATTCTACTTATAAGATGATGGTGGAAATAGCTAATTCAGGAGAGATTGAAACGCTTTCTAAAGAGAGATTATGGGGAGAGTTATCGGAATCCTTTAATTCTAAGAATCCATGGATGTTTTTTGAAGCATTAATGAAAGCGAATGTTGCTAAGAATTATTTTCCTGAAATAATAAATAATGAGATATTAAAGAAAAAAATTATATATTTTTCCAGTAAAAATATTGAAAAAGATATTTTTTTATCAATAGTAGGATTTTCAATAGATTTTGTTGAATTGTTTGGTTTCCCAAAAAAAATCATGGATTTGTATTTTATGTTTAATGAGTTTGGAACAAAGTTTATTTCATTAGAGTTAAATAATAAAATTATATTAGATTTTTTAAATTCTTTAGATGCTTTTAGAAGACCAGATAGACTAAAAATTTTATTACAGCAAGTAAAATATTTTCTAGATTTTAATAATAAAGAAGAGAAAAAAAGATTAAATGTGTTTACTAATTTGTACATAGCAATAGAAGATAAAATTGATTATGGAAAACTCAATAATTTGGATGTAGATGAAATAAAGGTTAATGTTGAAAATATTAATTTAAATCTTATTAAATTAATTTTAGATAAAGAAATAGAGTAGAATTGTACCTAATATTAATCTATAAATCATAAACGGATAAAATCCTATTTTATTTATATAAGATATAAAATATTTTATGACTATGTATGAAACTAAAAAAGATATTATTATAGAAATAAAAGTTTTAAAAATTAAATTACTGTTTATCGAAAAATAATTAATAGAATATATTTCATATAACATTGCTATTAGTATTACTGGGACAGAAAGAATAAGTGTAATTATAATTGCGCTTTTCTTATTGTACCCAAGCATAAGAGCACCCAAAATTATAACTGCTGACCTTGAAGTTCCAGGTATTAGAGATGTAGCTTGTAATAAACCAATAATAAATATATCTAAGTTACTTATATTATTAATATTTTTAGAATCTTCTTTAAAAAATTCTACTATTATTAATAAAATAGCTACAAATATAGTAGATATTCCAATAATTTCTATAGATCTTAAGTTGTTCGCTATATAGTCATGAAAAAAAAATCCAAAAAATAATACGGGAATCGATCCTATAATTATTTTTTTAAATCCAATATAATTTTTAGTTGAGTCTAGATTTATAAATTCACTATTGTATTTTATGTAATAGTAAATTATAGCTAATAAAGATCCAAAGTGCATAGATACGTCAAAAAGAATTCCTTGGTATTCCCATTTAAATAATTTTGGAATAAAGATTAAATGTGCTGAACTTGATATAGGTAAGAATTCTGTAATACCTTGTATTATTGATAAAAATATTATTTGTATTAAATCGTTCATAATTTATGCCTAAAGTCTTTAAAAGAAATTTTGAATTTATTATTAATATCATCACACAATACCATTATTTTAAAATTTTCTCCCATATCAGTTGGAAACAATAAAGTTTTTAAAACATTATTTTTCTCATAGTTATTTTTAATCTTTAATGAATTTTCTAAAATATTTGTACTAAGAAGAAATTGCGCTTGAGTAGTGTAACCAAGTAATTTTTTATTATATAGTTCTGAAATTCTTTTAATCCTAGAAAAATCTACACTAATAGAGATATCAAAATTACCTTGGTCACAAAACGGATCTTTTATTTTTTTATGATTTTTGTAGAATTGAATAGTTCCATTTTTCCTTTCAAAATTATAAAATTCATTTTCAGAATAACCATAATCTATAATAATAAAAACAAAGTTTTTAATATTATTAAAGATATTTGAAAGGAATTTTTCATAGAAAGTATTTAATTCAAAAGTATAATTATTTGGCATTTTGCACCCAATTCTTAATTCTATTTGATTAATTTCTTCTTGTAGGTAATCTTCACAAGTTATTTTAGAAAAATATAATTTATTATTTTTACTTTTAACAACTTTTTCAAAAAAGATATTATTTTCTTTATAAAAAATTTTCGAAGGTAAAGCGTCAAAAAGCTCGTTAGCTATTATAAATATATTCTTTATATCTTTTATTTCGTCAATCCATTCAACTTTTTCAATTAGTTTTTTTGGTAAATTTTTTAGTTTATTTTTTTGTTGTTTTTTTAAATAAACGCTTTTTTCAATAATGTAATATTTTTTTGGTAGATTTTTATTTTTAATATTTTTTAGATAGTTATATGCTATTTTTCCGCTACCTCCACCATACTCTAATATATTTTCTAG
>Ga0066372_10000794_pt1 | contig 12127 bp, 8 predicted proteins | sample Knorr_S15_td_250_FD_77011 | JGI IMG/M metagenome (GOLD analysis project Ga0066372, IMG submission 77011) | Marine microbial communities from Southern Atlantic Ocean transect - Knorr_S15_td_250_ad_251m_LV_A | ecosystem: Environmental > Aquatic > Marine > Oceanic | place: Southern Atlantic ocean... | reverse complement strand
CTTCAGTTTGGGATGGAGATCGTACTATCACGTAGAGACGGTCATATTCGTGATCTTGGATCGAGGTGCTTTCACCTCCGAGCAGTCTGACCAGTTCTGGAGTAGTGTTAGAATGTCCACTGACCAAGTGAACACCAGGTGTTTCCAGAAGATTCACCGAGAAATTTTCTAGATCTTGCGGGTCGTATAGTTTGATGCCTATTCCCAATAGGGATGCTAGTGGTTTGACGGTGTCGCGAGTCCGTTGAAAATCGGTAGAGTGTATATGTTCTATCTTCGCATCTATCAACACCCCAGAAAGCAGGTCTGCTCTCTCTCGTCCTTGCGATGAAAGGGATGCGTCGTTGGAGTTGTCCACTTTTTCTGCATGCCTAACCAAATAAATTACGACTCCTCCTTCTACTTGACCCACAACAGGATTTACGAGAACAAAACTGAGAAAGATGAAGAGTAATTTAAGTGAGTTATAGTGCTTGATGGTTTTCATATTGCTTCGCTCCGTAAGATAGGATAGTCCAGTATTTCAATGTCTAGAAAAAATTAACTCTATCAAAGATCTATCAAGCATTTATTGCTTTTCTTCTGGTCATCCCTTTAAGATCTAGAAAAAGGGTGTGCAATTATTCATCTAAGGAATTTCTGGAATGGGTTTTATGCTTAGGTTTCTCCAGGTCGTTTTTACAATAACAGTAATTGGGCATTCCAATTTATTAGAAGCTCAAACCAGGTCTACTGCAAGTGCAAATAGAAGTATAAGTCTGTCTGCAGGTGTGCTAAGGTATGCGTTGGAAGTCGATGGAAGATCCACTGGCCTAATTGCAGTATCGACGGACTATGCGAACTCAGATCGAACCCGTATTGAGTTTGGAGCAACTTATTCTAAACCTAGGGTAACATCTTCTGCAGGTGAGTCTAGTGTAACGTTTTCCCATGTAGCTACTCTGACTGCTGGAGTACAGGCAAGATTATCCTTAGGAATTTTGCGACCCTACCTCGGGCTCAGTGGCGGTCTCTTTGTCCGTCGGGATGGAGATCCAGAAGGTGTCCGATATTGGAAATCGACCATTTCTGTGCCCATAGGAATTAGAGTGCAGATCATTGGTCCTGTTGGAGTCAGGGGGGAATATAGGATTCGGCGTGATCAGCATGACTTTTTCCCCTACGAAAGTAGTGAGATCACCGCTGGTATTTATTGGACCTTCTAAACCTCAGTGAAGCCGTTGTTCTCTGGTACTAATCCAGATAGACTACGAGGCAGTAGGATACGTGAAGTGAGGGTCGCCTTCGGCTTCTTTGAAGTTGTCGATGGAGGAAAGTCCGAGCTCCATAGGGTAAGGTGCCGGGTAACGCCCGGGGACTGGTTCAGGCTGGTTACGGAAAGTGCCACAGAGAGCAGACCGCCGATGGCTCTATTGAGAGTACAGGCAAGGGTGAAAGGGTGCGGTAAGGGCGCACCGGGCTTCCGGAAACGGAGGTTGCAAGGCAAACCCCACCTGGAGCAAGGCCAAATAGGGGACGACGAAATACCCGTTTCATTTGAGTCCTGGGTAGGCTGCTTGAGGCTGTCAGTAATGGCAGCTCTAGATAAATGGCCCTCCTGCTGCTTGGGCAGCAGACAGAACTCGGCTTATTAACGCGTATCTGGCTTGCGCCCGTAGCTCAGCTGGATAGAGCGCTGCCCTCCGGAGGCAGAGGTCACAGGTTCGAATCCTGTCGGGCGTATTGTAGAGATGAGTTAGAATTTATTTAGGAGGAAAAAATGAAACCGAATCAAGTTTTCTTGTTGCTATTAGTATTAGTTATTCCGATAAGTTGCGTTGAGCAGAGTGGTCCACCTCAAGAGAGTGTAGAGGCTTTTAAACTGGGAACATTCGAGGTGGGGGGGCAGCATCGGTTAGGTATTGTTCTGAGAGATAAGTCAGTGGTGGACCTTATTTCCGCTAACACAGCTCTTCAGAACGATGCTAGGTTTTCAAAGGTAGCGATGCCATCAGATATGCTGGAATTGATTGAACGTTATGAATCTGGCTTGAAGTACCGCTTATATGAAATAGTCAATGATTTGATCCATAACAATGGATTGGAAGGGCCAGGAAAATCAGATTTTGTTTATGAGGCCAGTGACCTAAGAACCCTTCCTCCGATTATGTATCCCAGTAAGAATATGAATGCTGCAGTCAATTTTTACACACATGCATGTGAAGGTTGCAGTGAGGAAGAGCTGGCGGCGAGAACTCGAGAGCGACAGGAGAATCGGGGGGTGCCTTACTTGTTCCTCAAGCCCACCCGTGGAGCAATTATCGGCAACGGAGACGACATTGTAATGCCTTATGGTCGTGACCGAATCGAGTGGGAAGTTGAACTGGCAATTGTATTCGGCACTGAGGGCAAATACATCTCTGCAAGTCGAGCTTACGACTACGTGTTCGGCTACATGGTCGCGATGGATGTATCCGACCGTGGCGGACGTCCTCCAGGTGGTTACGGTTCTGGTCAGGACTGGTTCGTTGGTAAGGGACATGACACGTTCGCTCCTCAGGGTCCCTGGATTGTTCCAAAAGAGTTTTATGGTGACCCTATGGAGCGTTTACATCAGAGTCTGGTCATCGACGGCGTGACTGTTCAGGAAGCTAGGGCAGGGGATATGATCCACAATATTCCAGAGTTAATCGAGTACGCATCCTCGCTTATTACCGTATTTCCTGGTGACGTTTTGCAAAGTGGGACGTCGGGTGGAACGGGTGCTGGTCGTGTCCAGCGAGCGACAGGATCTGGGTATTTACAGGCAGGCGAAACGATTACTGCCAGTATCGAGGGAATCGGAACTCTAACCCACACCGTTGTCGCTGAAGAGGGTATTCCAGACGACCTATCTGGCGCACAATTACCTCCGGTTAGTAGCTACAGACCTTCAGGAAACTAGGATGGTACCAAGATCTCTAAGAAATCGTGAAACACTCCTGCTTAGCGGGAGTGAAATTTCTCAGATTCTTGGCCCAGAAGATTACTTTGATTTAGTGGAAAATGCGTTTCGGCTCTATGCCGAGGATAAAAGTCTGGGCACTGGATTGCTTCACGTTGATACTGAGAATGGTGAATTTCATATCAAAGTTGGTGGATTGGTCACAGAAAAAACTTATCTTGGACTTAAGTTGAACGGAGGTTTTTTCCAGAACCAGAAGTGTTTCGGTTTACCAAACATCCAAGGTATCATCGTTCTTTGTGACGGTGAAGATGGCTCACCTCTGGCGATAATGGAATCGGTCCAGATCACCATTAACCGAACGGGGGCTACGACGGCGGTGGCGGCAAAATATTTAGCAAAACCTGACTCCAAGACGGTTACTATTTGTGGCTGTGGAACACAGGGCAGGGTGCAGCTTAAGTCATTAATAGAGGTGTTGCCGATAGAGAGAGTTTTTGTAGTCGATGCGGATCGAGAAAAAGCAGGTGTTTTTGCGATTGAGATGGCCGAGGAATTACAGGTAGAGGCAGTCACTGTCGATTCAATAGGTGAAGGCTTGGAAACAAGTGATGTTTTGGTGACCTGTACCCCTTCAACTTCTCCGCTAATAGAGCCTGAGAATATTCCAGATGGACTTTTCATAGCAGCGGTCGGTGCAGACAGTCCAGAAAAGCAAGAATTGGATGTAAGAATCCTTGCGCAGGCTAAGGTTGTTGTCGACCTGATAGATCAATGCAAGAATGTAGGAGAGTTGCATCATGGAATTAAAGCGGGTGTGATTTCCGAAGAAGAAGTTCACGCGGAACTAGGCCAAGTAATAATCGGGACTCGGACTGGTCGGACATCTGATGAAGAGGTCATCGTTTTTGACGCAACAGGTTCAGCGTTACAGGATACAGCTGGCGCTATTGCCGTATATGAAAGGGCAGTTTCTAGCAAGCACGGTAATAATTTCAATTTTTTCTCTTGAGGGGGGGGGTTATTTCCCTCCCTTCAATGCTCTATTTGCTTTGCCGACGATACTGTCCACTGTGATCCCGAATTGGTTAAATAGATCTTCCGAAGGAGCAGAAGCTCCAAACCTGTCTAGACCGATGGCTATACCTTCATTTCCTATCCATCGGTACCATCCGAATGAACAACCAGCCTCTATTGCTATATGGACAGGACAATCGGGTAGTAAGATGGAATTTCTGTACTCTTTTTCTTGCTGAGAGAAAAGATACCAACTAGGCATGCTGATCAAGCGGGAAGTCACCCCTTTCTTCTCCAGTGTTTCTCGGGCTTGCAAGGCTATACCTATTTCTGATCCGCTTGCAATAAGAACAACTTGAGGTTTTTCATTGGAAGCTTCAGCTAGGACATAGGCTCCGAGTCGTGCGCCTTCTGCTGAAGGAAATATCGTCCTATTCAGAGGGGCTACACCCTGTCGTGTAAGGGACAGGAATGTAGGACCTGTTTTCCTCTCCATCGCAATTCTCCAAGCTATTGCAGTTTCCGCAGGATCTGCTGGTCTTAAGTCTAGTAGATTGGGAATGGCTCTTAGAGTCATTAGCTGCTCCACTGGTTGATGGGTGGGGCCGTCTTCTCCTAACCCAATTGAGTCATGGGTGAACACATACTTGACGGGCAAATTCATCAAAGCGGCTAGTCTAATTGAAGGTCTCATATAATCCGAGAAAATAAGAAAGGTTCCTCCGAAAGGTTGTATTCCTCCGTGCAAGGCAAGTCCGTTGAGGATTCCGGCCATGCCATGTTCTCGGATTCCGAATCGAAGTATACGTCCTCCAGGAGTTTCATGGGCCAAATTGGGTGCCCCATCAATGTCAGTCATATTGGAGGGTCCTAGGTCGGCCGATCCTCCTATGAGATTGGGACAACTTGTTGCTATGGCTTGTAAGATCTCTCCTGACCAAGAACGAGTGGCTTTGGTTTCTTTGACATCTTGGTAAGTGGGAACGTCAATGTCCCAATCTTGAATGAGATTCCCTTCCATCACTTCTGTGTACTCTGTAGCCAGCTTCGGGTGTGCAGTTTTGTAAGAGTCGAAGAGTTCATTCCATCTTTCTTCTACCGTCTTACCGTTAGCAGAAGTTTCTCGCCAGGTTCGCAGACTTTCAGGGTCAACATAGAAAGGGTCTTGGGAAGGGTAACCGATGTTGTTCTTGGTGGCTTGTATTTCCTCCGAACCTAGGGGACTACCGTGCGCTGAAGCTTTATCTACCTTATTGGGACTACCTTCTGCGATTCGTGTCTTCAATACGATCAAAGAAGGTTTTTGAGTTTCCGATTTTGCCTGAGTAATAGCTTCATTGATTTTGTTCAGGTTAGTTCCATCTTCTACGCAAACCGTATGCCATTGGTAGCTTTCAAAACGTTCGATTTGGTCTGTTGAACTGGTTAGGTTTGTACTTCCCTCAATCGTGATATTGTTGTCATCAAAAATCCAAATCAGTTTTCCGAGTTTTTGATGTCCCGCGAATTCTGCGACTTCGTGTGACACACCCTCCATCATGTCTCCATCAGAACAAAGGGCATAAGTGTAGTGGTCGACTATGTTGTAGTCATTCCTATTGTACCTGGTCGCTAGCCAGCGTTCTGCGACAGCCATTCCTACTGAGTTCGATACACCTTGTCCGAGAGGTCCAGTAGTTGTTTCTACACCTGGAGTATGATCAACTTCAGGATGTCCAGGCGTTTTAGATCCCCATTGGCGAAATTTCTTTAAGTCTTCCAAGGACAAGTCGTACCCAGTCAAATACAGCAGAGAATATAGTAACATTGAGGCGTGTCCGACCGAGAGTACGAACCGGTCGCGATCAAACCACTTAGGATTGGTGGGGCTGTGTTTCAGATGTTTAGTCCAAAGGAGATAGCCTACTGGGGCCAGTGCCATGGGTGTTCCAGGGTGTCCCGAATTGGCGCTTTGAACTGCATCCATGGATAAAACTTTGACCGCGTCAATACAAAGCCGATCGGTGATTTCTGGTAACCCGGTTGGCGATTCATACATTTTTCTACTCCAAGACAAAGTTGATTAATCGATGGGGCACATAGATAACTCTCTTGACTGTTGCTGTTTCCAGGTATCTGGCAATGTTTTTCTCAGTTCTAGACATCTTTTCCACTACTTCCTTATCTATATCGACTTGGATTGTAATTGTAGCTCTCAATTTTCCGTTAATTTGAATTGCTAGTTCTACGCTCTCGTCACGTGCTTTGTCGGGATTACATTCGGGCCAGTTTGTGCCAGTGAAGATGCTCTTGCTATGCCCGTAGATTTCCCAGATTTCTTCGGCTAGATGTGGAGCAAATGGAGCTATCATTACAACAAGGGGCTCAACTTCCGATCTTTGAGGCATGCGACCACCTGAACGCACCACATTAAGGTATTCCATCAATGCAGCTATAGAGGTGTTATACCTGAGCTCTGGGAGTTGGTTGGTGACCTGTTGGATCGTTTGGTGAAGCTTTCTCTCAATTTTGGAGTCCTTCTTTTGATCATCATTCTGCAGGGCCACAATGGCCGTTTCCCAAACTCTGTGTAAGAATCCGTGTGGTCCCTGAATCCCATCATCTTGGTAATCACCACCCTCGTCAAAGGGTCCTAAGAACATGAGGTAAGTTCTGAAAGTGTCGGCTCCGTATTTTTCGATCACTTGGTCGGGGATTATTACGTTTCCCTTGCTTTTTGACATTTTGGCCCCTTCTCGGATGATTAATCCATGGGCCCTAAAACGTAGGAATGGTTCTTGGAATTTTATGTGACCAAGATCGTGAAGAGCCATTGTTATGAAGCGGCTATATAGGAGATGGAGCACTGCATGTTCATTTCCACCTATGTAGCAATCTACTGGCAGCCAGTTGCTCGTAATGGCTGGGTCAAATGGCACATCATTGAAATCCACCGATGGATATCTGAGGAAATACCAAGAGCTGTCAAGGAAGGTGTCCGAAACGTCTGTTTCTCTTCGTGCAATTTTTCCACACTCAGGGCAATCTGTAACATACCATTCTTCCAACCGAGCTAATGGGCTCACACCAGAATCATCGGGCTTAAAATTCTCGACACGAGGAAGGACTATTGGCAGATCTTCTTCTGGAACAGCTACGGGTCCACATCTGTCACAGTGGATGATTGGAATAGGCGGTCCCCAGTACCGTTGCCGTGAGATACACCAATCATGAAGACGGTAGCCGACATGAATAGACGCCAGATCCATGCTTTTCAGCCAATCACAAATTTTTTCTTTGGCTTCAGCAACGGGGAGGTCGTCAAATGATTTGGAGTTGATTAGAAATCCATCTCCCGCGTATGCTTCTAGAAGATCGGGAGTATCTGTATCCTGGGACTCCTGGGGCGAAACGACCTGTATTATCGGCAGATCCATAGCTTCGGCAAAATCAAAATCTCTTTGGTCATGCCCAGGAACAGCCATGATTGCTCCAGTGCCATATGCCATCATGACATAGTCAGCTATCCATATCGGGATTTTGTTACCACTTGCTGGATTTAGACAATACCCTCCAGTGAAGACGCCAGTCTTAGTTTTTTCTGTTTTCTGCCTTGCCACTAGGTCCAATCTCGCAGTTTTTTCTTGATAGTCCTGGACGGTTCTTTGTTGCTGGTCACTGGTTACGTTCTTGACGAGAGGGTGTTCTGGTGAAAGGACGATGTAGGTAGCTCCAAAGATGGTGTCGGGACGGGTGGTGAAAATTTCTATTTGCTTCAGATCTTTCATCGCAGAAGAAAATGTTTCCTGATTCATAGCATCGAAGGGATCCTCTCGCCTTTCTTCTGGAAGTATTGGGAAATTGAGGACGGCACCTTCACTTCGTCCAATCCAATTTTCTTGTGCTTTTGTGGTGGTTTTTGACCAGTCTATTTTATTGAGACCATCCAGAAGTCTCTGAGAATATTCGGTTATCCGAAAAAACCATTGTGCTATGTTTCTTTGCTCAACTGGTGTGTCGCAACGCTCGCATCTTCCAGCCACCACCTGTTCATTAGAAAGCACGGTCATACATGACGGGCACCAATTCACGGGGGCTTCTTTCCTCACGGCCAAGCCAGCTTTGAACAACTGTACAAAGATCCACTGAGTCCAGCGGTAATAAGAAGAGTCTGTAGTGTCCACTGTATGGTCCCAATCAAACATCCCTCCCATTCTCTTAAGTTGTCTAGTGAAATTGGCAACATTGCTCGGGATCAGGTCCATCGGATGTACCCCCTGTTTCAGGGCAAAATTTTCGGAATGAATACCGAAGGCATCAAATCCTATGGGTTCAAAAACATTGTGGCCTGTTAGTTGTCGAAAGCGTCCGTGCACATCAGCTCCAGTAAACGCATAGATGTTCCCAACGTGGAGCCCTTCCGCTGAAGGATATGGGAACATCATGAGGTTGTAGTAGGAGTTCTTACCCTCTTCGAGAACGCCGGAACTGAGGCTATTTGTGCGTTTTTTCTCCCACAGTGATTGCCATTTGCCTTCAATGACAATCGGTTTGTAGGTGTTATTTTCGCTGCCGCTCATGATTAGCTCACGGGGTCCTGTATCTTGTGGATAGCACATCTTCAATTTGGGGCATCAAACTACGGTGTATAGATCAGTATCACAAACTAATTTAGTCATTGGAGATAGAGCGGTGTAGAAAGACGGGACTATATTTGGAACTAATTTGAAGACTTTGTGAGTGTGTACTCATTCGTCGATTTCTATGGAAGTTTCCTTACCGAGGAGGGAAAAAGCATCTTTTTTAGAATCTAAGTTGCGCTTTATGTATGCAATGGTAGCTCTCAAGCTCCCCTGTTCTTCCATTAAATCGTCAAATTCGGCTAGTCGTGTGTGGTACCGCATCTGTGCCAATAGCGTTGCATTATTGATAGGGATAGTTCTGAAATTCTGATAACTTATGGCTCTCAGGCTGGGTTGAACCTTTTCGGTGAAGTACTTCAGGGACTGATCAAAGAGCTTTGATCTCTGTATTATTTTTTCTGAGTAACTAAAGTCGTCGTTTTGGTAAATCATTTGAAGGTCTCCTATGAGACGAGAAAAAAAAGCTTCAAATTGTTTCTGATCCCTTAAACGGGCTTGGGCCTGTTGGCAAAGAACATTTTCTGGAGAGAAATCTGGAGGTTTGCAAAAGAACTCGATTGTTCCAGTTCTACCTACGAAAGTGGCGAAGCTCTCATTGAAATTTATCTGACTTTTGACAAATAGGTGGTTGTGGGACAATTCATGTAAGACAGTTTCTACCACTCCGATTTCATTTTGGCTTAGAACGGTGGAAAGGATGGGATCAGAAAACCATCCTAGTGTGCTGAAAGCTGAAGTAGGACGCAGGTAAGTATCAAAACCTTCTTCCTTAAGCTTGTTTTGCTCGGCCAGTGCTTCATCCTCGTCAAAAAAACCTCTGTAGGGGAATCTTCCCACTATGGGAAACCACCATGTTTTTGGTTCCAGCTTATCTTTGGGGGAAGCAGACAATACGAGTGCAAGTGTATCTCGATCCAGTTGTGTAAAGGTGGTATAAGATGTTCCCACATCCATGGCCAAAGTTTCCGATGCGAATTTTCTAGCTCCAGAAACCAACAGTAGCTTAGCGCGAATTTTGTCGGGGGTAGCAGTGTCTAGGATGACTTCAGGGATTGGCCTCCTCGACCTGAGAATTTTTAATTCAGCTAGTCCTGCTTTCATCACGTAGGAAGGTGAACATCCAGTGATTGCTAGAGAAAGGGCCATATAGAAGAACATCTGAGTGAAACATCTGGAGATTTTTTCATTCATCGACTTTAGATCTTCTTTATTTCCTGAATTGTCACCCCAACCTACCTCTGGGTGTACTGTACACCCGAATTTGCCAAGAAGTTTCCGCAAGTGGCATATAGGCCTCTGATCCCTAATTTGCTTACACATAGAATCTTTTCAAATGGGGGGTGGTATAGACCATCTTTCTGGCATGTCCCTGGTATATGGGTTATTCCTATTCAATGACATCACTTGCAAAGTTAGTCTACCAGTTTTTGTTGGAAGTCCTACGGTTTGCTTCTGTCTTCGTGAGGGTCAAGCCAAAGCGGTCCAGGAAATTCTTGCGAGGACTGTACGGTCGAAGACTGAGTTGTCGAAAATTGCTCAAATGGGCGGAAAATGTTAGAGGACATAATGTTCTGACATTCTGGATACATGCTTCCTCCGTAGGGGAACTTATTCAGGCGAAAAGTGTGGCACAGGGCTTGAGGAAGCGATTGGGCAATATTCACATTGTGTTCACTTTTTTCTCCGCGTCAGCGGAAAAGATGGCTGCCAATTTCCCTTCTGAAGTGAGTGGTTATCTCCCTTGGGATCAATCTCGAAAGATGGCCGTCCTACTGGATGCGTTAAGTCCCTCAGCACTCTTATTCACGCAAAGAGAGGTTTGGCCTAATCTGAATGACCAGGCAATAATTAGAGGGATACCCACGGTCATGATTGCTGGAACTTTGTCTGAAGATTCCAAGAAGCTGAAATGGCCATGGCGCTTGTTTTCCAACATTATGTTTAGGCAGATCTGCTCTATAGGAGCTATTTCTGAAAACGACGGAAAACGATTTGAAGAATTGGGCGTCGATAAAGATCGAATTCAATTGACAGGTGACCCAGCTGTAGATGTTGCATTTGACGGTGCTAATTCCTTGACTAGCGAACAATGTAATCTCGATTGTATCAAGAATTGGGGAGGTTCCCTGATCGTGGCTGGTTCTACATATGGTGCTGACGAGGAGATGTTACTTCATGCACTGACCGATATAAAAAAAGTCAGGCCAGAGACAAGAATGGCCATAGTTCCGCATGAAGTTTTTCCAACTAATATTAGGAAATCGATAAGAAGATGTGCCGATCGAGGTTTTGAGGTCGTGAAGTTCTCTGATCTAAGTAACGACCCAGAAACATTGGGAGATGTTTTAGTGGTTGACGTGATGGGAGTCTTACCTGATTTGTACAAGCTTTCGAGAATTGCTTATGTAGGTGGAGGATTTGGCGATAAGGGATTGCACTCTGTCTTGGAGCCAGCAGCTGCGGGGGTACCAGTCTTATTTGGACCGAAGTATAAGAATTCTGAGGCTGCAAGCAGTTTGCTGGAAGGAGGAGCAGGAAGAGTGGTTTCCGACTCCGTCATAATGGTTCATGTTATCGAAGATTATTTTCTTGATGAGGCCAGATTGTTGAAGGCAGGCAGGAATGCGCTAGGCTATGTTGAGAGGAACCGAGGAGCTACAGATAAGACTGTTGATTTGATCTGTAATGTGCTGAGAACATTCAACCGTTGAGTATATGAATTGAGAGAGAACAGCAAATCTAAGGTATTACACCCTCTCACAGTAGTCACAATTGTGATCCTGACCCAAGTGGCGTGTGAAAGGCAAAGAACCTTCCATGAGATTGAAGAAATGGGGTCGACTAGTGAAGATCAGCAAGGAGAGACCTCTGGCAGTCAGTACTTGCCTGATAACAAAGCACTTGAGCAGGAAGCAATTGTGGAAGATTTTCCGGATCAATCAACAGTAAGCCAGGAGAAAACATACCTGGCCAGGATGGAAAGCGGAGCTGTAGTAGAAAGGTTGGAGATCCCTGAGAAACCACTTCGATTTGAAAGGCCAGAGATGGTCAGAGGGATCTATGTAAACGCTTGGGCTGCTGGTTCAACGACCAGATCAGAACAATTGATCGACCTAGCTAATAGGACAGAAATAAATACGTTCGTGCTCGACATTAAGGATGCTTCTGGATACATAAGCCATGCCACTAGAGTTAAGATGGCACAAGAAATGGGTGCAGACCAACAAATCAGGATAAGAGATTTATTGGGTTTGCTGGACCGACTTCATAGAAATGGTATTTATCCTATTGCTCGTATTGTTGTAGTGAAAGATCCACTGTTGACAAGTAACAAACCTGAACTAGCGATTCAAGATACTACTGGTGGTGTTTGGGTAGATGAAAGAGGAGGTAGCTGGGCTAACCTTCATGAAGAGTTGGTTTGGGGCTACCATTGGCACTTAGCAGAAGAGATGATTGCCGTTGGCTTCCCTGAGATTCAATGGGATTATATCCGGTTTCCAGATTCGCCCCCAGAACACCTGGAAAGGGCCGATTTTTCCAATAGTGAGGGCAAGACCAAGAG
>Ga0066372_10000788_pt1 | contig 12151 bp, 13 predicted proteins | sample Knorr_S15_td_250_FD_77011 | JGI IMG/M metagenome (GOLD analysis project Ga0066372, IMG submission 77011) | Marine microbial communities from Southern Atlantic Ocean transect - Knorr_S15_td_250_ad_251m_LV_A | ecosystem: Environmental > Aquatic > Marine > Oceanic | place: Southern Atlantic ocean... | reverse complement strand
GGAGTTTGTATTCCATATAGAGATAATGGAGATGGTGTTCGTAAAGAACACTTGGACAAATTAGTACCACACTTAGAAAAGTTCCTTGGCGATAGGAATATGGACTTCAGAGTGTACATAGGACACCAAGTTGATGAAAAGAAGTTTAATCGTAGTGGTACAAAGAATGTTGCATTCCTTGCTGCTAAAGAAGATGGATGTGATTATGTGGCATTTCATGATGTGGATATGTTACCACATGATGATTGTGATTATTCTCATCCAGGTGAAACACCTAAACATATTGCAACTTGGTTATCACAATGGGATAATACATTAAGAGATATTCATTATTTTGGTGGAGTAGTGATATTCACTATAGAACAATTTGAAAATGTTAATGGGTATTCAGCAGATTATTGGGGTTGGGGATTTGAAGACGATGACTTGTTTTGGAGATGTATAAGAAAAGGATATTTTAAACCAAGTTATATTGAATCACCAGGAAATACAAAAGTTTTACAATTTGATGGTAAGGAAACTCATATTAAAATTCCAATTTCAAATAGTATAATGAATATACCAAATAAATCTTGTGAGATAGAAGCAATCGTCTATTCAGAAATAGAAAGTGAAGATAAAGAATTTTTAATTGGTAATGAAGTAGGACATTTAAAATATCCAATAATATCAAGGAAAGGTTGGGATTTTGATATATCGTATAATAATTCAAAAGCATTTTCTTATTGTTTGTGGGGAGTTAGAAATGAATTAAATTATGGTTGGATGATGAGATATCCAAATCAATGGAGTAAAGTTAATTTTAAAGTAGATACATATGAGAGAAGTAGAACAATCACTATTAATGATGAGATATATGATGAGAAGTTTGGTCCACAAAAGTCAGTCTTACCATTTGAAGGTGATTTGAAAAGATATGGAACTACACCATTTTATATTGGTAAGACTCCGCCAAATAAATATGATCCAATGAGAGATAGAACTCGTCCATTTAAAGGTAAGATGTATTCGATAAAGATGTGGAATGATAGAAAAGAATTAGTATTACATTATGACATGAGTAAGTCTTGGAGAAGAGATAAATTATTAGATTTAAGTGGTAATGGAAATCACGGATGGTTAGTTATTGGAAAGGGAAAAATAACTAAAGATAATGTTCAGTTAGGAAAAACAATCACACCTGATAGAAGATGGGGAACAATGGAATGTATGTATCATGAAGATGAGGGTATAGTTAATCAGAGTTTTGCAGGAGATCCTGAGGCAACTTCTATAAATGAAATATTTTATAAAAAAGAAATGCAAAAAGAAAGAGTTAATATAGATGAAAATGGTTTAAGTGAAATGAAGTACGAGATAGTTTCTACAGAAGATATTTATAATAAACATAAGTTAATTAATGTAAGGTTTAGCACTTAAATGAGTTCAATTAAAAATATTGATAAACAACAAGAACAATCAAAGAAAAAGTTATTAGATATTGATGATACACAAAAAGTTGCTCGTAAATATATTGAACGAGACAATCCACATCTTTTGAAGACAAAAGATAAACTTGATAACATCAGTCCAAGTATGTGTTTGGCAAAATGGACACAAGTAACATTACAATTACAAACGGGACACAACCATAGTTGTCATCATCCAAAGACTCATAAAATAAATAAAAAGGAAATTGCAAGAAATCCAAGTGCACTACACAATACAAATTATAAAAAAAGACAACGAAGATTAATGCAAACTGGTATAAGACCACCAGAATGTGATTATTGTTGGAATATAGAGGATAGTTCAGATAGATTTTCAGATAGAGTTTTTAAATCAAATGAGGATTGGTCTATGAATTCATATGATGAAATAAAAAATGCACATTGGAGAGATGATTTTAATCCAAGATATGTAGAGGTAGCCTTTTCAAATGCTTGTAATTTTAAATGTAGTTATTGTGGGCCAGCATATTCCACTACTTGGATGGATGAAATAGATAAATATGGTGGTTATCGAACATCTACAGGATTTAATGATCCAAAAGGATTGGTTGTAGAAGATAAAATTCCAATACTAAAGAGAGACCCAAATCCATATGTAGATTCCTTTTGGGAATGGTGGCCAGATTTGTATCATGATTTACATACCTTTAGAATTACGGGTGGAGAACCGTTGTTGTCAAAAGATACTTGGAAAGTGTTAGATTACATTATTGAACAAAAGAATCCTAATCGTGATTTAGGATTAGCTATTAATAGTAACTTGGGTGCACCAAAAGAATTGATTGATAAATTTATTAAAAAAATGAAAATTATAGAGGATAATAATCTTGTAAGGGAGATTATCATTTTTACATCAGTTGATACCTGGGGAGAACAAGCAGAATATATTCGTAATGGATTAGATTTTAATTATTTTTGGGATAATTGTTATACGATTTTAAGAGAACTTGATAGAGTTAATTTAACATTTATGTCAACATATAATGCACTATCAGTTCCTAATTATAGAAAATTAATTCATGGGGTGTATAAAATGAAAGAAGAGTTTACATCAGCAGATAGATATTGGAATTCTGCAACTTTTTTAGATTCAAGTTACCTTCGGCATCCAGCACATCAGACCGTACAAGTTTTACCAATGGAATGGTCAAATGAAATATTTAAGCAGGCACAAGATGTTGATTATTTAGCATTACCAATTTTTGAACATATGTATGTCGGTTATTCTGATATTGAGGTTCAAAAAATTAAAAGAATTTATGATTGGATGTTATCAAGAAATAATGAAGCGGCCTTAAATAGAAATAGAAAAGATTTTGGAATATTTTTTAAAGAACATGATAAACGAAGAGGAACAGATTTTTGTAAAGTGTTTCCAGAGTTAGCTGATTTCTATCATAAATGTTTGGAGACAAAAGCAGACTGGCGGGAGAAAAAATGAAAATAACAGAACCATTATTTATACCATCAATTCATAAGTTTGGTTTAAGTACTTCAACAATATGGGATTCTATGGAAAGAGATATAACTTATGTTGTACAAATAATACCAGATTGGGATGCAATTCCAGAGAGTTTTGATGCTGGAGTTATCATTAGAAATGGAAAACATACTGGATTACAAGTATCACATGAAAACGGAGTGGCATTTGCAAAAGGTATTGTTTGGACAAAAGTTGGTAGTGAAGAAATACCAACGGTTAATGCAATTAGTTTAGGTGAGATTTCTAAGATAAAAGGTGAATATATAAATTTAGTTTTTCATCATTCACATAAAAGAAAAGAAATAGGACTGATTGTTGGATTTAAAGATTGGACAAACCCATTTACAATAAAAATGAATTATGAAGGTGATGTTGTGGATTATACCGATTCATGGCTTTGGATTGGTTGTTGTTTGGGATTAGTAAACGATGAAGATATAATGGGAAAATTTCATGGTGAAATTAAACTCGCTGCAGCGTTTCAACGAGAATTTAATGATCGTGATTTTCTGAAAATGTTTCCATCAAATGAAGAACCAGATTTTACATATGAAAATTATTATAAATTATGGTCATATAAACATCCTATTTTTTATTGTGATTTTAAAGATAGAACTCCATATAAGTTTAAGGATTTAAGTGGTAATGGCAATAATCTTTGTGTTTATAGGGAAGAGTGGGGTGATATGTTTTGAAAAATGTTTTAATTTTTTATTATACATTTAGTAATCAATTAAGATTAGATTTATCAACTCTTTATGCATTATTATATCCATTTAAAATAAAAGGTGAAGATAGGCCTGGGAATTATGAACGAGATATATACATTGAAAAGGAATCATTACCAGATTGGGAAATATTTGCAACAACAAAGCTTGATATGGATAGTATATATAAAAAATATGATAATGTAAAAATAATTACAGCAATTCAAACCAATTTTTTTAAAAGAGAGAGAATACCAGATGGGTGGGAAGTTCATATTCTTGATTTTGATGGAGAAGGTAGAAATTATGATGCCTGCGATTTTAGTGAAGATATAGAAAAGGCAACATCAGTTATTAGTTGTGAGAAGTGTACACCATCAAAAAAATATGAAGATAAAGTTTATAGAGAACTTAGATTAGTATTCACAAGACACTTTTATCATTATGGATTTTATTTTAATCCTACAATATATGATTGGGATTTAACTTACAATAAAGATAAACCTTTTTGTTTTTCTTATATGAGTGGATTAAGTGGTAGAGATGGAGATAATAATAAAAGGTCTTGGAGACAGGGTTTTATTCAAGAGTTAAATGAAAAGTTTCCAAATAGTAAAGTTGAAACGAATCCAAAATCAATAGATTTTACTACTTGTAATAGAATGATGCTTGATTTACAAAATAACGGATGGTATTGGGATTTTAATAAAGGATATACTACACTCGTAGCAGAAACCACACCAATTGAAGATGTAATAAATGTTTTCTTTACTGAAAAAACTTTTAGGGCAATGATGAGTGGTACACCAATAATATCCTTACTACACAAGGATAAGTTAAAGTTATTATCAAAATGGGGATTTTGGATTTGTAATACTGAACTTGTTACCGAAGAGTTGTATGAATCACTTAGTTCGTTTGGTATAGTTAACGAAATTTTTAATCAACATGAAACTAATCCAATTAAATTTAAAAAAGAGTTACAACAATGTCAAGGAAAAACGAAAAATAATCAGAAAATTTTATATGATTGGTTTTACAATGAACAAGAGTTTAAAAATAAAGCAATACAAAAAATTATAAATGAATAAAGATTTAAAAAAAGCATGTGTTTTACCATTTTCATTATTTAATGCATATCCACATGGAATAGCAAGAGCTTGTCCAATGAGTGATATAATAAAAGATATTGATACAACTAAAACATCAGTAGATGAATCATTCAATTCAAATGATTATAAGAAATTACGAACTGATATGTTAAATGGTATAGAGAATGATATTTGCAAAAGCTGTTATAATATGGAAAAGTGGGGCTCTGAAAGTTATAGAGAAATGGCAAATTACGCATATTTAAACGATTTAAATATTACGATAGAAGATGTTATTAAAGATGTAGAAGAGGATGGATTCAAAAACCCAAATTTTATAAAATTGGATTTAAGACCATCTAATATTTGTAATTTTAAATGTAGAACTTGTTCTTCTGACTATTCCACTAAGTGGATAGAAGAGGAAAAGGCATATGATGAGGAGATGGGATTTTCAAACGATGATAAAAACTATGAAGTTATTTCAAAACCGTTTGGTATCTCAACCGATAGTATTAAAAATTTAAAAGAAATTTATATAGCTGGTGGAGAATCTTTGTATATGGAAGAAATGTATAAATTTTTAGAAACAATTAAAAATAAAGGTGATATAAAATTAAGTGTACATACTAATTTTAGTATTTTAAAATTTAAAAAGTATGATGTTTTTAAACTTTTAAAAGATTTTCGACAAACTATATTTTTTATATCAATAGATGGTACTGAAGAACTTGGTGAATATATTAGAACAGGTTTCAATTGGAAAGATTTTTGTAAAAACATTGAAATATTATTAGAAATAGAAAAAGTAAATTCAAAATTTAATCACCAATTTCATTTTACATCATCTATTTTAAATATATTTCATTTTTATGATTTTTTATCTTTAATGAAACAGAAAAAATTTATAAAATCAGATGAACAAATACATTTTTTTCCAGTTAGATGGCCCACTTGGTATAATAGTATTAATTTTGATATGAAAGATGAAATATTGAAATATTATAAAGATGGATTAGATATGATTGAATCAGATTTTTTAAAAGACCAAATAAAAAATTTTATAAATTATGTAGATAATGTTGATATGAAGCAAGATATGAAAAAATCATCAAATGTAGATGGGGTTGAAAGTAATGCACAAGAGTTATTTTCTAAAGTAACAAAGTTTGGAAATAAATTTAATAAAACAAAATTACCAAAAGAATTAACATATTTAAAAAAGTTTATAAAGGACACTAATGGGTAAGAATTTATTAATTTTTTATGGTGAGTTAAGAACATTACCGTTAATTATAAAAGAATATAATTTAGATGGGTTTGATGTTATTATTTCTACTTGGGATAGATGTGATATGCATAAATTACCATTTGATTCAAGTGAGTATGATAATTTAACTATGGTGGTTTCGAGAAAAGACCCTACATATTTAAGGTTACGAACACACGAAAATTGTATAATATATCATTGTTGGAATGCAATAAAGGATATTGAGTTAAATAAATATGATAATGTTATATTGCAGAGAACTGATGCACACATTAATTTAGATGTTATTAATTTAGGATTAATTGAAGATGATGTGTATTATAGATTATTTGATAATACATCTGGTCATAATGGTCTATTTATGAATGATATACTTATGTTGGGTAAACCAAACATTGTAAAGGAATATTTTGAAAAGGAACATACTATTTTACCAGATTTAACTATTGATACCGTAGAACCAAGAAAGTTTGCAAACGAACTAGCACGGACAGTCGACAGTTATGTGGGGGAGTCAGTAACAGAAAGTGTTTCGGGTATCAAAATAAAAGATATATATGAATTGACTGGTATAAAAGATTCTTCATCATGGTGGAAATTGAGGAGATAATAATGAAGAAGATTTATTTCATTGGTGATTCATTTACATGGGGAGAGGGATTGGAGTTATATATGGAAATTCCAATATATCAAAAATTAAGGAAAAAACATGCTACCGATATTGAATTGCAAAAGGTATCTAACAATTATACAAATTTAGAAGTAGAATCCTTTAGAGTAAGTAAAAGATTTGCATCTTATGTTAAAGGATTTGATGTTGTAGTACAACCTGATAATGGTGGTACTTATGATAGGTTATATGAAAGTATTGATGAAATAGAAAAAGAACATAATCCGAATATCTATATTATTCAACTTCCACCTATCGATAGAGCTAAGTGGTACTCAAATGCTATAGATATGAATTCATCAAACCCATTACAAATTCTTAGTAGATATGCAAAAAAAGATTCAAAATTACAAAAAAAATGGCTTGATAGATTAAATATAACATATGAAGATTTTTATACAGGAGAATGGTCGAAGGTTGATAAAAAATTAAATGAATTATCCTATAGAAATTATATGTTATTTTATTATTCTTTTATTTGGGATTTGGTAGTGTTCAATAAGAAAAAAGTATTTTTGATAGGGCCCCATCAAAAACCAGATAGCATAGTATTTAAAGAAGTTTGTAATGATAACAAACAAATAAAAGATATGCTAATACCAATTGAATATAATGGTGAAATTTATTATGACTTTAGGGAGTTAGGGATAGCTATGGATAACAATGGTGATTATTCAACCATTGATACTGAATTTAGAAATACTCATAATAATCATCCAACACCACTTCAACATAAAATAGTAGGAAGGGCTGTTAATAAATTTTTATATGATTACAGATAGGTTAAAAAATGAAGAAAATTGAGAAAATAATTGCATTTGGAGATAGTTGGACAGCAGGAGAGGGATTTGTTCCTGGACCAGATGAAAAAGATTATTGGGAAGAAAAGTATAAGGGAAAGATTGACCCGTGGGCTCAACCGTTAGACCTAATGACGGCAAGGAATAAACATTCTTGGCCAAGATGGTTAGCAGATGAATATAATGCAGATTGGATAAATCATGGTGTTTGTGGTAGTAGTAATAGACATATAATGGATAGGGTTTTTACATCATTAGAGGAAATACGATTTAATTCATTGCAAAGTGAAACACTTCTTATTTGTATGTGGTCATCACCATTAAGGGAAAATCTTTCCTTTTTTCCAGATAACTGGAATGATAATTTTATATCGTGGAGTGAAGATTTATTCTCTACAGATAGACCATATAAAAATAAAAAAGCTTTTGAAAGATATTTTAAAAAACTATATTTGACTGAATTATATGATGAAAGTTACTTAAATCATAAAAATTTAATTTATATTAAATTAGTAGAGGAACTTTGTAAATTTCATAATATTAATTATATGATGTGTAATGGGTTTGAAGTTCCAGTAAAAGGTAATTTAAATATAGATAATTACTTTTTTTCAAATGGAACATTACATGAGTTATTAATTAAAGAGAAAAGTCCTGGTAGGTATTTTACAGAAGAAAATGATATGCCTTTTGGTGGAATAAAATATAAAAATTCAAGACATCCAAATATAAAAGGATATAAAAAAATATCACAATATTTAAAGGAATATATAGATGCTTCAATTTTGGAAAATTAATGGTGAAGTTTTAGAATCAGTAGATATAAATCATTTTAAAACCCACAATGGAGATTATCGTTGGCAAAATATAATTGAATTGTATGAAAAACATAATTCAAAACATAATATTGCTTTAATAGTAAATGAAAATAAAATTGAAACTATAGTTCCTTATTTAGATTATAAGTTTAAATCTTTTGATAGAGTTATAATATATCAGGCAGAACTTTTTTGGAGTGAATTTAATAATAGTGAATATCTTGAGAAATTATTAAAAGATGTTGATTTACCAATAGAAATAATATGGAATTTCTTTTGTGATGACCCCTTTGATTTGGATATTCCACAATATATCACTACTGGTGTTTGTTCACAAATAACAAGGTTGTATTTAAACAAGTATGAATATCCAAAACTGAAAGATTCTTGGAAAGATATAAAATATAATTTAATAAGTAAATTTGGTAGACCAAATCGGCAAAGGATAAAGTTATATAATAAATTAAAAAATTATGATAAATTTATATGCTCTATGAACAATTTTGAATATTTTGAAGACTTTAATGAAAACCGAGTTTTACCATCAGAAAAAGGTAAAGATGGTGATTTTAAATCGTGGGAATTAGCAGATGAAGATTTTCAAAGTATATGTTCTTTAGTGGTTGAGACCCGTACAAGTCAATTTGAAAATTCATCTCGTTTAGTAACTTGTAGTGAAAAAACATTAAAATCATTTATTACACGAAGACCAAGTATTTTAGTAATACAACCAGAAGCTTTTGGTTGGTTAGAAAAAAGGGGATTTAGATTTTTTGATTTTTTTGTTGAGAAAAATTTAGAAACAATTTGTAAAATGGATACAAAAGAGTTATTTGATTTAGCAGTATCTTATGAATATATTTGGGAAAATAATCTTCAAGTATTACGAGATTTGATACAAAAAGATAGTAATAAATTAGAGGAGATTATTAATGGTTGAAATTTATAATAAACTAATTAGTTGTTAATAAATTTTAGTAAACTGATATTTATATACAGAGAGTCGAGTGGTGCTAACCCTCCAGATGGAAATTTGGAGAAAGACCTAACCCACCACATATAGACTATAAAACAGGGGTGGCATTTAAGTAGTTTTACTATTATGAATGCCTCTAATTAACTTGGAGGCTTTTTTTATGTTCAAAAGTAACATAACTAACTCAGATATATTACCAGAGGTAAGGGTTTTTGAACCAAAACCATTTCACGATTATCGTGGTGAAATGTGGACATTCTGGGAATCAACATACGATACACCAAAAGAAAAAATATCTAAATTTACTCGTTCAAGAAAAGATGTATTGAGAGGATTACATGGCGATGATGTAACATGGAAACATATTAGTTGTGTGTGGGGTGAAATATATTTAGTTGTTGTGGATTATAGAGAAGATAGCCCAAATTATTTAAAGTGGGATAGTTTTTTAATATCAGATAGAAATCATAAAAGTGTTTTAGTTCCACCAAGTTTTTTAAATGGACATTTATGTTTATCAGACGAATGTTTATTTCATTATACACAATCTTATCCAAAAAAATATATTGATGCACCAGAGCAAATTTCAGTAAAGTGGGAAGATTCAAGATTAAAAATAAATTGGCCAACAGATAATCCAATTTTAAGTAGGAGAGATAAATGATACTTTATTTTATTTTACATGGGGTTCAAGATGGATGTGATAAAAAATACTTAGATATTGGAAGTAACAACGAAGAGAATAGTGTTTGTATTCCACTTAAAAACTATGGTTGGAGTGGATATCATGTTGATATGATTGATAGTGATATTACAGATAACTATATCAAGGGTGATGCAACTACACTTGATTATAGTTTTGTTGATGATGTAAATTATCTAAGTATTGATGTAGATGATAATACAACAAAAGTTTTAGATAGAATTAATTGGGATTGGAATATTAATTGGATAACGATAGAACATGATGCATATAGATTTGGTGATGAGTTTAGAACATCACAAAGGGAAATATTATTATCTAAGGGATTTGTGATGATATGTGAAGATGTATATAATGAAATTGCACAAGGTCCTTACGAGGATTGGTGGGTAAGTAAAGATATAGAACATTTGTACGAAGAATATAAATGTAAGAATAAAACTGATAAAGAATTATATGAGGAGTTTAAACATGAGTACGAAAACAAAAAGTAGAAGATGGTTACCAACATTGGGTGAGTTAATAGATAGATTAAGTATTCATCAATTAAAAGAAGTATTTATACCTGAAAACAAAGATAACTATGCACAAGAAATGAATGATATGGTTCATGATATTAATTTAATATTAAAAGAACACAAGGGTGAAATTACAGGTGAAGTAATCAGAGCTATTATTGTGTTATCACAAATGAACGCACATATTTGGTATAATGAATCACAAGTTCGTAAGGGTGAAAAGGGTAGTGATAATCTTATGTTAACTCATGGATTGAATGGTATTAGAAATACTGCTATTAATAAGATAATGGAAGTGGTAGGTGGTAGAAAAGATTACAAAGTAGATTGTATCGCATCTGAATTTAAAGATTGGGAAGTGAGTTGGTAATGTTTAAAGAATCAAAAACAAGGTCAACAAAAAAAACTATCAGTTGGAGATTGATTGCGTTTAGTAATTCTTGGTTAATATTATCATTAAGTATAACTGAATTACCGTTTTGGAATGCAGTGATTATGAATGTAACTGGTATGATTATGTTTTATTTACATGAAAGATTTTGGAATAAAGTAAATGAGGGAAAATATTATGGATAGACAATATTTAATAGACTTTGAAACAGAAGTTAAAGAGAGATATGAAGCAGGAGAGATTAAAGCTCCAGTTCATCTTGCATCAAATAACGAAGAACAACTTATAGAGATATTCAAAGATGTTGGTAAAGATGATTGGGTATTCTGCAGTTGGAGAAATCATTATCACGCATTACTACATGGTATTCCAAGAGATACACTTATGGATATGATTGTTCGTGGTAAGAGTATGAGTGTGTATTCAGACAAACCAAAGTTCTATTCATCATCTATTGTAGGTGGAATATTACCTATAGCTCTTGGAACTGCTATGTCAATCAAGATGAAAGGTGAGAAGAATAAGGTTTGGTGTTTTGTAGGAGATATGACTTTTGAAACAGGTATTTTTTACGAGTGTTATAAATACAGTAGAAACTTTGATTTACCATTAGAGTTTGTAGTTGAAGATAATAATCTTTCTACAAATACACCAGTTGATAAAGCTTGGGGTGGAAAACAAGTAGTACCAGCCGATGTATTTTATTATCAATATGAAAGTGATTATCCACATCATGGAACAGGAAATTGGGTGTTATTTTAATGAAGTATAAAGAAGAATTAGTAAGAAGTATGGAAGCATTGGCTAGATATGAAAATACAGTTTTCGTCGGTCAATCAGTAAAGTATAGTGGTAATGCGATTTACAATACATTAAAAACTATACCTGATATAATTCCTAATGGTGAGGATAAACTAATAGAAGTACCTGTTTTTGAAGAAGTTCAAATGGGTATGTGCACAGGAATGGCGATGAATGGTATAGTTCCTATTTGTTGTTTTCCACGATTTGATTTTATATTAAGATGTATGGATGCTTTAGTAAACCATTTAGATAAAATGCAACATATGACAGAGGGAACATTTAAACCTAAAGTTATAATGAGAACTTCTATAGGTTCTACAAATCCATTAGATGGTGGCATTCAACATACACAAGATTATACAGATCCAATAATGCGAATGTTACATGAAGTTAATGTTGTGTCGTTAAATGAACCAGAACAAATATTTCC
>Ga0066372_10000787_pt1 | contig 12152 bp, 9 predicted proteins | sample Knorr_S15_td_250_FD_77011 | JGI IMG/M metagenome (GOLD analysis project Ga0066372, IMG submission 77011) | Marine microbial communities from Southern Atlantic Ocean transect - Knorr_S15_td_250_ad_251m_LV_A | ecosystem: Environmental > Aquatic > Marine > Oceanic | place: Southern Atlantic ocean... | reverse complement strand
TATAAAGCCACTGGAAGTGATGTTCGATCAGAGATGGATCTTTTCCTAATAAATAGGGTTCCATAGTCCTTATCATGGTTTCAGTTGGCCTCTGCCATCCGTGGACGCCACCTTCACCAATTCCTACGGTTCCGTCTTCGCAGTGTATTTTTAAGATAAGCCACTTGTCCCAAAGGATCGTTTCTATCTTTTCTATTTTAGTCTTTTTCATTCTTTAGGCATCTATTAATAGTTGATGTGGATCTTCTAAAAGATTTTTTATTCTCACAAGGAATTGTACTGCCATTGCTCCGTCAATTATCCTGTGGTCATAGGTTACAGCTAACATCATTACAGGCCTAATAACTACTTCTCCGTTGATTGCCAATGGTTTTTCTTGGATTCTATGCATTCCCAGAATGGCGACCTGCGGTGGGTTCAGCAAGGGTGTTGACATTAAAGATCCGAATACCCCACCATTAGTAATGGAGAAAGTTCCCCCTTGCAACTCTTCAAGAGTTATCTTCTTGTTCCTTGATTTAGTAGCGAGTTCTGCTATTTCTTTTTCTATTTCTGCAGTTGTTTTTTTGTTGGCTTCTCTGAGTACTGGGACGACCAATCCTTCTTCAGTTGAAACTGCGATTCCAATGTCGTAGTATTTCTTGACAATTAGTTCATCTTCGAACAACTCTGCATTCATATTTGGAAAGTTCTGTAGCGCGTTTACTGAGGCTTTAACAAAGAAACTCATGAATCCTATTTTTACACCGTGTTTTTCAATAAATTGGTCTTGGTACTTTTTTCTTATATCTATCACAGCACCCAGATCAACTTCATTAAAAGTTGTTGTCATTACAGTTTCGGATTGAACCTCTTTTAGTCTTTTTGCAATAGTAATTCTCCTTCTTGATAGCCTGATTCTTTCTTCAAGCTTATTACTTGAAGAATCATTAACATTATTATTTCTTAGATCTGAAGATTCTTGCCCACTTGATAAATTGTTTCTGTAGTCTTCTACATCAGTCTTTAATATTTTGCCATCAGGACCAGAACCTTCAATTTTTTTGAGATCGATTTGTTGCTTTTCTGCCATTTTTTTTGCAACAGGTGTTATGGATATTTCTTGAGGGTTCTTTTTTTGCAGTGATTGATCTACTTGTGGAGTCAATTGATCATTAGTAGTAATTTCAGTCTCACTAATTGTCTCATCTGAGGAAGAGTCGTCAACGATAACTAGTAATTCTCCAGCTGATACGATATCTCCTTCAGGCTTATTAATTTTACTGATAAATCCATTGCAAGGAGACGATACTTCTAGGCTTACTTTGTCAGTGTCGAGTTCAAGGAGAACTTCTCCTTGTTGGACTACGTCACCTTTCTTTTTCAACCAAGTTCCTACTGTAGCTTCCACGGTGGATTCCGCCAGATCAGGAACTTTGATTTCGTATAACATACTCAGTTATTCTATCAACTAATTCAAAATCTGGTCTATTATTTCTTGCTGCCGGATTTTATGCAAAGAAGCAGAACCAGAAGCACTCGCAGCACTATTCTTTCTTCCTACATATTTTAAATCAATATTTTTATCAATTAAAAGACTTATCCGCTCATTAATAAAGTTCCATGCGCCTCTATTCTTAGGTTCTTCTTGTACCCAAATAATTTCTTTTACTGACGAGTACTTTTCAATAATTTCTTTAACTTTATTTTCAGGAAATGGGTACAGCATTTCTATGCTTACTAATGCGATATCATCGCGACTATTAATTTGTAATTCGCTAAGAATATCTATAATAATCTTGCCAGATCCAAAAACAAGTTTTTTAGGTTTAGATACATTATTTTTTTCTAAAATAGAATTGAAATTTGAATTTGCGATTTCTTGAACAGTACTTGAAGCTAGAGGATGTCTTAGTAAACTTTTCGGAGTGAAAATTATTAGCGGATTAGATTGTTTATTGATCAAGCATTGAGCTCTAATTAGGTGAAAATATTGTCCAGACGTAGAACAGTTTGCAACTGCAATATTATTATTATCAGCAGATTCTAAGAATCTTTCTATCCATCCGCTAGAGTGATTTGGCCCCATGCCTTCGTACCCGTGAGGTAACAAAACGATTAAGTTAGAATCTAACCCCCATTTCGGTTGCGAGCTTATGATAAATTCATCCATAATGGCTTGAGCATTATTGATGAAGTCTCCAAATTGGGCCTCCCAAATCGTCATTGCCTTATTTTCAATTATGCTGAATCCAAATTCAAAAGCGAGGGTTGCCATTTCTGAAAGAGGGGAATTGATGACTTCTACATAATTTTCTTTTTGTACAAATTTGTTTAAAAGGTTCAAGGCTGAACCATTAGAAGCATCCCATAATATTGCATTCCTTTGATTGAATGTACCTCTTTGTGAGTCTTGACCACTAAATCTGATAGAAATATTTCTTGCAAGCAGTGAAGCCCAAGTAAGCATTTCAGCATGCCCCCATTCTATTGGGGTATCACTATCTATAGATTTCCTTTTTATAATTACTTGATTTATTCGTTTATTAATAGAAAAATCACTCTCTATCTCATAAAGTTTCTTGTTTAAATCTTGTATTTGGTCTTTGGATATTTTTTCTGAAAGAGACTCGTAATCGATCTGTTCGGTTTTAAATTCCCCCGGCCAAATTGAGGAATCCATTAAAACCTCTTCATTGTAGGCAGAATCTATTTTTATTGAGTGTGATTTTTTTGCTTTTAAGATAGCTTGTTGAGTGATAATTTTATCAGAGACTAACTGCTCACCAAAGATCTTTGTTATTGTAGGGTGATTTTTTATTTTCTTGTACATCAAAGGTTGAGAGATTGATGGATCATCCATCTCTTGATGACCAAATCTTCTGTATGAAACAATATCTAAAACAATATCTTTATTGAACTTATTTTTATATTTGGTTGCTAGGGTGGATGCTATAACGCAACTTTCGATGTCATCGCCGTTAACGTGGATTATAGGAATGTCATAACCTCTGACAAAGTCAGTGGTAAACAATGTCGAAAATGAGTTTTCAGGATTTGTGGTGAATCCTATCTGATTGTTTGTTACGATGTGAATCGCACCTTTTGAGTCGTAGCCCTCCAACTTACTTAAATTGAACGTCTCAGAATTTATACCTTCTCCTGGAAATGCAGCATCTCCATGTATCAATATTCCAAGACTACTTTTGTTTTTCATTTGTTGTGCTTTTGTAACCCCCAAAATAACCGGATTAATCATTTCCAAGTGACTAGGATTAGGAAAAAGTAAAATTTCTGCGCCTTGATATTTTTTTGCCCCTAGATGATATTTTACGTCTATTAAGTAGTTCTCCATTCTTCCAGATGACATATGATTAATATTTTCTTCTCTAAATTCTGAAAAAATTTCTGAATAAGGTTTGTCAAAAACATGAGCCAGAACATTTAATCGTCCCCTGTGTGGCATGCCCACATTTATATAGTCGCAGTCTGTAGACAAACGGATTATTTCATCAAGTACAATTATCATAGATTCTGAACCTTCTAAGCTATACCATCGAGCCCCTAAGAATCCTTTATGTAAAAATTTCTCAAAGCCTTCAACCTCTACAAGTCTTTCTACTAGGTTTAATTTTCTTTTTTGAGAAATTTTTATTACAGAATTTTCTATTTCATTGTAAAGCCAATTCTTTTCTTTCGAATTTCTAAGATGTATGAATTCATATCCTATTTTGTCCAAATATAATGATCGGTCTATTTCCGTAGGATTAATATTTGCAGGCAGAACTTTTGTATTAGTTTCCAGAGGATTTATTTCTGCGTGGAGATATCCAAAATTTCGACAATAATTTTTGGTTTCAATTGTTGAATCTAGTCCTAGATCTTTTATATCACTAGTTTTACTAATATCTAATGAGTTTATTAAGAGATCAAATTCTTCCTGATCAACGGCATCTGGGTTGCTAAGATACTGCTCAACGATCTCCGCAACTATACCAGCATTTATAGAAGAGAACTTCTTTCTATGTTTAGGGCCAAGTGTCACTTTAATAATCGTCCATAAATAGTCGTAAAATTAAAATTAAAATTTGAGAGAATTATACAGTGAAAAAGACATTTACATATAAATTATTCTAGAAAAACTAATTATTCTTAGAATTATTTCAATGTCTCCTTGTATATTTCCCACAATTGTGCAGATTTTTTCCCTGTAATATTTTTCTTAACTTCCGGATTAACCAGAGACATAGGGAAGCTATCCGTTGAGATTCTTACTGCTTCCTCGCCCAATTGAGTTTCTGCTCTTTCCCAAGCAACTTCCGAATAACTTGCATAATGATTTGTTACTGCAACATTATCCATTTTTAATAAAGGATTTTCTGGATTCGTAGGTTCTTGCTCAAATACGTCTAATCCTGCTCCTGCAATTTCATTGTTTTTTAAGGCTGCGATTAATGCTGTTTCATCTACTACTGGACCACGAGAACAGTTTATTAGGTATGCAGTTTCTTTCATTAGCCTGAATTGTTCAGCACTCATTAATTTTTCTGTTGCTGAATTTAAAAAGCAATGAAGGGTTACGTAATCAGATTTTTTACAAAGATCATTAATGCTACTTGCAATTTCAAATCCATATTCTTTAAAATCCCAAGAAGAGACCATAGGGTCAAATGCTATAATTTTCATTCCTAGTGCCTTTGCTTTTCTACCCATAGCTCTTCCAATATTTCCAATTCCAACAATTCCAAGTGTTTGACCTGATATGTGTCCCATCGGTGAAAGGTATTCTCTGGTCCATACTCCTTGTCTCACAAGCTTGTCATGAAGAACAAACTTTTTTGCACAGACAAGAAGAAGCATTAAAGCATGATTTGATACCTCTTCTGTTCCAAATGAAGCGGCGTTGGAGACTAAAATTCCATTGCTTGAAGCGCTATCAATATCTATTCCGTCAAATCCGTGCCCAAAACACGCTAGTCCTTTGAAGGTTTCTACTTTACTAACAGCTTCAAAGAAATCTTTATTTAATGGAAATCCATGACCTTGTAGCACGAGTGATTGTGCTTTTGTTTCTTCTAACAATGATACTACTTGATCAATTTTACTGTTATCACCATTCTTTGGTGACAGTAAGCTATTGCCAGTACTCGAGCCACCTAAATTACCTTTTATCAACTCTCCTCCAACTTCTTCAAAGGCTCTTGATTGGGGCTCTAAATTTTCTGCGTAGCCAATGTATATTCCTTTAATATTTTTCATTTCCATTTCTCCTATTAATTTTTTGGTAGCCCCTACGGGATTCGAACCCGTGATCTCCACCTTGAGAGGGTGGCGTCCTAGGCCGCTAGACGAAGGGGCCGGATTACCTGGCTGGCGATCCAGGATTCGAACCTGGGTTACCAGATTCAGAGTCTGGGGTCCTACCGCTAGACGAATCGCCATAAGCGAAACTTAAAAGGAATGTTAGCAGATCAGGTATATTTTTTGAATTACAATCTATATATAAGAGTCTAGATTGATATAAAGCATATTGAGGCAAGAAGAAACAAAGTGTTCGGCATTTGAAATTCTTTTCATAGCTTGTTCTTCATTTTCAGTCGTTAGAATACCATTTATTATAGGTATGTCACTTGATATGCTTAGTCGGGATAAGCTTTCAAAAACACTTTTACACAGTAAATCGTAATGAGAGGTTTCTCCTCTCATTACGGCTCCAAGACAGATTATTGCATCAAACTTTCCTGTTTTTATGAATTTATGTGCTACGAAAGGAATTTCAAATGCTCCAGGAACGGCAACTTTTTCAAAAGAACTTAATCCATACTTTTTCAGTTTGTTTTCTACGTTAGAAAGGAGAAGATCAACTATTTTATTGTTAAATTTGGAGTGGATGATTAAGACTTTAGATTTCAGCAATTCAATTTTTATATCTTCTGGATAATCCAAAGGATCAGATTTTGTAGGATAATCAGACATTATTTATTTTATGCCCAAGTTTATTTTTCTTTGTTCTCAGGTAAGCTTCATTTATAGGATTTGGTTCAACATTTATTGGAACTGTTTCGACTATCTCTATGCCATAACTACTCAACCCAACAACTTTTTTGGGATTATTCGTTAATAATCTGATTTTTTTTAGTCCAATATCTGCTAGAATCTGTGCTCCAACACCGTAATGTCTTAAGTCGGCGGGAAACCCCAGCATTTCATTGGCTTCTACTGTGTCAGCTCCATTATCTTGTAGTCCGTAGGCCTTCAATTTATTATGCAATCCGATTCCTCGGCCTTCTTGCTTCATATACAGGAAAACTCCAGTATTTTCTTTTCCAATACTTTCTAAAGCGGCGGATGCTTGATCTCCGCAGTCGCATCTAAGACTTCCAAGGAAGTCTCCTGAAAGACACTCGCTGTGAACTCTGACTAAAGTTGGATCACTGTTTATTTTCCCCTTAACCAATGCAACATGTTCATCGTCTTCGTATATTGACTTGTATCCAAGTGCTTTGAATTCACCATATCGCGTAGGTAAGTTTGCACTCGAAGTCTTTGCGACTATATTTTCTGTGCTGTATCTATAAGAAATTAAATCAGCTATTGTAATAATTTTGATATTATTTTTCTCGGCAAATTTTTCAAGATCTGGCCTACGAGACATGCTTCCATCTGCATTAATTATTTCGCACATTACAGCTGCGCCCTTAAGTCCTGCTAGTTTTGACAGATCAACTGAAGCTTCTGTGTGACCAGCTCTGACCAAGACACCGCCATCACGGTATTTAATTGGGAATATGTGACCGGGCTTTTGGAAAGAGGAGCCATTGGATTTGGAGTTTATAAGTCCTAAAACTGTGTTTGCTCGATCTTCTGATGAGATCCCAGTAGTTGTCCCCGGGATGTAGTCAACAGATACCGTAAATGCAGTTTTATTATTATCGTTCGAGTCTGGAACCATTAGAGGTATGTTCAGGTGGTCTAGGAAACTTCCCTCAATTGCCACACAAATAAGACCTCTCGCGTTAACGGCCATGAAATTTATTTTTTCAGGAGTTATAAAGTCGGCACTGATAGTTATATCTCCTTCATTTTCTCTATCCTCATCATCGACTATAACTACGAATTTACCCTCTTTGTAGTCTTGTATTGCCTCTTCTATTGAATTTGTTTTCATTTTTAATTTTATCTGGGTTGATACTTAAGTAAATTTTCTACATATTTTGCTGTCATATCTGCTTCTAAATTTATAATATAACCAACTTTATATCCACTAATAATAGTGTTGTCCCAAGTATAAGGAATCACTGCTATAGAGAAACTACTTTTATCTGTATTTGCAATAGTTAAGCTAACACCATCAATTGTAATAAAGCCTTTCTCAACTAAGTATCGAGAAATTTTCTCAGGCTTCTCAAAAGTTACTATCCAAGAATCATCATTTTGCTCCATAGACAATATTTTTGCAATGCAATCTACGTGACCTTGAACCATGTGACCACCAAATTTACCTCCTACCCTTAACGCGGTCTCTAAGTTTACTTCAGAACCTTTAGAAAGAGACCTAAAGTTAGTCCTTGAATAAGTTTCTGGTATAACGTTAACTGTGAAAAATCCATTCCTTTTTTCTACATCAATAACAGTTAAGCACGCTCCAGAAACTGACACACTTTCTGAGATTTCAACAGATCTGGCTATCTCATCAGATTTTATTCGAAGAATGTTTCCTTCTATACTTTCTACTTTTCCAACTTTTTCTATTATTCCACTGAACATTGCTATATTTTAAATGAATTTGCCTGAAACTATTATATCTTGATCTATTTGAGACACTTTTATATTACTTAATTTTCTTGCTTCACTTATGAGCTTGATTCCAGATCCTCCTACAGAATTTATTGATCTGCCTCCTCCAATGAATATAGGGGCAATAAACATATGAATTTTATTAACTAAATTCTGATCTATCAATGATCCTAGTAGTTCCCCACCTCCTTCTACTAGCAAGTTCATACATTTTCGTTTTCCAAGTTCGGTAAGTACCTTTATAAGATCTAACTTTTGGTTTTTTGTTGAAATTTTTATGAACTCCGTGTTCCTCCATTTTTTTTTGTCAGTAGGTTCTTCATTGCAGAAAACAAGTATTTTACTTCCTTTTGATATCAGAGGTTCGTATATCTTAGGAATTGACGGACGTGAGCATAAAACAACCTTGAATTTAGGCTGCTGTTCTTTGTTTTTAGCGCTTAGACTGGGCGAATCTGCCTGTAAGGTTTTGGATCCTATCATTACAGCATCTGATAGAGATCTCATTTGTTGAACTAATTCTCTAGATTGTTCAGACGATATCCATTTTGAGTCACCAGTTTTTGTAGCAATTTTACCATCAAGACTTACTGCAATTTTTGCTGTGACATATGGCATACCGCTCTCTATATAGTGCTTAAAAGGCTCTATTAAGTCTTGAGATCTGGCTTTGCAAATTTTGTCTTGAGGATATTGGACTGTGACTCCAGAATTTTGTAGCTTCTTTATACTTTTTCCTCTAACTTTAGGATTGGGATCTATGGTGCCAATAACGACTTTGCCAACTTTTGCATCAATAATTTTATCTACACAAGGCTTGGTATCTCCTTGATGAAAACAAGGTTCAAGGGTGGTAAAAAGAGTACTTCCTTTCGTATCTCGCGATGAAGTAATTATTGCGTTTATTTCAGCATGATTTCCTGGAGGCCTATCAGTTATTCCTTCTCCTATTACTTCACCATTTTTCATTAAAACAGCACCGACAGTTGGTCTCGGACTAACATTAACAGAAGTTTTTTCAGCTAAATCTAAAGCTCTCTCAAATTCCTTTATTTTTTCACTCATTCCGTGTGTTTTATTTGACTGTCGAAATCTATATGAATCTTGCTTGCAGTTGGATCGCTTTGACCTTGGTATCTACTAGACAATTTGGATGATCCGTATGGATTTTCAGCTTCAGAAGAAAGGTCTAAGAATGATATTTGTCCAATCCGCATGCCGTAGTACAAAGTAATCGGTAATTTTGCAACATTTGTTAGTTCGAGTGTTAGCTGTCCGTCCCATCCTGGATCTACATATCCAGCAGTAGAATGAATCAGCAGTCCAACACGTCCCAAACTACTTTTCCCTTCAAGTCTCCCAACTACATTAGTACCTAATTTTATTCTCTCTATCGTGGAAGCTAGAACAAATTCTCCAGGGTGCAACATAAAAGGCTCTTCTTTTTGTATTTCAATTTTTTCAGTTAGATTGGGTAATTCTTTTCTAAGATCAATAAAAGGCTCCGTAGAATTTTTGAAGACTAAGATTCCATTATCTATGTGCAAGTCTACGCTCGCGGGCTGGATATCTTTTTCATCAAGAGGATCGATTAATATATTGCCCTTTTCTAAATACTCTTTTATCGTTTTGTCACTCAGTACCATTTTTTTCCTTCATTTCTGATTATAGGTTTAAAATGGGATAATAGAAACATAATTTTGTTTATACATATATGTTATGGATCAATTAAAGAGCATATCTCGAAATATTATTCTTGCTACTGGAGTAGCGATTTTTCTACAATTCATTTTGGGAAACTACATAGTTAATGGTGCAAGCATGAGCCCTACATTAAATCATAATCAGAGAGTATTTGTGAATAATTTCCTTTACTATCAATTACCGAGTGATTTAAGAGTAATGCTTCAAGATATGGGTCTAGAAACTAGAAAAAATCCAAAACGTGGGGAAGTCGTAATTTTTGAACCTCCGTTTCCGTACGATACCACTGGTAAGGATTTTGTTAAAAGGATAATTGGAACTCCTGGTGACCAAGTACAGAATGTCAATGGAACTATTTTTGTAAATGGAACTACTTTTTCGAATGAATTTGGAAACACTGCCGAAATTTCTGAAAAAGGAGCTATCCTGATTCCAAAGGATTATTATTATTTATTAGGAGACAATAGAAGTAAGTCCAATGATTCAAGGAGTTTTGGATTAATTCATAGGTCCAGCATTAAAGGTAGGGTATGGGTTATTTATTGGCCTTTTTCTAATTTAAGAATTTTTGATTATAATCTAATTTCTGACCTTAAAGATACTTAGACTATCAGGGCCCTTAGCTCAGTTGGTAGAGCAACTGACTTTTAATCAGTAGGTCGTGGGTTCGAGACCCGCAGGGCCCACCACTATTATTGAACCTAAAAGCTCAGTTCTAGTTCTGTTGCTATTATTTTGATAAGTACGTAGTGTGCACTTTACAAATTTATAGACTTTAATATTATTTAATAACTCTTGAGATTTTTTTTATTATTAATATTATTAATATTTTTATGCGCTTGCGGGAGCGAAGAAGAATCTATATACATACCCGAAACTGTAAAGATAATTGAAACAGCAACAGTTGAATTAAATAAGGCAACAGGAAAAGAAAAAATAGTTAACCTAGAGCCTACTTGGACACCCACACCTCTTCCAACACCCTTTGTAGAAACTCCTACACCTATAGTTAAATCAGGAGAGGGATTAAGTGGAAAATTAAGTACAGAAAATGGAGAAACTAAAATCGAAATTAAAGAGATATTAATTCCATTACCAGTACCCACACCTCTTCCAACACCAATTCCATTACCAGTACCCACACCTCTTCCAACACCAATTCCATTACCAGTACCCACACCTCTTCCAACACCAATTCCTTTCGATAATGTATTAGATAAACCCTTTGGGGAAAAGCTATTTCCTACTGGAACTTTCCACCTAGGATCTTCCTATGATGAAGTTATATCTGCTATGGGTGAACCAGATAATTTTTCTCCAGAAATTACTGAACAAGATGAGTTATCTCCTTTTTTTAAAAGAGGAGAAGGAGATAATGGGTATATTCAATATAATTTATCACAAGATGTTAAAAGCAGAGTTCATTTTTATGATGAAAAGGTGGTTGCTTGGAATAACGTTGGAAACTTAAAGTTATATGATTTTAGGTTAGATGAAGATAAATTATTTGACCTTGGTTCAAGCATGTTAGATGTACTAATAATTCAAGGTAATCCTATAAAAATTTCTATAGAAACAATTAATCCTAAATGTTGTTTGTCAATTAATAGAGAGTGGATTTATGAACATCAAGGAGAAACTCAAAAATCTAGAGTATATTTTAGTCCAGTTTGGTATTACGAGAACTTAGAAGCAAAAGGTAAGCCCACTGATTATGAATACACAGTTAAATCTTGGGATACCGTTAAAAAATACCTTAGAGCTCCAGATAGAAGTTTTGTATTTAATAACCCTGGTCAACCAGGAGAATCAGATCAACAACAGTCAACACCAGGATCAACACCAGGATCAACACCAGGATCAACACCTTCAGGAGGAGGAAATAATACAAGTGGTGCTGTTGCAGTTAATCCTCCTGTTAGATATTCTCCCGTAGCTGGAGAAAAAATTGTTGACCAAGGTTCGGTGAGTCAATATAACCAAAACAACTATCTACATTATGACTCATTTAATTCTCACGGAGAATATCAGGGAAACAATGCTCAAGAATTTATTCCGATCCCTGACCCTACAGATACTGTTTCTCTTCCAAGTAATTTCCCGGTACTTGGAAATATATTTACTCTCGAAGTTCAAGTATATTCAGTTGCTCATGAAAATATGGCTCATCGGACAATTATCGGTAATGATGCGAATCCGTCTAAACGTGAACAAGACAGGCCCCCAACTATTACATTTAATAAGGTAAATGGCGTAAACCAAGTCAGGTATGGCTTTGGTGTTGGGCCTGATCAAAAAGGAAAACGGAGAATTATTGAATCAGTTGTAACTGACAATCAGTGGTATCACATAGCTTTTACTTTTGACGGTACAACTACCAAATTATATGTTGATGGCATTGAAGTTGATAGTTCCGATTTCGCATCAGGATTAACACCACACCCTGTGCCCATTTCAGTGATTGGCAGAAAATTCTTAGGGAAAATTGATGAAGTGCGTATTTGGAACATCGCTAGAACACAAGGAGATATTCAGTCTACGATGTCTAGTACATTGGTCGGCAATGAACCTGGTTTGATTGCATATTATCCAATGGATGTCAATCAAGATTGGGAGTTAATAGATCAAGGCCCCAATAGCCATCATTCCACTATTACAGATGTTGAAATATT
>Ga0066372_10000781_pt1 | contig 12193 bp, 10 predicted proteins | sample Knorr_S15_td_250_FD_77011 | JGI IMG/M metagenome (GOLD analysis project Ga0066372, IMG submission 77011) | Marine microbial communities from Southern Atlantic Ocean transect - Knorr_S15_td_250_ad_251m_LV_A | ecosystem: Environmental > Aquatic > Marine > Oceanic | place: Southern Atlantic ocean... | reverse complement strand
TTTCCCTGGTGCCTTTGGAATTTATGGACATGGTAACGTTGCTTGTATAGGCCAAGCAATGGAGGAATTTCAAGATGAACTTCCAGGATATAGAGGGCATCATGAACAAAACATGGCATTGACTGGAATCGGGTATGCAAGAGCGATGCGACGTAAGCAAATTTTTATTGCAACATCATCAGTTGGTCCTGGTTCTACTAATATGGTAACTGCCGCAGCCGTTGCCTTAAGTAATAGACTGCCAATTTTATTATTACCTGGCGATACATTCGCAAGTCGTTTTCCAGATCCTGTGTTACAACAAGTTGAAAGTTTTACAAATCCTACAGAAACTGCAAATGATTCTTTTAAATCAGTGTCTCGTTATTTTGATAGAATTGTTAGACCTGAACAAATACTTTCATCACTTCCGCAAGCTATACAAGTAATGCTAGATCCGGCTGATTGTGGACCTGCAACCATTTCGATGGCGCAAGATGTTCAAGGTGAAGCCTATGATTACCCAGAAATATTTTTTGAAGAAAAAATTCATGAAATTAGAAGAATTCAGCCTGATCCAAATCAAATTAAAGCAGCTGCAGAAAAATTAAAATCGTCTAGGCAACCTATCATTATTGCTGGAGGAGGAGTTTTATATTCGGAAGCAGAAAAAGAATTATCAGATTTTGCAAAAAAACATAATATTCCTGTTACCCCAACTGTAATGGGTTTGGGATGTATGGATAGAGATGATCCTTATTATATAGGAGCTATAGGAGCTCTTGGAGTAGGTTCCTCAAATAGTTTGTCAAAAGATACAGATCTTGCCTTGGCTGTTGGAACAAAACTTGGAGATTTTACTACTGGCTCATGGGCTAATTTTGAAAATGAAGATTTTAAATTAGTTTCAATCAATACGACACGCTTTGATGTTACAAAACACACAGCCACCCCAGTTATAAGTGATGCTAAAGTAGGCTTTGAAGAACTTTCAAAAGCTTTGGGTGACTGGAAAGCCCCAAGTATTTGGTTTGATAGAGCCGTTAAGGAGCGAACAGAGTGGGATGCGTATGTAAATAAAGAAAGTGGACCGACTAATCAGAAGTTACCTTCTTACGCTCATGCTGTAGGAGCTGTTTATCGTAATGCGGAACCATCAGATATTGTTGTTACTGCGGCTGGTGGCTTAGTTGGAGAAGTTGTTCAAATTTGGAAACCAAAACAAAAGAATACTTTTGAAACAGAGTGGGGTTTTAGTTGTATGGGTTATGAAATTTCAGGAGCTCTTGGAATTAAAATGGCAAAACCTGATCAAGATATTATTGTTTTTGTTGGTGATGGGTCTTACTTATTAGCTAATAGTGATATTTATAGTTCGGTTATTTATGATAAAAAATTGATTATAGTAGTTTGTGATAATGGTGGGCACATGGTTATTAATAGATTGCAGTTAGCTAAAGGAGGTAAAGAATATATTTGTAATTTACGTGCAGCAAGAGCATCCAATTTACAATTTGTGGATTTTGAAGCACATGCAAAAAGTTTGGGGGCAAATGGAGAAACAGTATCTTCTACATCAGAGTTAGAAGCAGCCTTCTTACGCGCAAAAAAATCAGATAAAACCTATGTCATTTCACTTCAGACAGATGGATATCAGTGGTTAGATGGAACATCTTTTTGGGAGAGTCCAACTCTAGAAGTGCATTCGACTGAAGAAAATAAAAAAGCCTATAAAGATTTTACTGAAGGTAAAAATAAACAGCGTAAAGGTGTTTAATAAATTTAATTCTTTTCTTTATTTTTTTAATAATTATATTTTTGTAGTTAATTTGTTTATAATTAAATAAATATATAATTATTATGACAGCTATTAATGATCCTCACGAAATAAGAATATTGATTAGAAATGGTAAATTTCAAAAACAAACAGCTGGGTTCGCTTCAAAATACGTTCAAGGTAATATATGCATTCTTCCTGATAAATATAAAAATGATTTTTTAGAATTTTGCAAAAAGAATCCTAAACCATGTCCTTTAATAGGATTTAGTGAAAATGGGGAAGTCAAATTAAGCAAACTTGGTGATATCGATATTAGAACTGATGTACCAGCCTATAGGGTATGGAAAGAAGGTAAAATTATTGATGAGCCTGTAAATATTGAGAAGTATTGGAAAAATGATTTTTCAACATTTGTTCTTGGATGCTCGATGTCATTTGAACTTCCTTTAATTGATGCAGGAATTGAAATTCAGCATATAAAAAATAATACAATTGTTCCGATGTATAAAACAAATATTGAATGTGAATCCTCAGGAATATTTAAAGGAAATATGGTTGTTTCTATGAGACCTTTAAGCATTCCTAACACTATAAAAGCTATTGAAATAAGCTCCAAATATCCAGATGTACACGGAGCACCAGTTCATTTTTCAAATCCTAAAGATATTGGAATTAAGGATATTATGTTACCAGATTATGGCGATCCTCCAGAATTAATTAACGTCGATGAAATACCTGTTTTTTGGGCTTGTGGCGTGACACCTCAATTAATTATTGAAGATTTGCAATTAGATTTTTGTATTACACACAAGCCTGGTTGTATGTTGATTACAGATAAGTTAAATGAAAATTTTAAAGTTAATTTAAGTTAGCCTAAAAAAACTTTCTTTAATTCTTTACTATCAAGTATATCATTTGATTTTCCGTCTATTACCAAATGACCACTTTCTAAAACATAACCTCTATCAGCCATACTTAATGCAAGCCTAACATTTTGTTCTACAAATAAGATAGAAATACCTGAATTAGCAATATCTTTAAAAATTTGTTTTAAATTTAATATAACTTTCGGTGATAATCCTAAAAAGGGTTCATCAACCATTAATAATTTTGGTAAACCCATTAATCCTCTCGCAATAGCTAGCATTTGTTGTTCTCCCCCAGACATTGAATTAGCTAGCTGATTAGGGCGTTCAGATAAACGTGGAAAAACTTTATATATATCTTGTAATGTTTTCTCTCTTCTTTCCGCTGCTTTTTTATGTCTAGCTCCAAGTATCAAATTTTGTTTTACTGTTAATTGGGGAAAAATTCGTCTTCTTTCTAATACATGACAAATTCCCATTCCAGATCGGGTATATGTGGGCATTAAATGAATTTTTTTATCATTAAAAATTATTTCCCCCTGTTGTAAATTAACTAAGTTACTAATAGTATTTAAAATTGTGCTTTTACCTGATCCATTAGGACCAATTAAAGCAACTGTTTCACCTTTATTTACATGCAGAGAAACATTCCAAATTACTTGATATTTATCATACGAGACATCAATATTATTAAGTTGTAACAGATTCAATTCCTCCCAAGTAAGCATCTAAAACTTTTTCATTTTTTTTAATATTTTCTGGGATATCAAAAGCAATTTTTTGACCTCTGTCTAAAGCTAAGATTCTATCTGATAAAGACATAATAACTCTCATATTATGTTCTATAGTTATAATAGTGACTCCTAATTTATTTAATTTTTTAATTATTTCGATAAGACTAGGTATTGTTCGTTGATCCACACCCCCTGTGACTTCATCAATCATTAATATTTTGGGGTTAGTAGCCATGGCCCTCGCCATCTCTAGTCTTTTTAATTGACCCGTTGATAATTCCTTGGCAAAATGATTACGCTTTTCAAGTAAATCAACCAAATCAATTATTTCAAGAGCTTTATTTTTTGCGTTAGTTAAAGAAACTCCAGTAGATATAACTCCAACTATGACATTTTCTAGCAATGTTTGATCATGAAAGGGTTTTAATTTTTGAAAAGTTCGACCTATACCGAGTCTAGCAATAGAATGGGGGGACTGTCTTGTAATTATTTTATTATTAAATATAACCTCCCCTTTATCTAATTTTGTATATCCTGTGATAAGATCAAATAATGTTGATTTACCAGCTCCATTTGGTCCAATAATACCTAATATTTCGCCTGCTTTAACTTCAAAGCTTATATTAGTATTTGCATCAATTCCCCCAAAAGATTTGTAAATGTTTTTAACTTCTAAAATTTTATTCATTAAATTTTATTCTGGCGCATAATTTTATTTGGGATTAAGGAAATTAAACCTGAAGGTTTAAAGATACATATTAACATAATTAATAAACCGTAAACTATTAAATCGATTGACCCACCTGTTCCTCCAAAATATATTCTGGAATATTCTGAAAGAGGAATGAGAAGACTAGTTCCTAAAAGAGGTCCCCAGACATTTCCAATTCCTCCCATGACAACAATCAATAAAATGATTATTGAAATTTCAAAATTAAACATCCTATCAGGATCTATAACAAGAATATATTGTGAGAATAAACTACCCATTGGAGACATCATCCCTGCAGAAATAGCAAAGGCAATGATTTTATATTTGGATACTGATATTCCCAAACTTAAAGCAGCCTGAGGATCATCACGAACTGCTCTGAGCTTAAATCCTATTTTGGATCGATATAAAATCCATGTGAATAAATAAATGGAAATAAAAAAAATTAAAAAAATATAATAGTAAGGAACTTTGCTATCATGGAATTGTAAGTTAAACCATTCATTTTCCCATTTTAAAGGAATCCAAATTCCTGAAGCAGCGCCAACAAGATCCCATCGCTGAAATATAGTTTGAAAACTAAAGCCAATCAACAAAGTGGCGATTGCAAAATAATGACCTGATAATCTTAAAATTGGTATTCCAATTATAACTGCAACAATTACAGAAAATATAACTCCAATAAACATACCGAACCAAGGACTAATACCATACTGAATAAAGAGGAATGAACTAGTGTAACCACCAATCCCAAAAAATATCACATGACCAAGGCTTATTTGACCAGAAAAACCAGCAATGACATTCCATGATTGAGACATTGTTGCATATAAAAAAATCATTATCATTAAGTGGATGTGAAAAGCTTGTGGATTGAATACTGGAAATATAATCAGTAAAATTATTGCTATTGCAATTGTATATAAAAATTTCACATTGATAGGCCATAAAGATTCTCGTTGAGCTTGTGTTAAGCTAATTTTATTATTTGTACTCATTTTCCGAATAATCCTTGTGGTCGATAAATAACTATAACAATATAAATTATGAAAATATAAATGAGTTTATATGAAGGATCTATTAATAAACCTCCAAGAGATTCTACAAGACCAACAATCAATCCTGCAATTAAACTTCCAACAATACTCCCAAAGCCACCTAGAGCTACAGCTACAAAAGCATATAATGCAAAATTAATTCCAACTTCTGGAAAAATAAAATAATAATTTGACATCATGGATCCTGCAATGCCTACACAACTCAGTCCTATAGCCCAACCAAGGGCAAACATTTTATTAGAATTAATACCGAGTGTTTCTGCTGCTTTATAATCTTGTGCTGTAGCTTGTAAGGCCAAACCTGTTTCTGTTTTAGTAACAAATAAATATAAAAATAGAAAAGCAACTAAACAAACAAAACTGGCAAATAATTGAGGTTGACCTATAAATATCCCTAGTATTTCTATTCTACCTTCAATTAAGGGTTTTTGTATATTTCTAAAATCAGGAGTCCATAAAAATTGTGCAAAGGAACGTAAAAAAATGGACAATCCAAATGTTGCACATATTTGCACAAGCATTGTTGCCTTGAGGATAAATCGAATTAAAAAATAGTGAGTAAGTATTCCACTAATGGCTAAAATAGATAAAACAATGGGCAAAGAAAAAATAGGATCGAGACCTAGCAGTTTCCATAACCAAAAAGAAAAAAACATAGACAGCATTAAATGCTCCCCATGTGCAAAATTAACAATACCCATTAATCCAAAAATTAAACTCAGACCTGCTGCAATTAATGCATAAATGCAGCCCATTAAAAGGCCCGATACAATCGCCTGAATAATAATTTCAATAGTCAAGAAAGCTACCTTAACTGCAGATTATCAATATGCAAGTAATATAAGAATTTATTCAAATTATTGTAGTTAAAAAAACCTTGGTAATCATTTGTAAATTCTACTTAAGATGTTATGTTCTTTTTTTCTTAGGAGGTAAAATGAAAAAAATTATTTTGAGTCTTTCAACTTTTTTGTTTTTAAATTTATCCTTTATGGGTCAATCAAATGCAAATGAAGTTAAAATAGGAGTTCTTTATCCTTTAACTGGACCTGTAGCGCAAGTTGGTATTGATGCTGTAGCTGCAGTTAAAACGGCATTAGATATTATTAACAATAGTCATGATTTGCCAATCCCTCTTGCAAGTGATGCTGGTTTGGCAGGTTTAAATGGAGCTAAAATTACAATAGTAGTTGCAGATCATGCAGGTAAACCTGAAATCGGTATTGGTGAAACTGAACGTATGGTGCAGTCTGAAAAAGTAAGTGCAATGTTTGGGGCTTATTATTCATCTGTTACTGGGGCAGCTAGCCAAGTTACTGAACGTGCAAAAATTCCTTGGGTGAATGGAGAGTCAACATCTCCAAAATTAACAACTAGAGATTTTAAATATTTCTTTAGAGTAACGCCTCATGACGGAGAATTTACTCAATTAATGTTTGAATTTATAAATGATTTTAATTCAAAAGAAGGAAATATAAAAACTGTTGGAATTTTACATGAAGACACTCTTTGGGGGAATGATAGTGGGTCAACCCAAGATAAGATGGCTAAAGATCAAGGGTTTGATGTAGTAGAAAAAATTAGTTATAAAGCTAAAACAACTACACTAAGCTCTGAAGTTCAAAGATTAAAGGCTAAAAGTCCTGATGTATTATTACCTTCTTCTTACACAGCTGATGCATATTTATTTTTAAATACAGCTCAAGAACTTGATTATAATCCTAAGCTATTAGTTGCGCAAAATGCTGGATACACAGATCCTAATTTTATCAAGACTATGGGTAATAAAGCTGAGGGTGTAATTACTCGTTCCCCATTCAATACTGATTTAGCTGATTCAATTCCATTAATTGGCAAGATTAATGAATTATTTAAAACTCATTCAGGTGGAAGAGATTTATCTGACGTTCCTGCTCGAGCTTTTACTGGCTTTATGGCATTAGCTAACGCTATCAATAATGCTGGCTCATCTGATCCTGAACAAATTAGACAAGCTTTAGTTGACCTTGATATGGATTCAAGTTCATTAATTGTACCTTATCGAGGTGTTAAATTTGGACCTGATGGTCAGAATGAAAAAACTAGAGGTATTTTGATGCAAGTTCAAGATGGAAAATACTGTACAGTTTATCCTTTTGAATTAGCGGCATGTGTTTTACGTTATCCAATGCCGACGTGGTCAGAAAAGTAACTAATATTAAATTAAAGGGATAGTTAACTATCCCTTTAATACATCGTTATCTGTTGCCTGTTTTTCTTGACTTCAACTTTATGAGTGATAATTTTTTTTGATGAATTGGAATAGCAACTCTAATGCTTCGCTATCTAGTGTTTTAAAAAAATTACAAAATACAGCTACTACACCTTTTGAGAAAGCTCATCCCATTCCTGCAGAAGTTAACCATTCTGTTGAATTTTATAAACATGAACGTAATAAAGTTTTTGCTAATGAATGGATTTGTATAGGTCGTGAGGATGAAATACCTAATACAGGAGATTACTTAACGCACGATATAGCTGGTGTACCTGTTTTTGTGGTACGGCAAAGTACAAAAGAGATTTTAGGATTTGTGAATGCTTGTGCACATCGTTTTACTTGTTTACTATCTAATACAACAGGTAATAGTAAGTTAATTACCTGTCCATATCATGCGTGGACGTATAATTTAGACGGCACTTTAAAGAGTGCTCCTTTCATGAAAATGAAAGAAGGATTTAATTTAAATGATCATCGTTTACGAAAATTACAAACAGAAATTTGGGAGGGATTTATTTATATGACACTTAATGAAAATCTTAACCGATTAATTAATGTTTCACTTCAAGACTTAACAACAAAGATAGTAGGTCGCTATGACATGGCAAGGTATAAAACTGTCATGCGGGAAACAATGTTATGGGATGCAAACTGGAAAAATTTAATAGAAAATTTTATTGAGAGTTATCACGTTCCAATTGCTCATCAAAAAACATTTGCTAAACATAAAAAACCAATTGAAGATTATGTATGTGGAGAAGATAATTATAGTTATTGTTATCACTATGCGCCTCAGAAGGCAGAGAGTGGATTGGGAGCTGCTCATCCAAATAATACAAAACTTAAGGGTGTATGGAGGCGCACGATGGTTGATTTCTGTGTTTTTCCTAATCATCTAATAACACTGATGCCAGATTATCTATGGTATATTTCCGTTCAACCGGTCAGTATCGGTAAATTTAAAGCAACCTGGGGACTTGCTTTTCCGCCTGAAAATCTAGCAGATATTCCAGAAAAAGATTTTAAAGATTGGTTATCAGGAATGCGTGATTACATGAATATTGCAAATAATGAAGATAAGGTTGTTGTTGAAGGTCTTTATCTTGGAACATCTTCTTCTAATCTGCCCAAAGGAACATTTCATCCAATAGAACGTAATCTTTGGCAATTTATTAGATATTTAGCTCAAACATGTAATTAGATATATTATATTAGTACATGCTATAAAAATTATAATTTTATTAATTAAGGAGGTTATTAAAAAATGAAAAAAATCAATAAACCGATAATACTCATTGATCCTTTTCCAAGATCTCTTAATTTGATTTTTTCAAAAAAAAATTTATCTATTTTAAAAAAAAATTTTACTTTAATAGATTCACCTAAAAATAAAATTCAAAAAAATAATTTTTATAAAAAAAATATTGAAAAAGCTATCTTTATTATTGGACAACCCAACCTATCCAAATCTCTTTTAGTAAAGGCTAAAAATTTAAAGGCAATATTTAATGTAGAAAGTAATTTTTTAGATAACATGGATTATGATTATTGCTTTAAAAACGATATACATGTTCTTTCTACATCTCCTGTTTTTGCACAGCCTGTTGCAGAAATGGCTTTAGGTTTAACTCTCTCAATTGCTAGAAGTATACATATAGCTCATAATGATTTTGTTAAGAGTAAAGAAAAGTATGGTGGAGAAATTAGTGGTAAAAATTTTTTATTAAAAAATAAAAATTTTGGAATAATCGGATTTGGTGATTTAGCAAATTCATTACTTCCATTAATAAAACCTTTTGCGAACAATATTTTAGCATACGATCCTTGGGTACCTTCATTTATGTTGAAAAAAAAGAATGTTTTATCTGTTAATTTAAAAGATTTGCTCAAGAATTCTGATATAATTTATATTCTTGCTTCTATTACTTCTTCAAATGTTGGAATGATTGATTCTGCAAAATTGAAATTATTAAAATCTGGTGCAGCATTTATTTTAATGAGTAGAGCTGCAATTGTAAATTTTAAGGATTTATATAAATTCTTAAAAAAGAAAAAAAATTTTGCTGCTATTGATGTTTTTCCAGTTGAACCTTTTCCTAAAAATGATCCTTTTAGAAAATTAGATAATGTAATTTTTTCTCCCCATCGCGCCGGAGCTTTAGATATTGTATTCAAGGAAATGGGAGAAATAGTATTACAAGATATCTATCTAATGATGAAAAACTTACCTCCTAGACTCTGCAAAAGGGCTGAAAGAGAAACAGTTAAAAATTTACGATCAAAACCAGTTGATATCAATTAGTTTTTTACTTAAAAGAATAATCTGATGAATGAATCTCAATATATTCTGGAAGCAAAATCAGTATCAAAATTTTTTGGAACTATCACTGCACTTGAAAATGTTGATTTAAATTTAAGCCCGGGCGAAGTATTAGGTGTAGTTGGTGATAATGGAGCAGGAAAGTCAACGTTAATGAAAGTTTTATCAGGTCTCTATAACCCTAGTGAGGGCTCTATTTATTTTGAAGGCAAAGAAGTTTTTTTTTCTAGTCCGCGTGATTCTCAAAATTTAGGTATAGAAATGGTGTATCAAGATCTATCACTTGCAGAGAATTTGCCCATTGGTGATAATATTTTTTTAGGTAGAGAACCTACAAAAAATTTTGGACCAATAAAACTTCTTGATCATAAAAAAAGAAAACAATTGACTGAAGAACACTTAGCTAAACTTAAGATAAACGTAAAGAGTGCTGATCAAAAAGTAGAAGAACTTTCTGGGGGTCAGAGACAGGCTGTTGCAATAGCTAGAGCCACGGCATTTGATGCAAAAATAGTCATTATGGATGAACCAACTGCTGCTCTTGCAGTAAAAGAAGTTAGTAAAGTTTTAGATTTAATCAGGAGTTTAAAAAATTTAGGGGTAGGTGTTATTGTTATCAGTCATCGAATGGATGATATATTTTCTGTTTCTGACCGTGTAATGGCCTTATTCCAAGGTACAAATTTTGCACAATCACAGTTAAAGGAAACCTCCAGAGATGAAGTTGTTGGATGGATCATGGGTAAAAAAATATAATAGTATGGAACACAAAGAAGAAAGTCTTTTCGTAAAATCAATTCCATATTTTGATAAATATGGAATACTTATTTTAATTGCTATTATGTTGCTTGTTTTGCATCTTTTACAGCCTGATGTTTTTTTTTCATGGAGAAATATAACAAATATTTTTAAACAAATATCTTGGCAATCTATGTTAGCACTTGGTGTATTCATGGTTATTGTTACTGCAGGTATTGATTTATCTGTTGGATCAATACTTATGCTATCTTTAATGGCGCTTGCGATTGCATCCAAGGCGGGACTTCCTTGGCAAATTGTTATTCTTGTTGCACCTGCAGTTGGATTGGTATGTGGAATGATTAATGGACTAGGAATTACTATTCTACGAATGCCTCATCCATTTATTATGACTCTCGGAACTCTATATATATTTAGAGGTGCAGGAAATTTGATTTCAGGTGGTGTTCCTATAGGAGGATTTGCAGATCAAATTCGAGCCATAGGAAATGGAAAAATAAAATTAGAGTGGCTTTATGGTGAAGGTGCAACACAATACATTCCAGCAAGTTTAATTCTTATATTTATAGTATATTTTATTTTTTGGGTTTTTTTAAATCAAACTAGAATTGGAAAATGGATCTATGCTATAGGAGGTAATCCCCAAGCAGCGAGAACTGCAGGCATAAATGTTAACAAAATACTTGTTATTGTTTACACGCTTTGTGGTTTTTTATCTGGTGTTGGAGCTCTAATTCTTGCAGGTAGAACTGGTTCAGCATATCCTAATGCTGGTTTACAATCAGAACTTGACGCAATTGCTGCCGTTATTATTGGAGGTGCGAGTTTCTTTGGAGGTCGTGGTACTGTGTTAGGTGTTTTTGCAGGGGTTTTCATAATGGGTTTACTGCGAAATGGGTTAAATTTAATGAATGTTAGTGTTTTTTGGCAACAAGTATTAATAGGTTCAATAATAATTTTGGCTGTTTATATAGATGTTTTAAGACGTCAATTTAGTACAAGAAGATAGGTATTTATATCTCTTGCGTATTACATATTTTTGTAGTTAATTTTATAAAATATAATTTTAGGAGGAATAATATGAAATTATTTATTACTATATTTACGACACTTACTCTTTTTATCTCTTCAGGTGCTTTTTCAAAAACAATTTTGTTAAGTACAAAAGGACCTGGTGCCGGAAATCCATTTTGGGCTTCTGTTGAGCAGGGAGCAAAAGATGCAGCTGCCGCACTTGGTGTTGACTTAGTTATTCTATCGCCACCTCAAGAAAGCGATGTAATGGCACAAGTAAATCAACTTGAAGACCAAATCGCTAAAGGTGTTGATGGTATTGCTGTAGCTCCAACTGATCCAACTGCAGTTGCACCTATTTTAGATGATGCTATTGCTTCAGGTATACCTGTTGTGTACATTGATACCAATGGTATTAATGAAGGTGTAACTTTTATTGGAACAAATAATTATAATGGCGCAAAACTTGCCGCGGATTATATTTGTGGTAAAGTTCCAAGTGGTTCTGACGTGGCAATTCTTCAAGGTATGATTACTCAAACAACAGGGCAGCACAGAGCTGAAGGATCTCACAAAGGTCTTACAGAATGTGGTTTAAATATTGTTGCAGAACTTCCAGCAAATTGGGATACTGCACAAGGTATGTCAGTGATGGAAGACATTATTGTTGGTAATCCAAATATTAAAGCAGTGTTTGCTTCTAATGACAATATG
>Ga0066372_10000780_pt1 | contig 12206 bp, 12 predicted proteins | sample Knorr_S15_td_250_FD_77011 | JGI IMG/M metagenome (GOLD analysis project Ga0066372, IMG submission 77011) | Marine microbial communities from Southern Atlantic Ocean transect - Knorr_S15_td_250_ad_251m_LV_A | ecosystem: Environmental > Aquatic > Marine > Oceanic | place: Southern Atlantic ocean... | reverse complement strand
TCCCCCGGGCTTTGACAGATCCCGCCGTTAGGATCCCTCCCGATGCCGGACGAGGAAACCCCACCCCCACCCCCACCCCCGCCCACGCCCCCGGCCTTCGGCCGTCGAACCCGCAGACCGGGATCCCGCCGGGTCCGGGTGATCGTTTTCGGGCTTCTGATCGTCGGAAGCATCCTGATGTTGTCGCTGCGCGGCCTCGCCAGCTTCTACACGGACTACCTGTGGTTCGACCAACTCGGCTACGACAACGTGTTCCGGTCTGTGCTCCTTGCACAGGTCGTGCTGGTGGCATTGTTCACTGCCCTCTTCTTCATCATCTGCTTCGTCAACCTGACCGTCGCCGATCGCCTCGCTCCGATCGTGCGACCACCCGGCCCCGAAGAAGACCTGTTGGCCCGGTACCACGTGGCCGTGGGCCGCCGGGCCTGGATGGTTCGAGTCGCCGGATCGGCGCTGCTGGCACTCCTGGCCGGCTTCGGCGTGTCGGACCGCTGGCAGGAGTGGCTGCTGTTCACCAACGGCGGCGACTTCGGCGTCGAGGACGCCCAGTTCGGCAAGGACATCGGCTTCTACGTCTTCAAGATGCCGTTCACGAGCTTTGTGGTTGGATGGCTGTTCGGCACCCTGATCGTCACGTTGGTCGTGACCACGGTGCTCCACTACCTCAACGGCGGCATCCGACTCCAGACCGTGGGCGAACGGGTCCAGCCGGCGGTCAAGGCCCACCTCTCGCTCCTGCTCGGCCTCCTCGCCCTGGTGAAGGCCGCCGACTACTGGCTGGCCCGCTACGAACTCACGACCTCAACCAGGGGTGCCGTCCACGGCGCGACCTACACCGACGTCAAAGCGCAACTCCCGGCGATCAACCTCTTGATCCTCATCTCGCTTTTTGCCGTCATCCTGCTGATCGTCAACATCCGGCGTCGAGGCTGGGTGCTGCCGGTGTTGGCCGTCGGCCTGTGGGCGTTTGTGGCCCTGGTGATGGGAAACATCTATCCGGCGGTGATCCAGAACCTTCGGGTCGAGCCGGCGGAGTCCGAGAAGGAGGCCGAGTACATCGGCCGCAACATCGAGGCGACCCGTCAGGCCTTCGGCCTCGCCGACGTCACGGTGCAGCAACTGGACGGCATGGACAATGTGATCACCGGCGAGGACCTCTTCGCCAACCCGGGCACGGTCCGCAACATCCGGGTTCTGGATCCACTCGTCGTCCAGGGGACCTTCGACCGACTCCAGGGCGAGCGCGAGTTCTACCGCTTCAGCCGGGAGCTCGACTCCGACCGGTACGTGGTCGACGGTGAGCCGACTCAGGTGATGATCGGCGCTCGCGAGCTCGAGCCGAACGTGACCCGCTCTTGGGAGAGCCAGCACGTGGCGTTCACGCATGGCTACGGCGTGGCCCTCGCTCCCGTGAGCCGGGTTCGGGCGACCGGCGATCCCGAGTTCCTCATCGGCGACCTGCCCATCTCGATCGATCCGTCGATCAGTGTGACGATCGATCAGCCGCAGATCTATGTCGGCGAGGGGCTCGGTGGCTATGCCATTGTCGGAGCCAGCCGGGACGAGGTCGACTACACCGACGAGAACCAGGAGACCCTGGAGGTTCGCTATGCGGACATCGGTGGCGAGGGCGGTGTGTCGATGGGCTCGTTGGTGCGGCGGGCAGCGTTCTCCCTCCGGTTCGGCGAACTCGAGCCCCTGATCTCGAACTTCGTCACCGAAGACTCGCGGGTCGTCTACGTCCGCGACGTCCGGGAGCGGGTCGAGAAGCTGGCGCCCTTCCTGCGCTTCGACGCCGATCCGTACCCGGTGCTCCATGAGGGAGGGATCGTCTACGTGATTGACGGCTACACGACGACCAACCGCTATCCGTACGCCCAGCGGGCACCGGTGCGGGAACTTCCGTCGCAGAGCGGCCTTAGAACCGGGTTCAACTACGTTCGCAACTCGGTCAAGGCTGTGGTCGACGCCTTCGACGGCAGTGTCACCTTCTACGTTGTCGATGTCGACGATCCGATCATCAGGGCCTACGAGGGAGCTTTCGACGGTCTCTTCCGTCCGATCTCCGAGATGCCCGTCGAACTGGTCGAGCACCTCCGGTATGCCGAGGACCTGTTCCGCATCCAGACCGAACTGTGGGGCGCCTACCACGTCGACGACACGGAGAACTTCTACCAGCGGGCTTCTGAGTGGGCGGTCTCCCAGGATCCGGGCCGCACCGGCGAGGGCGCCCGCGACCTGGTGCTCGTCGACGAGCAGGGCATCCGGATCGGAACCCGCGACATGCGTATGGCTCCCTACCGGACGATGCTCGACCTGCCCGGCGGCGACGAGACCGAGTTCGTGATCCTGCGGGCCTTCGTGCCGCTCGACGAGCAGGACGCCCGCAAGGAGTTGGCGGCGTACATCGTCGGCCGCAGCGACGACGAGCACTACGGCGAACTGGTGCTCTACCGGCCGCCGACCTCCAACTTCGACGGTCCGGCTCTGTCCGAGGAGCGGATCCGCAACGACGAGGAGGTCGCCACCCTCCAGACGCTGCTCAGCCAGCGTGGGTCGACGGTCCTGTTCGGTGAGCTCCTGCTGGTCCCGATCGAGAACTCGGTGCTCTACGTGCGGCCGCTCTACGTGCAGGCCGAGGGTGACAACACCGTCCCCGAACTCGAGCGGGTGATCGTGGCGGTCGGCGAGGACGTGGTGATGGCCGATTCGCTCCAGGAGGCGCTCGAGGTGTTGACGGACACCGACCTTGCCAGCATCTTCGGCGGGTCCACGGGTGCTTCGACGCCGTCGGGGGACAACACCGGGGACAGCACCGGGGATGGCGCCGGCGCCGACCAGGAGCCGATCGACCTTCCCGACTCGGTGGCGGACATCGTGGCCGAACTCGGCGGACTCCAGGTCGATGCGGCGAAGGCCCTGGCCGAGGATCCGCCGGACTGGATCGAGTGGGGCCAGATCCAGGCAAGGGCACAACAGTTGTTGGACGCCCTCATCGACGCTTCGTCGTAGGGGTCGGCTTCCGGATCCGGAGCGTGGTCGGTGCGTCCTAGTCGGCGGGCTGCCAGCCGCTGGTGTGGCGCCGGTCGGGAGCGCGTGCCGGCGAGTCGACCGTGAGGTCCTCGAAGGCCTCGTCGCCGACCAGTTCGGGTGATTCCGGGAGGTCGTCGCCGGATCGTCCCGCCAGTTCGGCGAGCTGCCCCTGCAACTCGACGGTCGCCCGGGTCAACTCAGCGGACAGGCGCGCCACGTGGAGACGGAGCTCCATGACGGCGTCCTCGTCGTCGCTGGAGGCGCTCTCGCCGAGTGCGTCGAAGCGCCGTTCGAGGGCGGCCACGCGCTCGTCGAGTTCGCGGAGGCCGTTGACGAGGTCGAGCAGCAGTTGGTCCGGCTCGGCGGTGTCGTCCCGGCGTTGTGGGCTTCCTCGGCGCATTCGGGGCATCGGCGCGACCGTAGCAACCCCGAGGGGGTGGCGTGGGGCGAATCCGGGTGGTGCGTCGCGGTCGGTACCCTGCGGGCCGTGATGTGGTCGGCTGCGGGATCGGGGGCGGGTGTGGCCGTTCAGGAGGTTTCGGGGGGAAGGGCGGCGCGTCGTGCCGTGGTGCTCGCCGTTGCGCTCTCGGGCGTGTTGGCCGGCGGGTGCGCGCCCGGTGACGGCCGGGAGATGAGTGGCGCCAATCCGTCGGACACGGCCGGTGTGCTGGTCAGGGCCGACTCGGGTGGGAGCGGGTCGGTCACCACCGCCGATGCCGACGATGGCCAGGTGGCCACGGCAACCCGGGAGGGTGCGCCGAAGGTCTACTCCAACCGGATGTCCGGACAGATCGGGGAGCTGGCCGACTACGACCTCAGCTATCCGCAGGTGTCGGAGTCACCCGCGGATCATGCCGTCAACGGTGCCCTGGAGGCCGTCGTCGCCAAGGCCTATTCGACGTTTCGGGCGGCGGTGCTTGAAGAAGAGGGCGCTGGTGCAGGTGCCAGCACGCTGCGCGGTACGGGCAAGGTGCTGCTCGTCGACGATCGCCTGCTCAGCGTGGTGTTCGACTTCACGACGGAGTGGAACGACGCCGCGACCGCCCAGCAGGAGACCTCGACGCTGCTGGTCGACCTGTCGACCGGGCGTGAGATCGCCGTAGCCGACCTGTTCGTGGCCGATGGGCCGTGGCTGGACAAGCTCGCCACGGCGGCTCGGGCGAACCTCGAGGCGCAGTTGGGAGCCGACACGTTGTTCACCGAGGGCCTCGCAGCGGACGCCTCCAACTTCCGGCACCTGGCGGTCGCTGCGACGGGCGTGGTGCTCCGCTTCGACCAGTACCAGGTGGCGCCGGGCGTGGCGGGCACGCCGTGGGTCGACCTGCCCTGGTCGTCGGTCGCCGGCCTGGTCGACCCTTCGGGGCCGATCGCCCACCTCGTGCCCTGACCGGGTAGGCACCACCGCGCATTTGCCCGGCGTGCCGCGGGGGTGTTGACTCCGGTCGTGGACCTGAGCGGGCGCCGGGAGGAGTACCAGGATCGGGGGCTCGACGCGTCCGACATGGCCGACGATCCGATCGTCCAGTTCCAGCGCTGGTTCGCAGAGGTCGAGGAGGCGGGCTACTGGGAGCCCAACGCCTTCGTGGTGAGCACGGTGACCGCCGACGGCTGGCCATCGGCGCGCAACGTGCTGTTGAAGACGGTCGCCGAGGACGGGTTCGTCTTCTTCACGAACTACTCGAGCGACAAGGCCGAGGAGATCGACACCTGGGGACGGGCGGCGCTCACCTTCAGTTGGATCGAGCTGCGCCGGCAGGTCCGAGTGACCGGGAGCGCCGAGCGGATCGGCAGCGCCGAGTCCGACGCCTATTGGCTGACGCGGCCCCGGGGTAGTCAGATCGGGGCGTGGGCCTCCGACCAGAGTGCGGTGGTCGACGACCGGTCGGTCCTGGATGAGGCGTACGCAGCGGAGGAGGACCGCTGGTCGGGCCGCGGGGTCGAGCGTCCCGACCACTGGGGCGGCTACCGCGTCCGGCCACACCTGGTGGAGTTCTGGCAGGGTCGCCCCAATCGGCTGCACGACCGCCTCCGCTACCGACGCGACGGCGACGACTGGATCCTCGAACGCCGATCTCCCTGAGAGTGGCTGCCGGAGCAGCGGTTTCCCGCACCAGCCCCGGACTCAGATGCGCGTCACCTGGCCGCCGTCGACGGCGAGGACGTGGCCGGTGATCCACTTGGCCTCGTCCGACAGCAGGAACAGCACCGGGCCCACGTGGTCGTCGGGCTGGCCGAGCCGCTTGATGGCGAGGCTCGCCACCAGTGGCTCGCGGAATGCCTCCGGCACCTGCCTGTCGAACGCTGCGGTCCCGGTCGGCCCGGGGGCGATGGCGTTGACCCGGATGTTGTGCCAGCCCAGTTCGTGGGCGAGCGACGAGGTGAGGAAGTTGAGCCCCGCCTTGGCCAACCCGTAGAAGCCGGCGATCCCCATCCACGAGGCGGTCGACGACTGGTTCACGATGCTGCCGCCGCCGACCTCGCCCATCGGTCCCATGGTCGACCGGGTGCAGTGCAGGGCGCCCAGCATGTTCACCTGCAGGAACCGGTCGAGGTAGCCGTAGTCGACGGTCGTGAGCCCGGCCAGTTCCATGTCGCCGAAGATGGCGGCGTTGTTGACGAGGTGGTCGATGCGCCCGAAGGCGTCCACGGTCGCTGTGGCCATGGCGTCCGTGCTGGCGGGATCGCCCACGTCGGTCGGCACGAACAGGGCGTCCTCGCCCAGGTCGTCGGCCACGGCCTGCCCGCGTTCGGCGTCCAGTTCGGCGATGACGACCCGGGCGCCCTCGGCGTGGAGGGCCCTGGCGTAGGCCTCGCCGATCCCTCCACCGCTGCCGGTGACGATGGCGACCCGCCCCTCGAAGCGTGGACTCATGGGCGGACCTTTCCCCTGGGACGACATCAGCACCTCAGGCTTTCGCGGGCGGGACCGAAGCGACGAACCCGGCGCCGACGCAACCGGTTGGGAGCCACACCCGAAGCCCTCACTAAGGTCGCGTTCGTGAGCGTCCAGACACCTCCCGGCGAGCTCGTCTACAACCCGTATGCCTTCGCGGTCCACGACGACCCCTACGCCGTCTATGCCCGGCTGCGAGACGAGGCCCCCGCCTACTGGAACCCCGACCTGCGGTTCTGGGCGTTGAGCCGCTTCGATGACGTGCTCGAGGCGTTCCGCGACTTCGGGACCTTCTCGTCGACGGGTGGCGTGGCCCTCGAGAGCCGCCGGGACCGCAGCCGCGAGCGGCCGGCCTTCGAGCAGATGATCGAGATGGACCCACCCGACCACACGGTGTTTCGCCAACTGGTGTCCCGGGTCTTCACGGTCCGACGCATGGCCGAGATGGAGGACGAGGTCCGCCGCATCGTGGCCGGGTACGTCGATGCGGTCGTCGAGCGGGGTGAGGCCGACCTGGTCGCAGACATCACCTCGCCGTTCCCGATGGACGTCATCTCGGCCGTGCTCGGGATCTCCGAGGCGGACCGACCGTTCCTGCGCCGCGTCGCCGACCAGGTCCTCGTGCGCGAGGACGGGTCGATGCAGATGCCCCAGGCGGCGATGGAGGCGATGTTCGAGATGGTCGGCTACTTCCAGGAGGACCTGGATCGGCGACGCACCTCCCGTGGTGTGGGCCTCATCACCGACCTGCTTGCCCTCGAGGTCGACGGGCGTGCGCTCACTGAGCCCGAGTTGCTCGGCTTCTGCGTGCTGCTGGTGATCGCCGGCCACGAGACCACGACCAAGTTGGTGTCCAACGCCGTCGAGGTCCTGTCCCGGCACCCCGGCCAGCGCGACGAACTCGTTGCCGACCCGGGCCTGACACCCGGTGCGGTCGAAGAGGTGCTGCGCTTCCACAACTCGACGCAGTACATGCACCGCACCGTCACCCGTGACCACGAGATGCACGGCGGACAGATGCACGAGGGCGACTCGGTGCTGCTGCTGATCGGCGCCGCCAACCACGACGGGCGCGAGTTCGGGTCGACTGCCGAGGACTTCGACCTCCACCGGCGACCCGAGCGGCACCTGGCCTTCGGCTATGGCGCCCACTTCTGCCTGGGTGCGGCGTTGGCCCGGCTCGAGGGGCGGGTGGCGCTCGAGGAGGTCCACCGGCGCCTGCCCGACTACGAGGTCGACCACGACGCCAAGGTCCGGTTCCACAGTTCCAACGTCACCGGATGGGCGAGCCTGCCGATCCGGTTCACGCCCGGGGGTGCCGCATGAGGGGCACAGCATGAGCGTCGGGTACGTGGGCCTGGGCCAGATGGGTTCGGCCATGGTCGGACGCCTGCTCGAAGTCGGCGTGCCGGTCACCGTGTTCGACCTCGACCCGGCGGCGGTCGAGGAGGCGGTCGCCGCCGGAGCGACTGCTGCAGCGTCCGGCGCCGAACTGGCCGCCGTCGCCGACGTGGTCAGCGTCTGCGTCCCCGACGCCCACCACGTCGAGTTGGTGGTCGAGGACCTGGCCGGCGGCGTTGCCGGGCGGGGCGAGCCCCTCACCGTCCTCGTCCACTCGACCATCCACCCCGACGCGGTTGCCTCTGCCAGGGAGCAGGTGGCCGGATGGGGTGGTGACCTCCACGACGTGTGCGTGGCCGGTGGCGCCGCCGCTGCCCGGGCCGGAGAACTCGTCCTCTTCGTGGGCGGGCGGGACGACCTGCACCCTGCCGCCGCCGCACTGCTCGGCCACTACAGCAGCCTCGTCATCGCCGCCGGGCCTGTGGGCGCCGGCGCCGCCATGAAACTGGCGTTCAACGTCATGACCTATGCGCAGTTCGCGGCCAGCGCCGCCGCCCTCGAGATGGCGCAGGATGCCGAGGTCGACACGGACGCACTCGTGGGTGCCTGGCGGCACGTCGGGCAACTGGGCGCCCTGACCGAGCAGTTCCTGCCGATCCTCGACCTGCCGGCCGGGTACCTCGTCGGTGCGAGCCGTGACCGCATGCAGGCGACCACCGACATCGCCCGCAAGGACCTGCGCCTAGCCGTCGACCTGTGCGCCGACGGTGGCCTGCGTGGCATGGTCGAGGCACTCGAACGGGCCATGCCGGAGGTCTTCGGGGTGGGCGACGAACAAGGAGGAACACCATGAGTGACGAACACGACGAACACGACGACCGGTCGGCGAGGGAGCGAGGCCTGGCGAAGATGCGCGAGGTCTACGGCGACGAGGTTCGGGAGATTCCCGAGGGCGTGAGTGCCTTCAACGACGTGATGCTGCGGTCGTTGTTCGCCGAGGTCTGGGACCGTGACGTGCTGTCATTTCGCGATCGTCGCCTGTTGGCGATGGGCGTGATTGCGGCGAACGGGGCGACGGACATCTGGGGGCTCCAGGCCCGGTCGGCGCTGGCCAACGGCGAATTGTCCGTCGAGGAACTGCGCGAGACCCTCGTCTTCCTGGCGCCCTACGCCGGCTACCCGAACGTGGCGCCGCTGGTGGGCGTGACCGAGAAGGCGATCGCCGGAGCCGTCGAGGACTGACCTCAGCGCAGGCTCAGTCCGGGCGGGCGTCGAACCTGATTTCCGAACTGTCGATGCCTGGGTGGTCGAGGGCCACGGCGAGGGCCTCGGCCAGGGCACGCCCCACGTCGTCGACGTCCATCATCCCGCCGGGGATGCCGAGCCCCTGCCATGCCTCGAGTGCTTCGCCCAGGCGCTCGGGTCGCATGTGGTCGGCGAACTCGGTCGGTGCGGTGTTGCCCATGACGATGCGCACGAAGCGCCGGTCGGGGTGTTCGTGGCGCCAGACCCGGATGCACTGGTCGAGGGCCGCCTTGGTGGCCGAGTAGGTGGCGAACATCGGGTTGGCGTCGTCGACGGTGCGCGACGACACGAAGGCGGCGATGCCGTCGGGTCCGAGGTGGTCGAGCGCTGCGGCGGCGGCCAGGTTGGCGCCGACCACGTTCACCCGGAAGACGTCGGTCCACGTGTCGGGGTCGGTTTCGACGAGGGGCTGGAGCACCCCGAAGCCGGCGACGTAGACCATGAGGTCGAGTCCGCCGAGGGCGGTGGCGGCGTGGTCGGCTACTCGGCGGGCGTCGTCGGGGTCGGTGGCGTCGCCGGGGACGGCGTAGCCGGTGCCCATCTGGGCGACGAGTTCTTCGAGGCGGTCGGAGCGCCGGGCTGACACGGCGACCTGGCCGCCGCCGGCCGCCACGGCCCTTGCGAGTGCTGCGCCGATGCCCGACGAGGCGCCGACGACGAGCACGCGACGCCCCTCGAGTGGCCTGTCCATGGGATCAGCCTGCCAGCCGGCCCGGTCGGCGGCCCCATCCGGACCGGGTCACGTCGACCGGCGGCTTGGGGTGGTGAGTTCCTCGACGGGGAGGTAGATGTCGAACTGCTCGCGTACGGCGGCGTCGACCTCTGGGGAGATGTGCGACGGGAAGTGTGTCGACAGGACGTCGTGCACGTGTAGGCGGGCCCGTTCGTCGACCGTGGTGGCGCCGGCATCGAACCAGTCGGCGGGGCTGAGCCGGTCGCCGACCTCGGGGTAGATGTACTCCGACTGCATGATCGACAGGGTCTGGTCCTGGCCGAGGAAGTGGCCGTCCCCGTAGATGACCGATCCGATGGTTTCGACCGAGAGCTTGTCGGGGGTGATCTCGATGCCCCGCACGGTGCGGTTGACGGCGCCGAGCATGTCGTTGTCGATGACGAGCGCCTCGTAGGAACAAGCCAGCAGGCTGGCGAGCATGCCGGCGGATTCGTAGACGAGGTTGGCGCCGGCGTGTCCGGCGAGCGCGACGGTGAGGCCCTTTTCGTGGCCTGCCTGGTTGTCGGGGACCTTGGAGTCGGCCATTCCGGCGGCGACGCCGGAGGGCAATCCGAGCCAGTTGGTCATCTGGGCGGCGGCGGCGTTGAGCACGGCCTCCTCGCCGGATCCGCCGGTCATGGCGCCGGTCCGCAGGTCGGACACGAACGGCCACAGCCCCATGACGCACGGGTGGCCGGGGCTCATGAGGTTGACGCAGGTGAGCGCCGACAGGCATTCGGCGAGTGCCTGGGCCAGCGATCCGGCCAGGGCCGCCGGCGAGGTGGCGCCGGCCTGGCCGGCGGAGAGCAGGTTGATGGGCATGCCGGTCCGTACCTGGGCGACCATCGAGCGCACGGCGTCCTCGGCGTAGCGCAGTGGTGGCACGACGAATGTGTTGTTGGCGACGCAGAAGGGTCGTTCGGCGAAGGCACCGGGGCGGCCGAGGATCGTGTCGTACATGTTGACGACCTCGTGCACGTGCTCGGGCTGGAAGAACGACGTGCCGATCGGTTTCGTGGTGCCCATCGCGATGGCGTAGGCGGTGTTCACGTCGAGGTCGCGGGCTTCGACCATGTCGCGGGGGACGAGGGTGCGGACGTGGAAGTGGATGTGCTCGAGGGTGTCCACGAGTCGGGCCACGTCGTAGATGTCCCGGAGGTCGGAGGGCCGGTGCTTCCGGGTCTCGTGGTCCCAGACGGAGACGGCGGCGCCGGCGGTGCCGAAGTGGACCCGGTCGCCGCCGACCTCGATGGAGCGGTTGTCGTCGAGGCCGTGCCAGGTGAAGGACTTGGCGGCCATGCCGATGATCTCCTCGACGAGGCTGCGGGGGAAGTGGAGTCGGTCGTCGTCGTCGAGCCAGCCGCCGGCGGGGACGACGACGTCGATGAACTCGGGGATGGGTCCGCCGATGCCGTATTCCTCGAGGAGGGTGAGGGCGGTGTCGTAGACGGTGCGGCACTCGCTGTCCGTGAGGGGCTTGTACCTGCCGCCGGACTGGCCGGGGCGGACGGCCTTCTCCTCTTCAGTGGGTCCGGCGGCCCGGGCGGCGACCCGGGCGGCTCGTCCGCCGGCCCGTCCGCTGCGCTTCGGGGTGGGGTCGTCGCCCATTGTGTTCTCCTCAGGTCCGGAGTCGTTTGTTGGCTGGGTCGTGGGCTGGTGCGTCGAGGACGGTGGCCGTGTGGCGTTCGTTGAAGAGCCGGATCTCGAAGGTGGAGCCGGCGGTGGCGTATCCGGGTGCCACGTAGGCGAAGCAGAGGCTCTTCCCCACGGTGTGGCCCCAGGTGCCGCTGGTGGTGACGCCCATGACGTCGCTGTCCCCGGGTCCGTAGCAGGGTTCGTTGCCTCGGCAGTCGGAGTCGGTGGTGTCGACCTCTGCGTAGACGAGGATCATGTCGAGGCCGGAGTTGTCGGCGCCGGCCTGTGCATGGCGGGCGAGGATGGCGTCGCGCCCGAGGAAGTCACGGTCGAGGTCCACGAATCGTCCGAGGTCGGCTTCGACGGGCGTGATCTCGGTGGTGAGTTCGCTGCCCCAGGCCTTGTAGGCCTTCTCGATGCGCATGGTGTTCATGGCGTAGGCGCCGAAGTGGACCATGGAGTGTGGTTCGCCGGCGGCGACGAGGGCGTCGTAGAGCTCGGCCATTCGGTCGATGGGGTGGTGGAGTTCCCAGCCCAGTTCGCCGACGTACGAGACCCGCAGGGCGATGCAAGGGACGCCGGCCACGTCGATCTCGCGGCCGGTCAGCCAGGGGAAGGCGTCGTTGCCGAGGTCGGCGTCGGTGAGCGGGGTGAGCACGTCGCGGGCCCGTGGCCCGGTGACGGCAAGGATCCCGTAGGAGCCGGTGACGTCGTGGACGTCGACGTCCTCGCCGGGTTCGATGTGCTGGACCAGCCAGTCCTCGTCGTGGGTTTCGCCGGCCACCGCCGAGTTGAGGTAGAAGCGCGGCTCGCCGTCGTGGGGGTGGAGGCGCGTGATCGTCATCTCGCCCTCGATGCCGCCCGACGAGGTGAGCATGTGGACGAGGCGCAGGCCCCCCGGGCGGGCCGGCAGCCGGTTGGCCGAGAGGCGATCGAGCAGTGCGGCGGCGTCGTCGCCGGCCACGAAGAACTTGGCGAAGGCGGTCAGGTCGACGATCCCGACCCCGTCGCGCACGCCCCGGCATCCGGCGGCGACGGCGACGAAGGCGTTGGAGCGTCGCCACGAGTGGTCCTCGGGCTCGCCGAAGTAGCGGGGCGCTCCCAGCCCCAGACGTCCTGCCACTGTGCACCGAGGGCGTCGAGTCGGTCGTAGATGGGCGTCATGCGCATCGGGCGGCCGGCGGGGCGGTATTCGCCGGGCATGCGCACCTGGTACAGCTCGTGGTACTCGTCGATGGACTTGTCGATGGTGTAGTCGAGGGTGGCCCAGGGGCCGAAGCGGCGGGG
>Ga0066372_10000779_pt1 | contig 12207 bp, 8 predicted proteins | sample Knorr_S15_td_250_FD_77011 | JGI IMG/M metagenome (GOLD analysis project Ga0066372, IMG submission 77011) | Marine microbial communities from Southern Atlantic Ocean transect - Knorr_S15_td_250_ad_251m_LV_A | ecosystem: Environmental > Aquatic > Marine > Oceanic | place: Southern Atlantic ocean... | reverse complement strand
GCTTAAGGTCGGAATATCGGTCTGGCCAAATTCATTAGCGCCCCAACAGACGACCCTGAAGTCGTCGATGGCGCAAGTGTGAGCATCGCCACCTGCCACCATGTAGTCGCTTCCGCCCACGCAATTCGCGCCCATGGCCATCAATAGCCATAAGTTATGTCGAAGCGCCGACGCCACCATTCTCAAGATTTCCGTCGAATGTATGAAAGCAGCATTAACGCTACGTTCCGGTGCCTTGCGCGTCAAAAGGATTGGAGTGACTTTTTCTTGCTGAAATTAATCTAAAATACCGACCAGTTGCGTACATGCATACGTACAAGTGGTTTGAGTAGACCTATCAACGAGAAAAAGATTATGTCCAAGTTGTTGTTGATCCCAGTAGCTGCACTTTGTCTATTGATGGCGCCTGAAGGAACGGCTCGTGAGCGTGCTGTGCCAGGTTTTGACGATCGTGATGCACCCCGTGATGCTCGACCACCTCGAGGCAACGAGGGTCGTGATGCTCGTGGGCCTCGAAGCCCCAGACCGGGCGACCAAGGTGATCGGGGCCGTCCACCACCGCGAGGATCGGATGCCGACCGTGCCGCGGATCGGGAAGCACGTGAGCAGCGTCGACAAGAGCACCGCCAACGTCAACGCGAACGCTGGGAGGCTATGTCCGAGTCGGAGCGTCAGGCTGCACGGGAAAGGATGCAGACGCGGCGGGAGAACGCCCGGAGTGGGGATCGAAATCGTCGCCCCGGTCGTGGTCGACCTGGCCAGCCGTCAGATTAATAATCTGGGGACGTTCCAACTAATCTTCGTAGGGCCGCTCGCCCTCACACATAACCCGATATAACGTTCGAGGTTGTTCGCCGTGGTCGTAGACCGCGGCGTGCAGCGAACAACGGTTGTCCCACATAACGAAGTCTCCAGGACGCCACCGATGCCGATACATTGCGTGATTGGCAAGCGAGTGTTGGTAGAGAAAGCGAATTAGATTGGCACCTTCCTCGGGCGTCATACCCTCGGCTTCAATACAGCGTGCGGCGAAGGTGACATAGAGTGCTTTACGGCCGGTGACGGGGTTTGTTCTCACCGCCGGATGCCAGACGGGATTAGGTACTTCTTCGGGCCGTTCTGTCCCACTGACGACGTGTTTAAAACGCAGTCCCTTGAGCCACGATTTCATGACATCGGATAACGTGTCGTAGGCAAGATATTGATTGGCAAACACGGTATCGCCGCCATGTTCCGGTATCGCAATGGCGTTAAGCGCCGTGTATGCAGGTGGTCGATCGACAAAACACGTATCCGTATGGAATCCCCCGGAAACTGGTCGATCGCCCTCAGTATAGTTTCTAACTACGTGTAGATTTTCGTAATCCGGGTGAAGGTCGACGCCGGGAGTCACCGTCACGTCCCCGAAACGAGCGATCACGTCAACTTGTTGTTCGGGAGGTAAGAACTGTCCTGGAAATGCAGCTACGCAGTACTCGGAAACTAAACGTCGGACGTCTTCGACTTCAGCATCGGACATTGAGCCCAGCGATAATCCGGTAATACGCACGCCCGTGTAACCCGACAACAACTCTGCGTTTATCGTTGATTCACGAGCGACGCTCTCAATAGTTGCCGCCACTATAATCTCCTCGGAATCTTCATTTTTTTCCGCTGCACATCTTTTTGGAGGAAACGACCAACCGAATCCCGATACCTTCGTCTAACACCGATCTCCCGTCAATACCTGGAATGGTGGCGCGCGGGGAAGCCGTTCTTGAATAGAGTCTCGTTAAAACATATATATATTAGTTAGTTAAAGATATTACCTAGAAAATATATATGCCAAAACTAGGGTCGGAGGCGATAACGAATGGGTAAATGCTTCAAGCCATGGACAAAGCTCGCCTGCAAGTGATCCGGATCACCGTTGATTTCCATTTCATCAATTCTTGGCATCAGTTGTTCAAAGAAAATACGTAGTTCCATTCGCGCCAAGATATTGCCTAGACACATGTGCGGGCCCAACCCAAAGGCCAGATGCTTGTTGGGTTGTCGATCCACCCGAAAGACCTCCGGCATATCGAAAACGTCTTCGTCTCGATTTGCTGAGGCATAGAACAGGCCTAAGTTATCCCCGGCCTTGATGTCCTTGCCTCGTATCCTCACGTCTTGAGTCGCCGTACGACAGAACTGCGTAACCGGGGTTGACCAACGGATCATCTCTTCAACCGCGAGTTTCAGCGTATCCGCCGATCCCTCGCGGAGTAGATCCATCTGATCGGGATTATCGAGCAACGCGTGCAATCCACCAGCCATGGCCGTCCGCGTGGTCTCGTGTCCTGCGGTCGCGACGATGGTGTAGTACGAGACCAGTTCGCGATACGGCATGTATGCATCATCGATTTTACCGTTCGCAATGTAACTCGCGAGGTCTTCAGTCGGGTTGGCTCGACGAGCGTCGGTGATTTCAGTGAAATACGCATAGATGTCTTTAATGGTGTCGATCAACGATAGCGGATCATCGCCGACCCGCTTCATCTCCGGATCGTCCCCGGCAAACAACTCATTGGTTAGCGTCAGAATGCGCCATTCGTCTTCACGGGGAATACCCAGTAACGCGGCAATTAGACGCAGCGGCGGGAATACGGCGACGTCTTGGACGAAATCTAGTTCGCGCACCGAGCCATCACCGCACATGTCATCTAGAATTTCTCGAGTAATCGTGTGCAGGCGTTCTTCAAGTCCTTTTAAATTTGTTGGCGTGAACCAGGGCTGTACTAAGGCACGGTATTTTGGGTGATCGGGAGGATCCATTTGCACGAGCGATCTGACTAATCCCCGGGCGTCAGAGGCAGCCAACACTTCCATGAGCTTTGGCGCGTCGCGTAACTTTTCGAAAATCTGAGCCATCATCTCTTGTCGTATCTCGGGCGACCCTCTGTCAGGCATAAGGATGGGGCGTGGTTCGCTTGCAAAGAGCTCGGGTTGACGCTCAACAAAACCAATATCCTCATGTTTGGTGATGGCCCAGAAAGGATGAAAGTCTTGCGTTTCCGTCCAGTGGACCGGGTCGTTCGCGCGCAACCAAGCAAAGGCTTCGTGCGGGTGGCCACTCTCGCCATAAAATCTTGGCGAAATGACATGTTCGTCACTGAATTGGTAGCTCATATCACGACTCGTTGAAAAGGTGCCTATACGGGAAAAGCGCGTATATGGTCGGTGATTTCGCTCAACACCTTGGCCTCGGCTTCCTGGATCAACCAATGCCCGACATCGAGTTCAATCAATCGATAGGGACCCGTCATCAACGGCGGTGTGGCGTCCACCCCAGGTCGTCCGATGGCTTGATCTTGATTACCCCAAATTAGGATAGTCGGTACCGATACGTCACCAATCGGTTGTCGACGTTCGCCCCCCAGAGTGATACCTCGATACCAATTCAACGCACCGGTGAGTGCTCCAGGTTGGCGAAATACCCGGAGGTATTCTTCTACTTGTTCTTCCGAGGACTGGTTCCAAACAGCTTGTAATCCTGCGTAATCGTTATCGGATAAAGCCATTTCTGCTGCCCCCTCTTGTTGAAAGAACAAGATGTATTGGCTTCGCTCTGATTGTTCTGGATTGGTTGCTATGGCATTACCGAACGCATCGATGTGCGGGACGGAAAGCGCCGACCAGCTTGCAATACGACTATGGTTATTTCCTACGACGAACCAGCCTAGGCCCGCGCCATGGTCATGCCCTACAAGATGGAATCGTTCGCTGCCGAAGGCCTCAGCAACACCGAGCACATCGGCTGCCATCGTTGCGTAATTGTAATTCTCGGCGCCTTCTGGCCGTGCTCCCCTGCTGTATCCCCTCAAGTCTGGGGCGATGGCGCGATAGCCATTCGCGCCTAAGTGCTCCAGTAAAGGTATCCACATGTGAGACGTTTCGGGAAATCCATGGAGTAAAACGACGAGCTCTCCTTCTTCGCCCGACGATCGCACATCAAATGAGAGGGAATCGATTTCGACTTGGCTTTCGTTGATGGTCATGACCAGATCCTTAGCTCTTATTCGCAGTCATTGTATGTCGTTGGATATCGGTGGATCCACGATAGAAGTGCGTCGCGCTTAATTGGAACGGGCCAATGAAAGCCCACCATTTAGATTTCGTGTACGCAAGCTCACGGGATACATATCTGCGGCACGACAGACATGAGATCAACTCGAAACTAATCGGGCAAATTGAGAACCCGTTTGGCAATAATGTTGAGTTGAATTTCGTTGCTTCCGCCATAGATGGTCATGGCTCGAGAGCCCAACCATCCTCGGGTGGTGTCCAACTCTGTTTGCTCGAACGAATCGCCCTCCCAGCCAACGCCTTGGGTGCCCATCATTTGTGTGCGGAGGTCTGTTAATTGTTGGGTCAAATTGGTGCTGACATACTTAAAGATAGAAGTGGCGAAGCTCATGGTGTCTCCACTGCGGTTTTCAGCCATCACGCGCCTTTGCGTTAGCTGCAATGCGGTTTGGTTCATGTCTATGGTGAGTACCCGATCGCGGACAGCGGTGTCTTCGATACGACCATCTTTCTCACCCCGATATTGCTTTGCGGTGTCAGCAAGGGCAAAAGAGCGGGGTGACTGACGGGTACCGCCAACGCCCCCTAACCCGCCTTGTCCCGACCGCTCGTGCTGAAGTAGGCGTTTGCCAACCGTCCAGCCTTGGTTAAGTTCACCGACGAGATCTTCTTTCTGGGCAATCGCGTCGTCGAAGAAAACTTCGTTAAAGGGTGAATTTCCACCGATCGTGCGAATCGGTTTGACGGTGATACCCGGCTGCTCCATGTCCAATAGCACGAAACTAATACCCTCGTGCTTTGGTGCATCTGGATCGGTCCGAACCAATGCAAACATTCGATTGGCAAATTGTGCTCCGGACGTCCAAATCTTCTGGCCGTTGATGAGGAAATGATCGCCTTTATCGACGGCCTTGGTCTGCAGGCCAGCTAGATCTGAACCGGCACCTGGTTCGCTATAACCTTGGCACCAGCGGGTTTCGCCGCGCGTGATAGGAATCAGGTGTCGCTTTTTTTGTTCCTCAGTACCGTACTCCAACAACGTGGGACCAAGCATGCCGGTCCCCATACCACCCATAAACGTCGGACGAGCTCTTATTCTCCCGAGCTCTTCAGCGAGAACTCTTGCTTGGGCCCTATCTAAACCACCCCCACCGTACTCTTTGGGCCACATCGGAACGGTCCAACCCTGTTCGATCAAGGTATCACGCCATTGTTTCATTGCATCACCCGTATCGCCCGACGCCCCGCTCCGAGCGCCCTCCGGGCAATGCTCCGCTAGCCAATCGCGAACTTCATTTCGAAAACCGTCGATATCACTCATTCTGTTCCCCTCGACTATCGATAACCCGATGGCTCGCACGTATTCCAATTTGTCGTGCGGTGGACAATCTGACCAAAATCATCGCGCGGTCTAACCCGGAAGTACAGAGGCGCTGATTCGAGGCCATAGGCTTCTACCGCTTAAACGACGGGCATCTCGAGGACGGTTCGTGGATAGGAGGTGCGATTGCACCTACGCGTTTCCGATAATCTGGGTATATGATCCCTAGGAAATATCTGCGCGAGGAGAGCTGACCATGGCCCCAGGAATTCATCGGAATCGAACGCTATTGCCGATCGGCTTATCGATCCTCGCAACTTTCAACATATCGACGGCGATCGCTCTTGATGATATTGAGGGGATGATTCGAGGTCCAGATGGTGGCGAAGCCGGCGTTTGGGTTATAGCTGAGACCACGGATTTAAGAACGACGTTTCGTAAGATTGTTGTGACCGATGATGATGGACGATTCCTTATTCCGGACCTGCCTGACGCGAGTTACGACGTGTGGTCCAGAGGATACGGTATTGACGATTCTTATAAGGAATCAGCGCGACCAGGTGATCGCCTAACGATTAATGCTTCAGTGGCGGAAACAGCTCGGAAGGCTGCGCAAAATTATCCTGCAAACTATTGGTATTCACTGTTGGATGTGCCGAAGACGAGCGAATTTCCAGGCACCGGCGACCAAGGGAATGGCATTAGTCCTCGAGTTCTCAATCAGGCGCAATGGGTCGACCGTCTAAAAGATGGTTGTCAGCTTTGCCATCAAATGGGAAATCTAGCGACGCGCGAAATACCCGAGCCGTCCAACTTTGATTCCACCCGTCATGCGTGGGATCAGCGGCTACAAATGGGCCGTGGCGCAATGATCGGTCCCATGTACCAATTAGGTCGAAAGCGGGCAGTTGACGTATTTGCCGATTGGACCGATCGGATAATGGCCGGAGAAATTCCGGAACCGCCACCACGTCCCGACGGAATTCAACAGAATTTAGTCCTCACGCAGTGGGGTTGGTCTAACCCCGAGGGTTTCGTACATGACAATGTTTCAACCGACAAGAGAAACCCGAAACTCTATCCCGACGGTCAAGTCTTCGGCGTTGCGCAAACGCAAGGTCGATTAACCATTACCGACCCCCTGAAGCACCAGTCTCGTGAACTGACTATTCCAATGAGAGAAGCTGGTGGATCCAATACGTCGTATGTGGGCGGAGGTCCATCGAATCCTCACAATCCCATGATGGATGACCAAAATCGGGTCTGGATGACCTCTAGCATCCGACGTAACAAGAATTCGACATGGTGCTCCGATTCGGAGCATCCGTCGGTGCAGCAATTCCCCCTCAAGAACAGCGGTCGGCAACTCTCCTACTTCGACGTCGATACGGAAAAATTCGTATTAATTGATACGTGTTATTCGACACACCATCTGCAATTCGCTTACGACGATAACAATACGCTTTGGTCTAGTGGTGATATGAATGTGGTGGGTTGGTTGGATACCAAGATGTTCGACGAGACTCAGGACGAACGTGCATCGCAAGGATGGTGTCCGACCATATTGGATACCAGTGGTGACGGTCGGGTCGGAGAATATGTCGGTCCCGACGATGCAGTTGATCCCACGAAAGACAAACGTGTGACGGGTTTTGCTTATGGAATCATTCCCAATCCAGCGGATGGTTCGGTATGGTTTACACGGCCCTACCCCAACATGGTCCCGGGCCAGATCCTGCGCCTTGATCCGAAGACCTGCTTAACCGAACAGTATCAACCCCCGTTCGGCGTCGATACTGTCCCCGCGTCGCAGTGGGGACACGGGCCGAGAGGAATCGATATTGATCGCAACGGTATTATCTGGACTGCGCTTGGCGGCAGTGGCCATATTGCGAGCTTCGATAGGAGTAAGTGTAAAGTGTTGAACGGGCCAATTGCGACGGGTCAACACTGTCCTGAAGGATGGTCGCTTCACTCGACCCCTGGTCCTCAGATGAAAGGAGTTACCTCTGCCGGCAACGCAGATTTCCACTACTACATCTGGGTCGATCAATTCGACACTCTCGGTCTAGGGGCCAACGTCCCCATCGCCAATGGGACGACTTCCGATTCGCTGATCGCATGGTTACCCGAAAGTTCTGAGATGGTCACGTTGCGAGTCCCCTATCCACTAGGTTTCTACACTCGCGGCCTGGATGGTCGTATTGACGATCCGGAGGCGGGTTGGAAGGGACGGGGCGTATGGGCTAGCAACAACAGCGTTGTTGTTTGGCATAACGAAGGTGGTCGAGGTATGACCAGTGAAATCGTACGCTTTCAAATACGCCCCCATCCGTTGGCGGACTGATCCGATTTTGGATGACGCGGAACGAAGGAATATTCGGCAGGATTGTGAAGCCCTGTCAATTGCATACGCGCGCGCGGTCGATTTCCGTGACTACGACCAGTTTGCCGATCTGTTCGTGGAAGAAGGAATATTGGAAGCTGGGGTCCGTCTCGAAGGGAAAGCTGCGATCGAGACATCAATTAAACGAAGGCCAGACGAATTGCGTTCTAGGCACGTGCTATCCAACATCTTCATTAACGTCATAAACCGTGACCAGGCCAACGGGATTTCGTATCTCACGTTGTACAGGCACGTTGGCGCGGAGAGCGCTCGGTCTGGGCCAATCGCGTTTGATGGTCCATTTGGCGTTGGGCACTACCAAGATCTATTCGTTCGTACGCTCGACGGTTGGCGGTTCAAATCTCGCGTATTGCATATGGCGTTTCGGCGTGAGGACGTCAAGAAAGGCTCAGCAAAGGCCAACTAAGACCATGCGGAGATTACGTCAACGGGAAAGTTGCTCAACTGCAGGTTTCGAGCGCCGCCGAATCTCAGTCATCGAAACGGTATTCCTCGGGATTCTCGTGTGCATGAGCGTCGTTGCAGTTGCCCGCCCCACGTTGGTTCTCCCCGCGCAAAATCAAACCTTTGAGTTCATGGGTTTTACTTCCGGGATGACGGTTGACGAAGTCTGCGACGTACTTGGGATTCCGGACGGAGAGATCACGCGATTCCACGAACAAACTGGAGCCCCATATATAGTCAGTAGACCGGAGGAAAAGTGCGGAGAATTCGATGTGTACGCCCAAGCAACGCAGGGCTTGATCGACCCCGCGGAATACGAACCATTTATCGGATTCAGGTTTTATTACACCCCCGAAGTACCTCCTCGGCTATGGAAAATGACGATTCACGTCGCGGTCGAATCGAACGAGATAGCGCGGCGGGCCAAATTAGAAGCCATGAAAGATCTGTGGGGCTATTGCACGCTTGCTGAACAACAGGTCGTTTGTCGATTACGAGACAACGGTCTTTATAATGACGTGGTGAACGAGGTGTACGAAGAGACCTTACGGACGCTGCCCAAAGTTACTCGTAGCGACCGTGGGAGTATGGATGACTAAGTAGTCGTGATTTCACTCCAGCCTCACTGGTGACCAAAGTATTGCTTAGCGAGGTTGAAGGTGTTCTTGCCGATGGTGATGCCGATGAGGCGTCCAGGGATGTCGTCGGCGGGGGGATGGATACCGCCCCAGATGCGCGAGAGTGAACATTGGTCTGAGGCATCACGATAGGTGGCCCACTGTAGGGTCATGTCGACCGAAGGTCCTTCTTCGAACACCAAGAACTCGTTGGCTTTGACTTCAAAGCCACTCATGCCGCCCGGGAAGTAGGCGTCGCCCGTGAGAGCCGTCATGACTTCTGCCGCTGCTCGTGAGTAGGTGGAGTGACCGGAGATATAGCCGGCAAAGGGTGGCGTGACAAAGGTGGGGCGTTGGTAGGGCCACCAGTTCTCAGCCAAGATCCAGTCGACGCCGGCTTCATCGATGCTGGGATCGGTAATGAAGGTGGGTCCTTTCCAGGACAAGAACTTAATCTTACCGATGTGCTCCTCATCATCGTCTGCAAGAGCATCGCCCGCCTCGACGACTTGGATATAGCCCGGCTCTAAGGGGATCCCATCCATGTGGTAGGAGGCACCATTCGGGTCGCTGCTTTGGCCACGGTCGGCCATGGCACGTAGCGACGAGATCGGTCGCACATAGTCGTACCAGCCCTTTATACCCCACGCTGTCACCGCGGCGTCGTGCATGGCACCGCCCAAGGTGAAGTAGGCCTTAATATCCCACTCGAGGGCACCAAGTTCCGGCCCCGCGCCGGCAAAGCGTTTTTCAAGTAACTCATGATCATTAACGGTATTAAGGATCACGAACCAGTGTCCTGGGGGTGTCTCAGAGTCAGGACCGTCGGCCCAGAATTCCGCGAGGACGCGGGTATAGTCCCCTAGGGGGACTTCCTGAGACGTGTATGGCGTCCCGGTCAGCGGATTGACGTCATATCCGGTACTGGGATCGCCTCCGGCGAGGGTGTTGTAGAACGCCGGATAATCCTCGAACTGGGTTGGATACGACGTGATGTTGCCGAGATTCGCCGGTGAGATATCAATCATGACGTCAGAATTGGGCTGTAGGTGCGACGACCATACCGCTACTAACGAGAACGCCCACTTGTAGTTATCCGATAAGGTACCGTCGATAGTGGGGGGGCCGCCGGGATCGTGATAAACCCAGTACTCGTAGCCATCACGTTCATACACGGTGCGATCGGCTTCTACCAAGGCAAAAGGATTCACCCGTCCCCACTCGGGAGATAAGAACGTGGGTTCCGCCGTCACCAGATTACCGGCTTGGTCAATGGACACTGGCAGCTGTAGCGGCTGCCAACGGTTGAGATCGACAATGTTGGGGTTGCCGGCCCGTTCCGGTTCCAGTGCCGGGTTCACCGGGGTGTACGCGACGTTGGCATATGCGTTGGCTTCGTTCGAGCCATCGGCAAGTCCAAGGTCGATATAACACTGAGCAAGATAATTGCCGAGGGCGGCCGCTGAACCACCGGAGTAATCGACGGAGACGTCGTTGATGTTGTGGTCTAAGTAACTCATCAACGCCTTAGCATCCCGGCTAATCACACTCGTCCCGGGCGAGTCCGAAAAACGGTGTCGGATAATGCGGTACATGGCGTGACTGACCGCTTGTTCACGTGCACCCTCAACATCTTCGGGAAGGTCAAATGAAGATCTCGGGCAACTTACCTCGGCCACGGTCTGACCCAAGAGGTAGGGACTCGCTACGGCATCGTAGGTAGCCCAGGCGTCGTACATGGCCGCGGAACTATGAAACAAGTTCCTGGCATGTACGGTCGGTCGAGCAAAATCGTTACGGATTGCTTGCAACAGGACTTCATTCCACCGCCGAGCCACTGAGACGTGATCGGTGGGTGCGGTACCGGGCAAGTAGTTGGCGTGAATCACCACCGTCGCCTCCGGCATGGTAAATGTCGTCTCGGCCGAAGACGCATCTGCGAAAGAGCCACCACCCTCACTGGTCCAGTGGCTGAAGTGATAAGCCTCCGACGCCTCCGCCGCGGAGATCACGACCTCCGTGCCGGGATCATAGTACCCGTCGCCACCACCTTGCGTGACAACTAAACGGGTGTTGCTTACGCCTTGCGCAATGGTGATCAGTTGATCAACAGCGAGGTTCTCTCGCTCGGTAACGCTACCATCTGGCCACCTGACCTCGATATCCACCTCGGTCGCATCCCCAAGGCCAAAATGTACTTCGTATGGGTTATGGGACACGTAGTTGTTGTGTCCACCGAGTTCGCGTACCTGCGAGCCCTCGCTCGTTGTCGCCACGATCCATGCACCAATCCCGAATTGATTAGGGCGCGATCCTTCCAGCCGGATCGTAAGGGAGTGATTGTCGTTCACTGCATCGTTACGATAGTAAACAATATGTTCCGGGGAGCTATTGGTGATAACGAGGTCGAGATCACCGTCTCGATCCGAATCAAAGCAGACTAGTCCCCTTCCCTGTGCAACATTGCTAAAACCCACCTCCAAACCACTTTCTTCGAACGTGCCATCGCCCTTTGAACGAAAGTACCGTGTTCGATCTAGCGCAAAATCTTTGTTTTTGTCATAGGTCCAACCATTGGTGTGAACAATATCGAGCGACCCATCGTTATCAAAATCACCAAAACAACTTGCCCACCCCCAACCGCCGTCTTCAATTCCGGCAGTTCCGCTGACATCCTCAAAGACCCCAGCGCCGCGATTCCGATAGAGACGATTTCCGAATAATTCTTCGCCTCCTTCCACCGATGAATCCAGGACATCCAGCGTATAGATCGAGGTGACAAACCAATCCATATCGCCATCGTTGTCGTAGTCACCGATCGAGGCGCCCATGCCGTTTTGATCGACGATGACCGCACGGTTGGTCGTTTTGGTAAACGACCCATCGTCGTTGTTGAGAAAGACTTGGCTTTCACCAAAATCCGAAGTCATCAATAGGTCGCTGTCGCCGTCTTCGTCGATATCGCTGAAATTTGGCGTGTACGACCAATCTGTATTGTTTTCAATTAAGCCTGAGGCGATGGTGGTTTCAAGGCTCGACGCGACAAACGAGCCATCCCCTTGATTTCGCCAAACCGTTTCGGTTTCATCACCAGATTGTCGATTTGTTCCCCAGTGGCTGAGAAAGATGTCGAGGAAACCATCTCGATCGTAATCAAAAAAGGTAACGGAGAACGTGTTGGGGCTAGTCAACCGAATGCCTGACGCCGCGGTAATATCAATAAAGACCCCATCGCGATTTTCGAGCAGGTAATATGAGTCGCCGTGGACGGACCCGATGAAGAGATCGAGATCGCCGTCTCCATCGACGTCCCCGAATCCCGGACCGCTTCCCCAGTGACTAAAATCGACACCCGCCTCCACGGCTACGTC
>Ga0066372_10000775_pt1 | contig 12222 bp, 11 predicted proteins | sample Knorr_S15_td_250_FD_77011 | JGI IMG/M metagenome (GOLD analysis project Ga0066372, IMG submission 77011) | Marine microbial communities from Southern Atlantic Ocean transect - Knorr_S15_td_250_ad_251m_LV_A | ecosystem: Environmental > Aquatic > Marine > Oceanic | place: Southern Atlantic ocean... | reverse complement strand
TTGATTGCAACGAGGTTGTAGTCGATACCAGTTCCCGCCGCTTGTAGTCGACGGTGTCGGAGATCGGCGCCGGGCCCGACGAAGCATTCTACAACTCGGTTCGAACCGGTCGTGGTCTCGATGAGTTCGAGACGCGCTTCAGTCTCCACGATGACCAGGATGCGTTGGAAACGTCCGTCAAGCTCCCCGAGTTCGATGGTTTCCGCCGCGTCACTCTGTTTCACATGGATAACCAAACCGTGATCCATCTTTAGATAACTAATTGCAGCCAATGGGTAGCGTCTTTGGTCGACGGCCTGGTTGATGTGGCTGGCGACGAGTGTGCGAACGGCGTCCGATTCGAAACCGACTAAGTGAGGCGGCGCCACGGGAACCGCGGCGGTGTCACGGCTGTTCGACGAGTCATTCTTAGGCTGGAAAAAAGGAACGGGGTCCGTGTATTTCCATGCCTCACTATTTGGTCTTGGCAGTGCTCCGTCTTTCAGGATGGATATTGTGTCGCGCCGGTCCAGCCACGGGAGATACTGCGGTTCAAACGCCTCTAAAGCGTCGATCACCGAGGCAGCGTCGATTAACCCCATCTAAGCACTCTCCAGCCAACTGTAGCCCTTTTCTTCAAGTTCGAGTGCGAGAGAGTGGTCGCCTGAACGCACGATCGAACCATTAGCTATGACGTGAACGAAGTCGGGCTCGATGTGATTAAGCAGACGCTGGTAGTGCGTCACGAGTACCACCGCATTATGGGGGTTGGCAAAGGCGCTTACGCCGTTTGCGACGATTCGAAGCGCATCAATGTCGAGCCCCGAATCGGTTTCATCGAGAATACTGACTTTCGGTTTCAGCATCAGCATTTGCAGAATTTCATTACGCTTTTTTTCCCCGCCAGAGAAGCCATCGTTGACTCCGCGCTTGAGGAATTCCGGGTTCAGTCCAAGTTGCTCTGCAGTGCTCCTCGCCATCTGGACAAAATCGACCGTCGTGGTTTCTGGTTCTCCAGTAGCCCGCGCGTGACTGTCGACGGCGGCTTTTAGGAATTCCATGTTGGAGACGCCTGGAATTTCGATAGGGTATTGGAAGGCCAGGAATAAGCCACGGTGGGCCCGTTCTTCGGGACTTAACGTTGTTATTTCCTCACCCTCAAGGGCGATGCGGCCCCGATCGATACGGTAATCGTCCCTTCCCGCGATCACATTTGCGAGGGTGCTCTTGCCTGATCCGTTGGGACCCATGATGGCGTGTACCTCACCGGCACAGATGTTGAGATCGATCCCGCGCAGTATCGGTTGGTCGTCAATACTGGCTGAGAGGTCGTTAATTTCGAGGAGCTTCAACCGACGGCTCCTTCTAGGCTGACTTCGAGTAGCTTTCCCGCCTCCACGGCGAATTCCATGGGAAGTTCCCTGAACACGTCTTTGCAAAAGCCATTCACAATCATTGAGACGGCTTTTTCGGGGTCTATGCCGCGCTGGCGGCAAAGGAATAGTTGGTCATCACTGACTCGCGATGTCGTTGCTTCATGCTCGACGACGCCGTCGTGTCGTCGGGACTCGATGTAGGGAAACGTGTGTGCAGCACATTTTTCACCGATGAGGAGTGAATCGCATTGCGTATAGTTGCGCGCTTTCGTTGCACCCGGGTTCAATCGGACTAGACCGCGGTACGCGTTCGAACTCTGGCCGGCGCTGATGCCTTTCGAGATAATCGTGCTGCGCGTATTCTTGCCGAGATGAACCATCTTGGTTCCTGTATCGGCCTGTTGATGGTTATTTGTCAGCGCGACCGAATAGAATTCGCCGACAGAGTCGTCGCCCCGTAACACTACGCTCGGGTATTTCCAGGTAATCGCCGATCCCGTTTCCACCTGCGTCCAGCTGATCTTCGATCGATCGCCACGGCATGCGCCACGTTTGGTCACGAAGTTATAGATACCGCCTCGCCCATGCTCGTCGCCGGGATACCAATTCTGAACCGTGGAATATTTGATTTCGGCGTCGTCGAGAGCCACCAATTCGACGACTGCGGCGTGCAACTGGTTTTCGTCTCTCATGGGGGCCGTACAGCCTTCTAAGTAACTAACGTAGGCTCCGGGCTCCGCGATAATGAGTGTACGCTCGAACTGACCCGTGTTGCGTTCGTTAATACGGAAATAGGTGGATAATTCCATCGGGCAGCGGGTATTTTCTGGAATGTAAACAAAAGATCCGTCACTAAAAACGGCAGAATTTAGTGCAGCAAAAAAGTTGTCTCCACGAGGCACGACGCTTCCCAAGTACTTACGAATCAGATCGGGGTGATCGTGAACGGCCTCGGCAAAGGAACAAAAAATCACGCCTGCATCGCGCAGTGTTTCCTTGAATGTCGTGCCGATGGATACGCTATCGAAAACGGCGTCGACCGCCACGCGCGGTCGCTCTGGAGACTCTGATACGCCCGCGAGCGTAGCCTGCTCGTGAAGTGGAATGCCAAGCTTTTCGTATGTGGCGAGAAGTTCCGGGTCAACATCTTTTAGGGTTTTTGGTTGATTTCCCGAAGGTGCGGAGTAGTAAGAAATTGATTGGTAATCGATCGACGGAAATTCGACTTGCCCCCAGCCAGGTTCAACCATCTCCAGCCATCCGTGGTACGCGTCGAGACGCCATTGTGTTAACCATTCCGGCTCATTCTTGCGCGCTGAAATAAAACGGATGACTCCCTCGTCGAGGCCGGGCGGCAGCGTGTCGGCTTTAATATCTGTGACGAACCCCGCGGCATAATCGCGACCGGCAACACCATCGAGCGGGTTGTTGTCTGTTCCAGTCATGGGCATTCCGAGCCAAACTAGATGTTATTCTATCGAATAACCCACTATTTTACTCAGGTATTAATCGGCGGACGGAATTTGGGTTCTGTCGATCGGTAAGGCGCGATAAGATCCGAGCGGCCCGATGGAATAGTAGGCTTATGCCGGAATTGACGAGAATGCCAGAGCCCAATGTCTATAAAGCATATGGCATATATCTCTTACATCGCCAACACCGATTAATTCGGAGACTCATGCGCGCCTACGATCCGACCGTTCATGGTCACAAATTGTGGCGGGCAAGTTTCCTTCTGATGGACTACCTACAGACGCATCCCCCAAAAAAGGGCTCGAAGATTATGGAGATCGGTTGCGGCTGGGGTTCTGCATCGGTGTTTTGTGCACGACATTTTGGCGCGGATGTTACGGGCGTCGATATGGATCGAGATATCTTTCCATTTTTGGACGTAATCGCCGCGTTAAATAGCGTCAAGATCCGACCTTCCAGAATACGCTATGAAAAATTAACGACAAAGTGTCTTGGCAACCAGGAACTGATTATCGGCTCGGATATTTGTTTTTGGGACAGCCTGATACCGGTTCTCAGAAATCTCATTGCCCGCGCGCTTCGCGGGGGCACTAAACGGATCATTATTACGGATCCGGGTAGACCGACTTTCTACGAACTTGCTGACCTATGCGCGAAACGCTGGGACGTAACCCTCAAAGAGTGGTACGCGGTCGAACCCAGCCGAACGACCGGAGAAGTTTTAGAAATTAGGGGTTAATTCGTACCGCGAAACTCTTATTCGAATTTACGCGCCGATAAACGTTTTGAGTTGTTCTGCTAGTGAAATACAGGCCTGGTTCTGTACTCTGGCAATAAAGGGGATCGGAACGACGAGGGCTGGTACGATTGATGTTCCAGACGCTTCCGAACTGACTTTGCCGACGTTAATGCCTCGATTGATGTCCCATATCGATGCCTCATAGTCGGAACCTGATTCCCACGAAAGAAAGCCAAAGCAAGCCGGGATACCGCCACTCACCACGGTGCATTGCAACGCACCACTTTCCTCTGATCGTTGGGTCGTGCCCTCAACCCAAACAAGATAACGAACGCCGACAGCGCGTATTTTCTCAGAGATTAGGGGTCGAGATATCACATCAGTTAGATCCTTCATATTGATAGGCGCGGTCCGTGGTTCGAACCAAGGGAATAGTTCGTCCATAAAAGCGCGTTCGCTCATAACGGATAGCCCATCTTCGCCGCTGCTGGTTTTTCCAGATACGCAACTCACAAAATCATTTTCGGTCTCGCCACTTGTTTTATGTTTTCGGCTCAGTATGACGATGGACTCTGTGGAACCCAGACTGGTATTAGCTTCCCTTACTTCTTGGATCGTTGTATTGACGCAGCCGGCAAGCCAGTAGGTGGCGATCAAGACGAAAGCAATATGTGTACGAATCGCCATCAAGATTCAGCGCGTTGCCGGAACCACTCACGAACGAGATCCTGGCGGACAAAACTAAACGACACGCTCGCTGCGGCGTCTCGCAGTGCCCATTTAGTGGCCTCACGAAGCGCCGGAGATTTCTCGTTTTGCATGCCGCCGTAGTTTAGACGGTTAGCTTTGCCGTAGGCGGTGACTGGCCAGCTGTGAATTAGCGAACCGTCGACGCCGTACAGGTCGAACCGGTATTGGATCCAAACCTCGTAGAAGTCCTTGCGTGTTTGTTCGGGAATCGAAAATTGAAACTTTTCGATCGACGGTGCGAGTATGGCATCGACGCCCCGACCTTCCGCACTATCGATCGAGTCGACGGGTTTCACGGACTTGAACATCGCGTTAAAGATCCGATTAAACACGGAAATCTGAGAACGAAGGTCGATGGTGTGATTTCCATAACTACCTAGATCTTCACTATGGACGTACTGTGACATCGAATCGTTGTAGTAGATCGCAACATCGATTGGCAGTTGCTCGATCAGAGGATTCGGGATGCTTGTCGTGATCGTGACTGAAGCGTCGGATGAGCACCCGACAACCCAGTGGATATTCGTAGTGCAAATCAAAACGAGGAGTAGATTGGTTAGTTGCCGTTCCATCCATCCTCCACATAAACGGCCGAGGTTTTAATCGTGATCCTGGGCAGCCTACTGTATATATGGGAGGCCGACAAAGGTGCCATTGTTACGGTAGGTGAGTTCCCGCATTAATGCGCTGAATCGATATACGCTCGGCGGGTGTCTTCGTCCCTGGAAAAGAACGGGGAAACCGACTGCGTGGATCCGAACGCGACGAGTTCCTTCAGCATCTGCGACGTTGATCTGGTCGATGGTGTCTACGACTCTCTCAATAGAGGTTCCCTGAAAATCGTCGCCAAAAACGTAAATACTAATCTTCTTATCGGGGTCGTAAAATGTGGTCACGGCTTCTTCGATCCCCTCGACCGGACTTGAATTTGAAAATGCATCCCAATTTCGTAGCTTGTTAATAATGGACTTGCGAAGCGCTGGGGAGTCCGACATCCAGGTTCGCGCGTAGCGAGGGAACAGATAAGCACCATTGTCGTTTAATACTTGGATGCCTTTGACATTTGGGTAGATGTTGAGCGTCTCTTGTAATTTTCTTATCACCGCGGACCACGCATAGTTGTACATGCTTCCAGAGTTATCGATGACGAAGATGATGTGTTCGCTATCGACCGTGATACCGCCGATCGTTTGGCTAGAACGCTTAAAATTCATTCCTAAAAGGCGTTCCATTTCGTCTGTGAGGGACTGTTTGGCTCGTGCCATCTCGGCTTCCTCGATAAGTTGCTCATCGGCGATGTCTTGCGTCGCTTCGAACTTACTGAGGATGTCAGATGTTTGTTGTTGCAACCTGGCTAGTTGGAGTAGTTCCTTGTCGAAATCCCGTTCTTGATCGGATAGTTGTCGCGTCAACATATCTACCTGACCGCGAATTTCGAAGACTGCGTCGCGTTTGCTCGCAACCTGGCCTTCAAGATCAATGGTGGTCGCCTCGAGCACGCTTGGAGCGACGATTTTGGTAATCATGAGTAAGAGAATAATTGCGCCGAAACCGCAGCAAATCACGTCAAGAAATGAGAGCCCAATTTCCTCGATAGGTCGACGTTTTCTCAAGGCCAATCTCTTGAAGGTGACATATAGGTGCCCCCTGTTATGCGGGCGAGATTCCAATATGCGGCAGAAGCTTGCGGATCGCCTTCCATGGGAAACATGATGACGTTTATCGGAATATCTACCGGGAGTTCTTCGACGGCATCCCGGAAATACTCGAAGCGTTTTTGTCCCGTAACGACAGCCTTGCGCGGAGCGCGGGATGATTGTGTCGGCAGGCTGTCGATGATCAGGAACACGTTATCGGGTAGTGGATCCATGGTTGCAATATGATCAAAGAGGATTAACAGATTGGTTCCATTCTCCGGCGTTTTTCCAGAGAGGTTTTCGATCGCCGCGTCGATGTGGTTGGCGTCGATGGCGGCGACCCAATCTTTGTTTTGAAATGCGGAGTCAAGTTGAGTATTGAAGGTCACGATCTGCACATGACTTTCTACGGGAATTTGGGCAGTTAGCCACGAGACCGTGGCCAGTGCTCGCTGCCACTTAGGCGATGCCAATTTTCGTTCCTCGCTCATGTGACGACGACGAAGTACGTTAATGATTGATTCGGCCAGCATACTCGCCGACGCATCCAGAGCGATGAGGACGTGACTCCCCCCCATGAAGAGCCCGGTCAGGTATTGGCGGTCGCCCTCGCCCTCAACTTCAATGATCGCGCGGGCTTCTTGTTGACGCTCGAGTTCTTGCAATCGACGCACGTCATCCTCGCGGGTATCGATATCGGATTGGAGTTCTTCGATATCGTCGACACGAGCCTCAGTCAGTGCTTTGAGCTTGTTAAATTCAGCCTCCTTCCGCTCAGCGTCTTCAAGCATCGCCATGCGTCTCCGTCGTTCATCGCCGACTCGCTTCAATGTGTCCTCTAGGTCTTGTTGGACCGTAGCTAGATCTCGTTTCCCAATGTTGATTTCGTAATCCAGGCGGCGGGCTTCCGATAGAAGATCTTTTTTGACCCACTGCACATCGGCTTCGGTCTCGTGATTGATGACCAGAAAAATAAGGATGACAGCACCAAAACCGCACGACATAACGTCGAGGAAGGAGAGTGAAAAAACGGTAAATTGGCGCCGCCTAGCCACGTTGTATTACACGAATGAGTTGAAACTCTTCGTCGGCATCTAGAATGATGTCACCTGGGCGTACGCTGGTGGATGAGTCGATGGCCATGCCGTTGAGTTTGACTTCCGTTGCCGCGTTAGGAACGACTCGGCAATCAGTTCCCGTCATTTCGATACGAAATCCGCGGACATCATTTGACGATTCGTTTTGATCAGAAATGAAGTCGCTTATAGAGGTTGCTTCGTCTCTACGGAGTACATGCGTTGGGCGTCTCCCTCGGTCGCTGCCTGGTTCGTTATTTAAACCAGTGGAAGCGAATTGCGTAATGAAGGTGACATCGGCCCCAGATTGTGTCGAGGCATTATCGTGAGCCATCGCGGCTGAAAAAACAGCGAGCGGCTCGGAGACGTGCGCGTCGTGGCCCGCCTTGCGCAAAACCTCGATCAATCCAGGGACGCAAGCGATTCGATGCGACAAGATTATCGTTATAGGGTCACCAATTTGCAGCAACAAGGTGTCGAAGCGTTGGCGTGATTTCGTTGCGAGTAGAGAGCGGTTGACCGTTACGCTGCGAGATTGACCGGCATGAAAGACATCAACGAGGAATTCTTCTTCGCATGACGCAACGTTTTTCAATACTTGGTTGAATACTTGCTGTTCGGTTTCCGCAATGCGAAGCGGATCGAATCGGGTCTCTTGGACGAATAGGTCTGCGACAGCATCAACCCATCCTTCGATGAGAGATTGGAAACCGGTTTCTGCCATTTCGCTATACGACGAACGAGCAACTGATCCGTCGATCTCAAGTCGCGTGAGTACGGACCGATGAAAGCCATTGTCCAAAAATGCACTTTGGCCGGGGATTGCTAAAGTGCTGGCTGTTGCGACGGCAAGATCGGCGAGCGTAGAGATTTGAATCGACGCTTCGTTGGCGATCCCAAGTAATAGGGATAGCTGGTCGGGGCCGGTATTACTCGGAACAGCAACGAACACCGGCTCGTCGTCCGGAAGCTTGCTCAGTTTTTTGATTTCAAGAAGGTGCTGATACACGAGATCGGCATGATGACGAATAGTGCGGCCACTGACGGTAATTGGCTCGGCGTTTAATCGCTGCCAAAAGTGGTTTTGTGTTTGACGCGGATGAAGACGAACTTGTTCGAGTGCATCGTCACCAAAAGCGACGCGATCTTCGAAGACGACGGCCACGCCGGGTTGTCGGTAGACGACGTCTAAATCTTGCGCCAACGATATTTCGGTATCATTCAGTTCGAGGGACCACACGTCACCGCACCTGCATGTGTCTGATGAGCTTCTGATCACAATAGGTCTGTGTGTCGAGGACAACGCGTTCCTGGATGAGTTGTAGTTGGTGGACGAGAAACATGATGACGATGCTTATGACCAAGGCCACGAATGTTGAATTGAATGCAACGCCAAGGCTAGCCGTCACACCGGCGATGTCACCTTCGACCGCGCGGTAGGCTTGGCCGAGGGCATCCCCAATACCTCGCACTGTTCCGATAAAACCGATCGATGGAATGGCCCAGGCGATGTACCGTACCAGTGATAGTTCGCTGTCTAGTCGATCTGATTCGCTTTCGCAAATTGAACGGACGGCCTCCGCTACGTCTTGGACATTTCGCGTGGAAGAAAATCGATGAAGCGCCGCCATCATTGCTCGGGGCAACAATTGATCCTGCGTTTCGTCAGCTAGGGATTGGATGGGCCTTGTGTATTCGCGGGTATCTTCGGGGAGAATACTCATTCCATCGCCAACGTTGACGAATTCAGTTTGGAGTGTGTCTCGTTCTCGCAGAGCATTACGAAACTTGTAACCCATGATCGAAAAAGCCCACAACATGAGGATGAAGCAGGACTCTTGCTCGTAATCCTTGAGCACGACGTATAGAGAACGTTCCTCGGTAAATACTTCTCCTGAGGCAAGGCGTTCTTCGCGAATCTCGAGGATTGCTTCAGCCTCAGGCCGAATATAGGCGGCGAATATCGAGTGGACGACCAAAATGGCAACCAAGAGAGCCCCAACTTGGTAGACAAATTCAAACGGCAAGGTTCTCTTCATAGTGCGCCCTTAGATGTCGACTGGGAAAGGTACGGCGATATCCTCGGATATAGCTTCAGTTGGTTCGAATGAATCGGGTGTCTGTGTGCGCTCTTCTTGCTCATGCGGCTTATCCAAGGATTCCTCCTTGCTTTCAATGTTAGAAGAATCTTCCTCAATTGGCAGCGAATCAGCAGCGTTAGTGATTTGGGTCTCCTCGGACCACGAACTATCGGCGAACCCAACTAACGTGGTGTAGACGAGGGTGACGAACAAGCGGATCGATGTCACGAATCCTCCGCAAACCGTGCGATTCGAAACCCTACGTCTCGTCTAGCCTCGGTACCGTAATCCCGAAACGAGAGTCGCAGATCGGTGACTGTGCCATGCATCCAACTCGAACCACGGATGACATGATAATCACCTTTAGGTGGTCCGAGGGGGCCAAGGGAAATTCCTGGTTCGGGAATCACGTAATAATCGTGTACCCATTCCGAGACGTTGCCGCCGAGATCGTAGATACCCTTGGCGTTGGCCTTAAAGGTTCCGATCGGCGATGAGACTATATGATTGTCATTGTAAGCAAAGATAATACGGCCAACGACGTGCTGGGCGGATAAATCGGCGTAGTTGCCATGGCGATTGGGCGGAGGAAGTTTTTCGCCCCAAGGGAACCGGAGCAACGACGATTCGTCGTTTAGATGGCGGGCTGCCCAGGCCCATTCGGCCTCTAGGGGAAGGCGATATCCGATAGCGCCTTGATTGAAGCCCACGACTTTCCCGAACTCGACGTTATAAAACGGCTCAAGTTTTTCTTGCTGAGACAACCAGTTGCAGTACAACGCAGCTTCGATCCAACTGACGGCTGCCACCGGTTGGTTAATCTTGTTGATTCGTTGGTCTTGAAACTCTCCAGAGTCGTGACCGGGTGCAAATGCAGCAAATTGTTCATTGGTTACTTCGTGTTTGCTCAAGTAAAAGAGCCTGCTGAGCTCGACCGTACGGAAGCCTTCGTTGGCTCGCCTCCCCGGTTCACGCCGAGATGCGCCCATCGTGATACTGGCGGGGGATAGTAGGACGAGTTCGTGACCGAACTTGGTCGTCTGCGTTGGTTTTAGTTTTGCGAAACGAGCTTCTTCGATGGTTAGAAGTCGTACGCGCAATCGTTGGGGGAATCCTGGTTGGGGTGTGATACTCGTTCGATATCCGGCGTGACCGTCTAACCGCAATTCGATGTCATGGGGCAAGGCGGTAAGTGTTAGCGTCAAATCCGAATTACCGTTACGTTTTCCGTCGATCCACACTTCCGCGTCTTGTGGGTCGGTGACGATCTGTACCTCACCCTTTAGCGGTTCGAGTTGGATCGAGATCGTCTTGGTGGCCCCTGATCCAAGCGTAAAGGATTGTTGGTGCGGTCGATATCCGACTTGAGAAATGCGGGCGTGATGTGGTTTGTCAGGAGAGACAGATATTTGTAGAGGAGTAACGCCCTCATACTGATCATCGAGAGTGATACTCGCTCCCTCTGGGCGCGAGTTGATGGTGACAGTTGCGACGGCTTTTTTCAGTTGAATGGGTGCGAGTGCTAATCGCTCTTCGGGCTGGACGTAAATGAGGTCGCTCCAGGATTCGTATCCGGCTAGCGCGACGGTGACTTGATGTTCGCCCCGAAGGATTTCGGCTGGACCGGGCGTCAGGAAATCCGATACTTCACCGTCGATCAGGACCTGGGCACCCGCGGGCGTAGTTGGGATAGTTACTTCCGCCCAAGCTGGACGAAGGGTCGTTGCCACAGTTTGGGCGATCTCGCGACCCTCGATAACGGCCGATATTTCAGTATCTAGGTATCGATCGAGACGATACCGAAAGGTGCCTTGGCCCGCTTCGACGAGCGCGGTAAACGGGGTGGTTCCGATTTCTTTACCCTTGCGAAAAATCGTCGCACCGGGTGGCTCCGAACTAAATTCCACGCGGCCTGGTAGCTTGGTCAATTCAAAGTTGAAAGTCTGGTTCCGCTGTGAGCCCACTGTAAGGGGACGATTTAACGGAGAATAGCCAGCGGCTGTTGCACTAATCGAATAATCTCCCTCCCGCAGGAGTCGGTAGCCAAATGCTGTTAGCTCGAACCCTCCACTGACTAGAACTTGGGCCGAGTCGGGTTCTAAGATGAAACGTACAGACTTTGCCGTAAAACTGAACCAGAGTCCCACGACAAGCACGATTAGTAGTGACGCTAGGATTAGCTGTCTTTTACTGGGTCGAAATCGGCTAGAGGTCGCGGCTGGTTCGGAGGGTTTAAATGTTGTTGGGCGGATTTGCCCAACCGGATTTTCATCGACCATGCGTTAAATCCGTTCCTCACAAACTATGGAAATGGGTCCCATCGAAGGCTCAACGATGATCGTCATGCGGACGTCTCGACAACCGTCGCTACTTCCCAACAACGTATAACGACCAGGGCGAAGATTTAGTTCGTGCCGCTCGAAGCTCCCGAGCTTTCCGATATGGTAAATGCTTACCTCAGTGATGCGATCTGATACGAGGATGAGGGGCAGTGGCTTTCCGGCTCGATCCATCAGCGACCGAAACGCTCTCTTTTTGGCATCAAAAGTTGATCCCCGACCGGTTTGATCGAATGCGTCGGCAAGAGTCTTATTGGCCTTTGCATATTCCTCGTCCAGGGAAAGGACGTGCGGATCGTCCAGATACCGATCCATGGTTTTGATAATTGTAGTCAAGCGTCGAAGGTCTTCGCGCCCGTCTCTCGCGTACCTCACTGATCGATCGAGAAGGAGAGCTTGATCGTATGCGGCCATCGCGTCGGCCCATCGTCCTTCATTCTTCGCGAGTTCCGCGGTAGTTCGCAATTCGTCTAATTGCATCAGCAAACGATTCTGTGTGGTTTGGTTTAGTCCATCGATGGCGACCGAATCGCCGGGACGTAGCGCGAGGGCTTGGTTGAACGCGGTGGTTGATGCGTCAAAATGCTTTTCTCGTAAGGCTGTAAATCCTTCGGAAACGAATCGGTTGTATTGGGCTTCTTTTTCAAGATCGAAAAGGTTGACGAGGGCCTCGCCTAGGCCCTTTGTATTTGGATCAAGCTGCTGGAGTTCATCCAAACTGATGCGAGCGCCTTTGAGGTCGCTCCGTAGCAACGAACGGTCAAGTTGTCGA
>Ga0066372_10000774_pt1 | contig 12223 bp, 12 predicted proteins | sample Knorr_S15_td_250_FD_77011 | JGI IMG/M metagenome (GOLD analysis project Ga0066372, IMG submission 77011) | Marine microbial communities from Southern Atlantic Ocean transect - Knorr_S15_td_250_ad_251m_LV_A | ecosystem: Environmental > Aquatic > Marine > Oceanic | place: Southern Atlantic ocean... | reverse complement strand
TTCTTCCAGAACGAGACATTACTAAAATGTGTCAACGTTTAGAACAACAAATAATATCTATTAATGAGAGAGAGAAAAAACACACGAAAATCAAAAACATAAAAAATATTAAGCGAAGAAAAGCGAAAATCGCAGCAAAGAAGAGAGGACAAAAACAGTTGATTGTCCAAGCTGTTGGCGTTATCCTTGGATCTCCTGAATTTCAGACCTATTAACAAAATAAGGAGGGGAAAAACATGTGGACACGCAGAGCCTTGCTAAAAACGGGTGGAATTGGTCTTTTCTCAGTTTCAATCGGTGGAATACCACTTTTTTTGAATCAAGCTGTAAAAGCGGCAAAAGGAGTTAGCCAAAATCGAAAAACGCTGATTACAATCTTTCAGCGTGGGGGAATGGACGGTTTGATGGCAGTTGCTCCTTTCAGTGATCCGATGTTGCCAAAACTGCGTCCCAGCCTTTCAATGAAAGTCGCTCCTTCCTTTTTAATTGATTTAGACGGCATATTTGGTTTGCACCCTGCCTTTAGTTCCATGGAACCACTCTTTCAATCCAAACAGCTAGCCATTGTTCACGGTGTTGGATCTCCATATCCAACCCGCTCGCACTTTGATGCTCAGGATTATATGGAAACAGGGACACCTGGCCGAAAAGGTACAACGTCCGGTTGGCTCAACCGAGCGACTGGACTCCTTGGCCACGAACGATCCTCTTTTCAAGCCGTGTCGGTTACAAAAATTCTACCATTATCATTATATGGAAACCAACCAGCTTTGGCAATCGCAAGTCTAGAAAATTTCGATATATTAGAAAAAAAGCGACAAAAGGCAAATAATAAGGTAAAGGTACAACAGATTACTGATAGCTATCAAATGATTTATCGAGATGCTTCCCAAGATCTGCTTCGTCACGCTGGGAATGAAAGTTTTGAAGCTATTGAACAATTAAAGTCAATGGGGATCTCGGATTATCGTCCTGCCAACGGTGCCTCCTATCCGAAATCCCCACTTGGAAGAAGCCTTCGGCAAATTGCTCAGTTGATCAAAGCAAATGTAGGGTTAGAGATTGCCTTTGCTGAATCGCGAGGCTGGGATACACACGCACGACAAGGTACAATCGAAGGTTCATTCGCCAGAAAAGGCAAGGATTTTTCCCAATCAATTACTGCCTTATGGACAGACCTTGGCGATTACCAAAACGATGTTGTCTTGATGACAATGACCGAGTTCGGTCGAACTGTCAGCGAAAATGGATCCGGAGGGACAGATCACGGTCGAGCTTCCTGCCTTTTTGTTCTTGGAACTCAAGTGGATGGAGGGAAAGTTCATGGAAACGTTCCGCATCTCGTTCCGGAAGCTTTAGATAGAAGACGCGACTTGCCGGTGACAACAGATTTCCGCTCGGTATTTTCCAACGTAGCGGGAACACATCTCGATATTTCTGATGATCAAGCACTATTCCCCGACTGGACTGGAGAACGACTCCCATTACTTAAAGCGTAATGTTTTACCTCGTAAGGCACAAAGATTTTGGCCAATAAGACCGGAATAGATTCCTATCTTGTATCATGATAAATAAAAAATATCCGATTAGAGAATGCTTGACTTTACAAGTAGATTAACATAGTATATTCCGTTGGGCGTAGCGAGATTACTGACTCCATACTCTCCGTGTGGCTCAGTGGCCACTAGATGTGTAGTTTGTTGGATGATACATCAGTATGAAAGAAGTTGATCCAATGATATTCTATGCGGCCTATAAACGTATGCATGAAGCGCGCTTTGTCCATACACCTGAAAATGAGATCGGATATGCAGTATATATTACGTTACATAAACACACTGTATGGGAACACTACGACGCTATCTTCCACATCATCGGCTGACTAACCGTGGGAGAGAAAAGAGAGAATCATGGATTCATGTAAAGAATAATTCTACAATGAAAGGATAGATTAAAATGGCCAAAGCATTACCATTGATAGCTTATCCTGATCTTGAAAGCAGGGTCAAAGCTTTAGAAAATGACGGATATGTCTATCTACCCAAAGTTGTTAATGGGGAAGAAATTGTTGAGTTAAAGGCGGCTATGGATCGCTTAGACAGAATACCCGAGAGTTTTGATAAACATGGCACTCCTGAAAACGGTGGGTTTCTAAACAAGCACATCAATAATGCGTTCAATAGGGAAATTACGTTTCTACAATATCTTGACAAACCAGAAGTCATCGAGATAGAAGAAGCAATTCACGGAAAAGATTGTCATGTCATTGGAATGACTGCTTGGACAACAGGACCAGGGAGGCCAGATCAGACACTACACACCGATTGGCTGCCAATAAGTTTACCCGAAGATATTGTTGCCGATCCAAGAGTTAAAATACCAGTTTTCATTACTACCTGCCATTACTATCTAAATGATATGTACAACGAACTTGGACCGACGAACTTTGTTACTGGCAGCCATAATTCGGGCCGATCACCTAATGGCGAGACAGAGTGGAAAGGGGGAGAAGAACGAAGTATCATGTGCAATGCTGGTGACGCCGTAATTTTTCGTAGTGAAGTATGGCATCGAGGAACTGCCAACACTAGTGATGAGAATCGTTATCTTTTACAGGTTCACTATGCACATCGGATGATTACACAGAAATTTCCGCCTTATTTGAACAAATTTCAGTTTAATGCAGGGATGCTTTCCCAAGCAACAGCCCGACAGCACCGCCTACTTGGTGATCACAATCCAAGTAATTATGATTGAGAAAGGTTATTGAGGTTATTGACACAATTTTTAATTTCCTGTCCATCAACCGCGTTTTTGATCTGCTTGGCAGCTTTGTATCGTAGCTCCGTATATGCCTCAGCGGAATAATAGGCTACGTGTGGGGTGATAATTAGTCTATCTTCCAGCCACTCTGCATCGTTCTCGTAATCAACGACTAACTGCTGTTCACTACTATGTCCTTCAATGGGTAGAACATCCAATCCGCACGCTTTAACCTTTCCTGATTTCATTGATTTATACAGTTCATTCAAGTTTATAATATCCCCCCTAGCAGTATTAATCAGGATACAAGCATCTCTTACTTTTCTAAGGAAATCACTTCCAACCATCCCCCGCGTTTCTTTAGTTGAAGGTGCATGTATTGATATAATATCGCACTGCTCTAAGAAGCCTTCCAAAGTATCTGCCCTTGTTATACCTAACGCTTTATCGTATCCATCGTCAAGATAAGGATCATAGAAAACAATGTTCATTCCAAAAGATTTACATCTGATTGCAACCGCTGTTCCTATTCGTCCTAACCCAATGATTCCAATGGTTTTTCCTGATAGCCGAAAAGTTATATTATCGTTTCTATCCCAGTTTCTTTTTTTAATGGCTTGTTGATAACTTGGTATACTTCGCACCAAAGAAAGCAACAAACCTAACGTGTGATCAGCAACCTCTTCAGTGCCATAATCAGGAACATTACATACAGCGATGTTTCTTTGCCTAGCCACAGCTAAATCAATATTATCATAACCAACACCAAGTCTAACAATTATCTGGCAGTTCTCTAATTTGGACAGAAGCTCCGCATTATAATCCATCAAATGAAAAGCTAATATGCCGTGAGATTGTTTCCATATCTCGTCCGGTATATCATTGGCATGCTGTGCTTCTCCAACTATTATGTTGTATTGTTCTCCAAGGGTATCATGTTCTATTTGTGCTGGTGGTACTACCACATCCGGTATCAATATATTTTTCTTCATATTATTGTTTTTTATCAATTTCCTCTCTAATACGATTAAATTCACCTGCACAAGGTATGTATACAACACCAACACAGATAACATATGATAGCATATGAAATTGAAGTATCAGTATCAAAACGCCTATAGAATATCGGTCATAATCATCTCATTGTTCTCATTTTTTATAACCGTAGAATTATTGATGACATGTATTTAATCTAGAAGGAGTTTATGATGGCACAATTACGCATTGCGATTGTAGGAGTAGGAGCTTACGAATCTTCAAGGGCAAGAGAATATTTGGCAACGATTCAGAAGTTAAAAGATCTCTATTCTATTTGTGCAATCTGTGATCGCAACCAAAAGTCATTGGAAGAGGCAAGTGCTCAATTTCAGGTTGCTTGCCGTTACAGCAACTTTGAGAAAATGCTGTTTATTGAAAAACCTGATGTGGTTTTTGTCCTTGTTCCAACCGATGGCCAAATAGTCTTTGCTTTAACCGCCGCAAGACACAAATGTCATCTAATTACTGAAATCCCCTATTCACTTACCTTGGATTTTGGCGATGCGGTTGCTGAAGCATGCCATCAAAACGGAGTCAAGTGGGAAATAGCTGAGAATGTCTGGCATTGGCCTAACGAACAGCTAAAACAAAAAATTGTGAGAAAAGGATTATTGGGCAAAATTACTCATGCACGGCTTTGGTACAAGTCAGGTAGTTATCATGGGTTCAATGCTATACGGATGATTCTCAACAGCGAACCAAAACGAGTACTAGGATTTGCCAAAGAGTTAGACATGCAGTCTTATGATAGTTATGGAGGTCAACAGGAATCAAAAATCTGGTGGGAGAACGGCGTTATCGAGTTTGAGAACGATGTAACCTGTCTATATGAATCATCTTCTGCCTCAGGAAAATGGGGAAACCATTGGGAGATTGAAGGTACTGAAGGATATCTGTCGGGAAACGAACTGGTGCTTCATTCTGACCGGAAAACATATCCATTTGAGGAAACTTACGATCAAATTGGAGGTGAACGTGTTCTCGCTGCCATCGGCATTAGTCAAAGTATGTCGAGTTCCAACTTCGATCCAATTTTGTGGGAGAATCCATTCAAACAGTATGGTATTTCTGCAGCCGATGATGTGGCGAAAGCCAGCATCTTGCATAGTCTACATCAAGCTGTAACGACAGGAGCGAACCTGGAATATGGACAAAGACACGCACGTCGGGACATGGAGTTGTGGATAACACTTCGTAAAAGCGCAGGTCTTAATAACATATGGATAGATATACCTTTGACCAAGCCAACAGATTTAGAGAAACGTCTCCGTAGTGAATATATAAAAAATTATGGAGGAGATCCAGTCACAGATACCAAAGATTTATTGCAGTCATCTTTCAGTAGGTTAAGTGTTATGTGGTCAGTCGCCGGTTGGTTATAGACAGTAGCATTTAATAATGTCAATGATCAACGCAATATCATCACGAGCGGACTCTAACGAAGTACGACACTGAACTTCATTAGCAATGCAATCGTGAAAGTGACGAAGTTCCTGCATGAAGGAGCTATGCCAGTCAATAACTGGTTCGCTTGCATAGCTTGTACCTGCTTGGTCAATTCCTTGAATGGTAAGTTTAGATGGAATGCCGCGAGAAAATCCAGTTGGATAGGAAAGGATGACACGTTTGTCATTGCCATAGATCTCCAACGTTTCCTTGAAGTCCCAAAGATCAGGTAGATCTACCCAACTAGCAACTAAACGGTAACCTGCTGGATACTCTAGTGTAAACGTAATTGCTCTGCCATGCCGCCAGATTTCTGTGCTAACAACTCGTTTTGGCATACCTAACATGACACGCATACCATAGATGTCATGGATCATACTTCCAGAAAGCAAACCAAAAGCACCCTGAACGTGTGGCTCCACATCGCCGATAGTCTGTCTAGAACTACCGTTGTAGATTTTAATATCTGCTGATTCTTTTTGCTGAGTAGGAGAATTCTGAATCATATCATCAAAACGACGAACATCAAACTGACGCATATGCAAATCATTATTGGGATGTAAATGATTCACTTGAACAAACTGGATATTGTCCATGGTATCAACTTCTCGTTTGGCTTGGACAAAAGCAGGGTCATATACTTTCATATAACCAACTTGTCCGACTGTCCCAGCTTTTTTTTGAGCAGTAATAATTCTATCCATCTCCTCTAAAGAAGAACATAAAGGTTTTTCAGCAAAGACATGCTTACCAGCTTCAAACGCTGCCACCACAGCTGTGGGTCTATAACCACCCGCACAATGTAGAATAGCATCTACATCACTGTCCAACACTTCATAATAATTGGTAGAAAACTGGGGCACATTAAATTTGGTAGCTACGTATTCAGCTGCTCCAGGCGACAGGTCGCAAACTATTTTCACATCAAATAGATCATGCAAATCAATCAGATTTGGCATATGTTGAACTTGAGCAATAGCACCACATCCAATGACACCAATTTTTAAAGTTTTCACGGTTCGAATCTCCTAGAAGCTAGTGTCAGCCGTGCGGTAAGTAACAGAATTCCAACTGTCAGCTAGTTCATACATTTGTTGAAACATAGGGTAGATAGCCTTCCAAATTTTGTCACGGGCTTCTAGGGCGGCTTCCTTGTCGCTACCAGCTAGCAGGGGTAATTGTTTACACTGAACCTGATATGCTGATTCAACAACAGCCATTAGCGCATCAGCTGCTTGTTGTTGACTTTCTACCAATTCATTGATGGGAGTAGTTTGATCATTCGGTATATCCCAAGCGCCGGATGAATTGAAATGAAGAGGTGCTTTGGTGCCTTCATCAACCCAACTAGTGTGAGTAGGTTGAATATGTGGAGTAACGGAAAGGTAGATAATCACAGGCTCATCACCAACGTTCCTAACTGTGTGAATTTCATCAACTAATGCGACACACATCTGTCCCGGTTCTAAAACTTGTACTTCTCCTTCGATCTCAAATTCCGCTTTTCCCTGCAAAACCAGAAAGATCTCATGCCCTAAATCATGTGAATGCCCCTTCCCTCGTTGATCGCCCCCACTGAGGCTACCAACCTCAAGACGTATAAACCTAGCACGAATCTGTGGGGTTACCAACAAGTTTCGGATATCTTTACGATAGTCGTATACTTCAAAGCTCATGTTTAACTCCTGAATAGATTTGCATTGGCAAGTCTAGTTACCCATCATGTTGAAATAAAATTCAAAGGCTACTAACAGCTTCTTGCACGATTGGGACTAACCAAACCTACAGACTAATATGATATAAGATTCCAGACAATCTAACCGTCGATCATACAATGTTGATACAACTTTGTCAATAAATGCCCAATTAGATGATGATTAAACTTAGAGATTTGTTTTTTAAAACCTAACGGTATTCGCACTGGCCAAGCAATTCGTTATGTTTAAAACCCCCTCCAAATCTGCTAGAGCACGGATTATATTGAGCGAAAAGACAAAACAGCATAAAATATTTCATGGAATCTGAGTATCATTTCAACCATTAAGAGTCTTTACTCGAACTATGAAATATAGATTAAAATGGGAGCAATTAAGGATAACAGTAACAAGTTAGACGGAACGAGATAATGCAACGAAAGATAATTTTCGTGCCTGTCTGGCAGATAAAGTTAGAAGCGGAGAGATAACCCGTCTTGAGGCAGGACAACCTATCACCAGAAAATTACGAATCAGCAACAGGAGCGCGGTGGCTCTATGACTAAAGCACAACGTGATTTCGGATGTAACTGGGCCAAAAGGTTAAAAACGGTCATATCAATTATGAAGAAACAGTTAGGCGATATCACCAAAGATTTTCAGGTTATGACACCAGTTCTAAAAATAAAGAAGAATAGCCGAAAACAAAACAGCAATTATCCAAGATGACCTACTGCAAAAAAGATTTTCGATGCTAACATCCCTGTCTTTTTGTAATCATGATATTTGCTGGCAAATCTGGTAGGCTTGATTGTGGTTCCAACCGGAATATTGTTCTTCCAGCGCTTCTAAAGTTTGCTTCGTGTAGTATGGATGTCCAGCTGGAGGAAACCGGAAAAGCTCTCGCTCTTTAGCAGAAAGGGAACCAATGAACTCCCGGAAATGTGTGTTTCGACCAACATTAGTATAGTGCAGGACACCCTCCCAATAGTGATCCGCTCGACCAAAGGCAAATTTCCAGACGTAACGCTGGCCATCTTTTCGATTATAATCACCAGCTGAGTGCCAATTATAGTTAGTAAAGATGGCTACAGAACCTCCTGATGCGACAAATTTTTCAGCACGGCTTAAATCTTGCCCATCCGATGTTTTGACTAAATGGGTTGGTGCTTGATCTTCATCTACATCTTCCAGATAAAACCAGAAATTGAGCTGACTATGATGTAGATCAGATTGACTGGGAGGAAGTAGCGAGTTATTGCCGTTATCTACATGCGGTATACCTGAATCAGGAAATCCTTTAAAGCCAGGGTATCGAACCATAGCTAAGCCTGGACGATAGTGAATATGTTCTGTTCCTAACCATTCACGAGCAAACCGAACTGCCTCCGAATTGACAATGGCTTGATTGAGACACTGCTCAGGGTATGGAAAGTAGGTTGAATCACTAGTGATTGACTTATCTTCTAGTTCTTCCCATGGAGGGAGAAGGCGACGGATAGCACCTGCCATTTCCGCTCGTTGTACTTCTGGAAGAAAATTGTGGACAATTACATAACTGTCCTTTTTTAGTGTTTCAAAGTGTGCATCGGTTAATACGACTGTCATAAACTTCTCTCTCGAAACGCTTAGAATTCGTCTTTTTAATGATTATATTTGTCTAAAAAACTGATGTATTTTAATCTACTAAAGCTTGATAAACTAAAGTTTGGAAATCTCTTTCCGGTACTTGGAAATAACTTAATCGTTGGGACATGAAGATACCAATGATCTTCTCCCTAGGATCTACCCAATAGTAGGTTTTAGCCGCCCCTGCCCATCCAAATTCACCCACTGAACCTGTCAAGTTGGTTTGAGCAGGATCTATGCACACCCGTGATCCTAAACCGAATCCATATCCTGGCCACATAACAAGGTCATGAAGTCCAAATGGTAATAGGGTTAGTGGCAAGTGGTTACAATTCATCAACTCAACCGTTTTTCTGCCTAAGACCCTATTGCCATCTAATTCACCGCCATTGAGGAGCATCTGTGCAAATCGGAAGTAATCATCAATTGTCATAAAAAGGCCGTGTCCCCCACGGGCATGATTCGGGTTGTCATAAGGATAAGTATTTGTCAAATCCAGTAATTTATTTGGTTCAGTCATAGTTGCCGATATTAATTCGTCAAAACCAACATCCTTCCCAAGTAAGTCAATGTTGCCAAAAATATCTACTATATTTGATGTTTGAGCCTTTTCAACCTTGAATCCGGATTGATCCATTCCCAATGGTTCAAATACACGGTCTTGTAGGAAATCACTCAGCGGACAATTGGAAATCACTTCTAGTAGATGTGCTAACACATCAATGGAAACACTATAATGCCACCTTTCACCTGGATGAAACAATAGCGGATGATCTGCGATTGACTGTACTGTATCAGATAGGCTGACTGAAGCATCAGTTAATAACCCTGAAGCTCGATATTTTTTCGCTACGGCATCAGCTAGAAACGTATATGAGAGGCCCGATGTATGAGTAAACAAATCTTTGATCGAAATTTCTCTCAGAACCGGCACTAATTTCTCCTTATCCCCATCTATCTCCAGTACTTTTTGATTAGTAAACTGAGGCAGATATTGTGATAATGGCTGATCAAGATGAAATCGTCCTTCTTCATGCAACATCATCAGGGCAGTACAGATAATAGGTTTTGTCATAGAATAAACCCTGAAGATAGCGTTCGTTGAAATTGGTGTGTCAACCTTGGTATTCATCAGACCAATCAAAGACCGGTGTACAATTTGTCCTCGGCGTGCCACTAATGTGCTGATCCCCGCAATATCACCATTATCAATATAAGTGTTTAGCCTAGGTTCAATTCGGTTTAGACGTTGATGACAAAACCCAAGTTTTTCTGGTTCATATACATCCATTTAATCAACCTCCCCGTCAGTAGTTCGTTCGGGTTTATAAGTTATACAAACCATATTACACAGTTAAAGTGTGGTAAACAACTAGTAAGGATAAGAGCTCTTGATCCATCCCTACTCACTGATAAAGGATATGACAATCAGTTGACAAATGTCAACTGTTGCCCTACTCTATCCAACCTTAGGCTATATTTTATTCTAAACAGAAATTCATTCAAAAAAAACAGTTTCAAAACGATAAGGGAACGAGCTTTGAGTCCAGAAAATGAAGTTGATTACACCTCGCGTGTTCCACAATATACATTTGCTGATACATTAGCAGAACAAGAAGCACAACTGGAAACCAACCCTCTGATGCTACGATTGATTGAGGCAAGAAAATCAACAGCAGGAGACCTACATCGGCCTATCTACCATTACGTCAATCCAGAAAATACACTTAACGATCCCAATGGTCTCTGTTTTTGGCAAGGTCATTGGCATCTTTTCTACCAAGCATATCCACCTGAAGATCCACGTCAACACTGGGGACATGCTATTAGTGATGATCTCATTCATTGGCGGGATCTACCATATGCTATTTATCCGAACCCTGAACACTGTTGTTATTCCGGCGCCACTTTAGTAGAAGATGACCGGGTAATCGCCATCTATCATGGAACGAAAGTCGGAAACATAGTGGCGGTATCGAGCGATCCTTTGTTACTAAACTGGGAGAAAGTTACTGGTAAAGCTGTTATTCCGGCAACAAGTCCAGACGGTTCACCTCTCCCTTATCGTGTATTTGATCCATGTATTTGGAAGAAAGATGATACCTATTACTCATTATCAGGTGGTACTTTGCCTGACGGCCCAGGAGGTAAGCCAATTCGCGCTAATTTCCTGCTTCGCTCGGCAGACCTTGCTAATTGGGAGTACCTACACCCGTTTGTTGAAGATGACCAGTTCACCATGGTGGGGGATGATGGAGCATGTCCTTATTTTTGGCCGATTGGTGATCGGCACATTTTACTGTTCTACAGCCATATGAGTGGTGGCCAGTATCTTTTAGGTGACTATGACACACATCGTGACAAATTTGTAGTAACAGCTCATGACAAAAACAATTTCGGACCATCAGGCCCTGCCGGAGTACATGCGCCTTCTGCCACTCCTGATGGTAAGGGTGGATTGATAGTCATATACAATATGAACCCAGCGAAACCTTCCCAGGGCTGGAATCAAATTATGACTTTACCCCGACATCTCACACTTATTGGCAAGGATGAATTGGGCATTGAACCTGCTGGTGATATTGAATCACTTCGCTATGACCAGCAGCAGGTCGATAGAATGACTCTGCCAGCCAATCAAGAAGTAGTATTGAACAACATACAAGGTAACGCTACAGAAATAATAGCCGAAATCGACCCTAAAAATGCATCTCTAGTAGAGCTCAACGTGTTACGTTCACCAAATAGAGAAGAGTTTACTCGTATCGCTTTTTTCAAGGATCGGGGATACAATAAACAAGGTCGACGTTACAGTTGGATTACAATTGATTCGTCTTATTCATCAACTCTGCCAGATGCACAATCGCGAGCACCTGAGACCGCTCCTGTTTTCATCGAACAGAATGAACCGCTTAAACTGCGAGTGTTCATCGATCGAAGCGTTGTAGAAGTATTTGTTAATGGGAAGCAGTGTGTTGCCATGCGTGTGTATCCCGGTCTGGAAAATAGTGTTGGGGTCTCCTTACGCTCTCAAGGAAGAGACAGTGAACTTAAAAAGCTAGATGCTTGGCAAATGAAAAGCATTTATCAATAGAGAAACTCCATATGTAAATAATCCCCAATCCAGTAGTTTTAATGTATCAACTGAGCCTTCAACCGAATTGACAAAACCTAAAGATTCCATATTCGGTTTAATTAATAGGTTTTGAAAGTTGACGTCTCGTAGCAGGAAGCGGAATACGGTTGGTAAGCTGATTGAGGATACTGTCAAGTGCGTTTATTTCGACGGGTTCTGGTAATAAGATCTGGCAAAAATTGGATCAGTAATTGCAACCAAGTAGCTAGTACCATGCAGGATATTTCAAGTAACGTATTCAATCGGCATATGATCGATCCGGTTGAGAAAAACCAGTCGAGTTACGTCCGGCGAAATTCTAATTAGGCTGATACCACAATTATTCTGACCAAAGCGCGCATAATCTCGATCTGGCGGCATACCAAGAACTGTGCTAATCAGAATTGACCCTGATCTACCATGAGTAATAATTGCGACTTTATCTTCTTGATCATAATGATTTTCCATCAGAAAATTAATCACTTTTTCCATGTTTTTTCGAATTAAGCGCACACCTTCTTCCTTTGTATGAGCTTGA
>Ga0066372_10000772_pt1 | contig 12235 bp, 13 predicted proteins | sample Knorr_S15_td_250_FD_77011 | JGI IMG/M metagenome (GOLD analysis project Ga0066372, IMG submission 77011) | Marine microbial communities from Southern Atlantic Ocean transect - Knorr_S15_td_250_ad_251m_LV_A | ecosystem: Environmental > Aquatic > Marine > Oceanic | place: Southern Atlantic ocean... | reverse complement strand
TACTGGTTCTTTTTATTTTTGGTAAAGAAAAAATAAAAAATAAAATAAAAATAATATATATTAAAAAATGGCTGAAACTTTTTTGGTTACCATCTTATCCTAGTGTAGGTTCAGTTATCGCAGCCTTTGACGTTCTAATTTTTACCATAATTACTGGCTCGGTCATTGGTTTAGCATTTTATGCGGCTGCGTTAGTTGTTTCAAAAATATGCACTAGTGCAATATCGATTTCAAGTGCAGTATATCCAAAGCTATTAGAAGGAAAGCAGATGGGCAACATTTTACAAGAAAACATTACATTACTTTCTTTTTTTGTTATTCCATTAGCAACACTTTCGATCTTTTTTGCAAAACCAGCAGTATACGCGTTAAATCCAATTTATGTGGAAGCGTATCCCGCAGTAATTTTCATGACTATTCGTATGTTCCTTTTTACGTATAGTGTATCTTTTGCGGAGTTTTTGAAGGGAGGTGAAAAAGTAGATACCCAGGAAAATGCAAGTTTTAAGGATTACATTAGAAGTAAATTGTTTCTAGTTCCTTCTATTCGCTTTATTCAATATTCAGTATTTTTGATATCCCTGACATTTGTTTTAATTATGGTATTTTCCTCAAGTACAGATGTAGAATTAATTACATATTGGGCTATTGTTTGGCTTGCTGTTGAAATTCCTGTTTTCATTTATTTGTACATTTTGGTCAAAAAGAATTTTAAATTTAAAATGGAGGTGAAAAATTTTGTAAAATATCTACTAGCAAGTATACTAACTATTGGAATTTCATATTATATGTCTCTAGAATTTTTAGAGTTTAACCCTAGCATTATTGATTTTCTTCCAAATCTTCTATTGTTTGTAGGACTGGGGATTTTTGGATATATAGCTTTGACATATTTCATTGATGAAAAAACAAGAACAGTATTTAGTGCAATAATTCACGAGTTAAAAAACCGAAGTACGTGAATCAGTTAGTTTCAATTCTACTAATTTAATTATTTTTTTATATTTTTTTTTGCTACGGCAATATAATATAAGGAATTAGAATCAGTTGCCTGTTTCGAAGGAACTATTTCTATTTCTTTTGAAGTTTTTTTCTTATCATAATCAATAAGTTCCGTGTACTTGTCTTTCATATGTAATTCAAAAAAATTGAAATTTTTATCTACTTTCGAGGCAAAAAATTTTATAGGTTTTCTTAGAGATTTTAAAAGAAGTAATTGGGGTTCGTTAACCATTTTTGAACCCAGTTCAGGTTTTTTATTTGAATCTGTTTTAAATATTAATGAGTACAATTCGATTTCAAAATACTTTTGTAAATCAGCTAAAAATTCCTCCTTCAAATAATTTTTTTCATGATTAAATTTTTTATAGATGGGGTAATCTAAAAGCCTAAGATTAGGTATAGAAATAATTGCAAATCCATCATTTTTGATAATGCTGCTAAATGTCTTTAATACATCAACACGATTTTTTACAAATAATAAAGTGTCAAATGAAACCAAACAATCAAATGAATTTTCAGTAAATTTTTGATTTTCTATTAAATTATAGTCAATAGAATCGTTTTCACCGTGTTTTCTGATCATACATATTGTATTTTTTTCAGAAATATTATGATGCCAGACTTCTGTAGCATCACTATCAAGAAGAATTTTTGAACCAGAATATGCCATATGAGAACTAAAATTATAATCCAAAACTTTTCCTTTTACATATTTATTTGAAAATTGATAACGTAGTTTACTATCCAAAAAAGGATTACTAAATGGCCACAAGTCTATATTTGACATTTTCTTTAAAAGAAAAAATTACCATAAAAAGGTTAACTATTTTTATCATGAATCAATGAAAAATATGTGCAAACCTTACAAAAGGGGATTCTACTTCAAGGTCCCGTATCAAAATGGACTAAAGATATAATCAAAGAATATAGAAAAAATTTTCCTGATACTCACATTCATTTATCAACTTGGACTGGTGAAAATACAGAAGGAATTTCTTGTGATGTTTCGTGTATAGAACCTCCTCCACTTCCATCACCACATAAATCTACAGTTAATTTTCAAATAGTAGGAACACAGGAGGGGCTAAAGAGAGTTCATGGTGATGTAATTTTGAAATGTAGACCTGATCAATTCATCCACAACAAAGAGATTTTTAACATATTTGAAAAATCATGCCCTAAAAACAAAATTATGATTCCTAATCTTGGAACTTATGATTCAATTGATTATAGGACCTCTGACTTTTGTCAGCTAGCTACGAGGTCAATGTTATCAGATTATTGGGATTCAATGCCCTTGTTTGATGGTTCTTTCGCTGTTGAAGCAGCTAAGCATCTTACAAAAAATTATGTAGTAAATATCAGAAAAGATAATTCAACTTGGAATCTAGCGCTAAAAAAATATTTTTATGTCAAAGACTTTCATTCTGATTTTCAAATTGAATGGGAGAAAATTAATAAATTTGAAGGTTATCAAGAGCTATACACAAGGGCATCTCCAAAGCGTGCACCAACTGATACATGAAAAATTAATTAATGTTAGGCGGCGATGATAAAAATTGATTAATTTCCTCTTGAGATCCTAATGCCCATTTTTTCAATATTGGAAAAGTCATAATTTTTTTTCCGTGTTTAGCTAATTCGTTGTAAACAGGGGTAACATAGAATTCGTTGTTAAATCTGTGTTCCTTTTCAATCATAATTTCTGCATATTTTACAAAATCTGATCCTCGCCTAAAATAATGCATTCCAGCACAAGCAATTTTACTAATTGGAATTTTTTCAGCTGATTCTATAACAAGACCCTTTTCATCGATTTTTACATAGCTATAATCCTTTGAATTTTGATTTTCCGGAAAGACAAAAACGCACGCATCTATTAAACTAGTTCGAACTTGTTCATTAAACTGAACTTTATTCCAGAGAATATAATGGTCCGAGTCAGAAATAAACAATTCCTCATCATTATCTATCAAGTCTTTTGCTTCTAGAATAGTTTTTGCAGTACCTTCCGTATGATGGTCAATAGAAATAATTTTACAATTTGGTATTTTTTGCTTCAAAAGCTTTTCTAGTTGATATTGCTTAATGTGTTTCTGACTACAACAAAAAATAAAATTTCCTTCATCACCTATAGTTTCTATGGCCCACTCTACAATTGGTTTTCCTAAAATTCGAATCAAGGGTTTTGGTTCTTTATAACCATGTTTCGCCAGTCTAAGACCTAATCCTGCCATTGGTATTATAATATTCAATTTATTTCACTTCCTTTTTTATTCAAATATTCTTTTAGTAATAAAGGAAAATCTGTACATATTCCATCTGCTTTTAGATCAACCAATCTGTCCCACTCATTCTTTATTTCACTTATTTCACATGGTTTTAGTAATTCTTTTGACATTGTAATTATAGTTCTATTATTTTTTTTATGCTCGGAGAATGTTTTTTGATCATACCATATCTCATTACTTTCATCACACCATAAAATTTTAGCATTGGTTTTATTCTCAAATTTATTTTGATAATGTGCATATTTGATATTTTTAAATTTTTCCAGCTGATCATAATCTTGCAATGTTGAAAAAATAAAACATTTTTTTTCTATATTATACTCATAGATAAAATCAACTAGATTTTTTATATCAAAATCCTCTTTAATATGGATTGCAGCTTTTTTGGAATTCCGTTTAATTATTTCACATGCCATATAGAATGAATCTCCATTTTCTTGTGGATCATGCGACAAATAGAAACTTTCATCTTTTTTTCTAACATCAATTTCTACGTTAAAACCAGATTTTAGGCAACGTTCTATACCTTCTAATGAATTATCTTTATTTTCAAAAATTGCTCTATGAGCAAAAATTTCGATCATCTTTCAATATTATACTTGTCACTTGCATTAGATGGCAATTTCACTACTATGACTTCAGAATCTTCTAAGAATGTGGGGTCTGCAATTTCATTTGGCTCTATTACAAAAATATCTCCTGATGAAAAAATAGTATCATTAATTTTTATTTTTCCTTTAATAATAAATGTAATTTCCGTAGCAATTTTGTGAAAATGTTTTTCCCATTCTTGGTCTTTGAAATGTTTAACATATGCTACTTCACAATCTTTGGTTTTGAACGCTGTTGGTTCAAAATTTCCCACAAACCAACCACCCTTCATTATACTAAAGTCAAATTTTCTCATAACTATTCTTTATTCCAATTGGTCTTCCAAGAATTATCTAATTCTTCAGGTGTCCCCATACTTTTTACTTCTTCAACATGATATGATAAAATTTTTTGTTTTTTAAGAATAAATTCATTAAACGCTGTTGATAGAAAAAATTCATTATTTGTTCTAATATTTTTTTCAATCATTTTTTCAATAGCGTTAATCATATCTGATCCTGATTTGTAATAAAATATACCAGCATTTGCTATGTTACTAATTGGTTTCTTTTCGGCAATTTCAATAATTGTATTTTCATCATCTGTTTTGACAAAACTATTTCTTGGATGTGTTGATGTATAAGTAACCAAGACACCGTCAGGATCCTTCTTATTAATAAAGTCAATAAATCGAGATGGTGACCAATTAATCCATTGATCACAGTTTGCAATAATTAATGGCTCATCTTTATTAATGAATTCTTTAGATTTCAAAATTGTTGATGCGGCACCATCCGTGACTTCATCTATTGTAATAATCTTGCAATCTGGTTTAAGATTTTTTAATACAGAATCAAGAGAAAATTTCTCAATTTGTTCTTTTAAGCAGATGAAAATATAATTTCCATTTAGATTAATATTTTCTAGTACCAATTGTATCATTGGTTTATTTTTGATTTCTATCAGTGGTTTTGGAAAAATATAACCTGCATCTTTCCATCGTTGTCCACGCCCAGCCATAGGAATCACAATATTGAAATCTTGTTCCTTAGGAAGATCATATTTTATGTAGCCCCATTTATCAATAGCCTCTTTTAACTCACTTTGCAAACTTGTACTTCCTAAATCAATTTCTTTAATTGCGGCATCAATAGATTGCCTCATGGCTTTAGTACCAGCCAAGGTCCCTGAAGGATGACCATGTATAGACCCACCACAACTACACATCACATCGTTTCCAAATCTATTTCTGACTGCTCCTACCAATCCTGGATGCATTCCACCACTTAGTGCTGGTATAGTTCCTCCATAGTCATCTCCATCAGTAAGCGCAGCTATTGCTTTCCGCAAATCTTCTTCTTCTTCATGATAATATCCTCCCCACATTCCCGCATGGATGAAATCTGCTCCACTCATTCGGGCAATTTTACAGATCACAGGCCATTCTATGTGGAAATTATGTTTTTTATTTGTAAGAATTTTATCTCCACTTTTTTGAAAATGTAAGAAAATTGGCAAATCAAGCTTACGTATTGCATTGTAAACCCCCAAACCACTCCAGAAGTTGATATGAACTCCGTTTCCTCCTAATTCATGAACTTGCTTAACTCGTTCTAGGCAATATGGAAAATCAGAGGTTATAGAAAAACAATAGATTACCTTTCGCTCAATAGAATTAAGATAGTTCATGATGTAAGGTACCCTTTCTTCAAGAGGAGCAATGTCTGGGTTACTCATTATTTCATCTTCTTTGATAAATTCAACTCCTCCTTCTACCAACTGTTTTGTCATTTCAAGTAAGATTTCTTTTGTTGCACCAACTTTTGGTTTTATAATAGCACCAAGGAGAGGTTTGTCATGATTATTTACAAAATCTCTTATGCCCTTAATGCCAAATTTTGGCCCAAGAAAATGTTTTTTTGCTTTCTCAGGTAATTCAAAATCTTTCAGGACACATTTGTCAAACATATTGATATCTAACTGCCCTCCCATAAAGTGACACAACATTTGTGATATGCCATCATTTTCAAGATTTATGTTAACTAACGGAAATGCAATTTTTACAACTCCTTCTCTTTTCTTAACTAAATCTTCCCTTTTACCTAAAATTTTACAACTATGTTCTAAAATCATCTCATCGGTTTCATAAAGACTTCTTGTATTTGGATTTCCTATACTTTGTCCTACAGCAAGATTCCATGCTAGATCAAATAAATTGTATTTATTATCACTAGATGATAAAAAATACGTTGCAATGATATTTTCGTCGGAAGATACATCCTGGCAAATGACCGATTCGTATTTTTCTTGTTCTGTTGTCACATTTTCAAACAATTTTACAACCTAATTTAAGCTTGCTAAAAATTTGTGAAATCATTATCTGATTATCAGTAACGAAGACTGATGAAGAACTTAAAAATATCAGTTAGATTAAGTGATTTAAATGGTAATTGAATTAGTCTCTAAGAATGAAAGAACTGGGCAAAATTTTCTCAGTATCTTAAATGACATTAAAAGACGACCAGAGGATGCAGCAAAAGAATTAGGAATTTCAACTAATGAAGTTAATGAAATTATTCAGGGTAAACGAGAATTAACGTTTGATATAGTAAAGCGAGCAATTGAAATTTGGCCTGTAAATAAAAGAGATTTTTTTATTATTGAAGATGATTGTATTGATGGAATAAAAGTAATGACTGTCAATGACTCAAAAAAATCTAAACGCATAATGAAACGTGCTGGAAAACCATATTATGAATATCGAGATACAGTAATGAGTACTGTTGCACCGTTTAGACCAGAATGGATCCTTGAATTATGTATTGTTGATGACAATGAACCTACAAATCCTGATGTGCAATGGAATAATGGTCATTTCATGCATCAATTTACATATTTTATTGGTGAAGTGAATTTTTATTATCAAGATTCTGATGGAGAAAAAAAAGTAGCTATAATGAATACTGGTGATTCTATGTACATTACACCATTTACTAGTCATTCATTTGCAACAAGAAAAGGAGCAAAAGAAAATGGTTTAATTTTAGCATTAACATATGGTGGGCAATTAACTGGTGATATTCAACAAGAATTATCTGCATTATCAATTAAACTTGGTTCTAATTTTGCATTAGATTTTTCATCTAATAGTTCTGCTAGTGCTGCACTCTTAAATTATCATAGAAAAATTTCAAATTTTACTTTAAAGGAATTATCAAAAAATACGTTAATCACAATTGATGATTTAAAATTATTTGAAAGTGGTTCTAAACTTCCATCTTTTTCTGAATTAAAAAAATTGGCAAACGCATTAACTATTAACGTTAGGGATCTTTTGCCAAATGATAAAACTGAAAATAAAGTAATTGTAAAATATTATGATGAAGGACAAACTTGGTTTTATCCTGAAGATAATAATTCTTATGAATTTCATGAATTGGCTTCCACTTCTGCGTTACCTTTTTCTAAATCTTTTGAAATTAAAGTAAATAATTCTGATAATTCTGAATTAGATTTAGAATCTGGTTTACATCAATATGTTTACAATATTGGAAAAAACCCTATTTCACTAACATGGAAATTAAATGATAAAATATTTACTAAATTAATTAATCCTAATGATTCATTATATTTGAAACCCTTCATTAAACATAATTTTAGAGGAAATGGAAAACTTTTGATTTTAAGAATCGGTGGAAAAATTCCTGGTGATTCTCAACGAGAACTTTCTATAGTTGGAAAGAAAAATACAGAAAGAGCCATCTCTGAAACTATGTTATGGTTTGATCCTAAAGGAAAAAATTAGATATTTTGAAATTTTAATTTTATTATGAATAAAAAAAATGTAATTATTATAATGATAGATGGTGGAAGACTTGATAGAGCCCAACATTCAGCTATTTTTAATAAATTAAAAACAAAATCAATCTTTTTTTCAAATTCGATTACTTATGCGTCTCATACAATTGCTGCGATGCATGCAGTTTTTAGTGGTACATATGGTTCTCGTACTGGAACCAATAGTTATTGGTCTACTTTTAAATTTAAAAAAAATAAATTTAAAACACTTACTGAATATTTGAAAGATAATAATTATGAAACTTATGCTGATGTAATTAATCAATTAGTTGTCCCAAAACAAGGTTTTGATCATTATGTAGTTCATGATGAATTAAATGATAATTTAGTTGAACGGCATCAAAATCTTCTAGATGAAATGAATAAAAAAAATTTAGATGATAAAAAAATTTTTCTTTATTTACATTATAGTAAAATTCATACTGGAATTATGAATGAAGTTCTTAAAGTATATGATAATTTTAGTAAAGACTTTTTTTCAAATAAAAATAAAAATGAATTACGTTATGATAAATTATTTGCGGCAGCAGAATCATATTTATCTAAAATTTTAAACAAAATTAATCAATTAGAATTGGATAAAAATTCTATAGTTTTAGTAATGTCTGATCATGGAATTAGTATAGGTGAAAAAATTGGTGAAAGAGCATATGGTGCTTTTTGTTATGATTATACTCTTAAGACTTTCACATATTTTTTAATCCCTGATTCTAATACTCTGGAAATAAAGCAACAAATTCGTACAATTGATTTTATGCCTACTATTTTGAATTTTTTAGATATTCCTTTAGATGAGGCATATTCTAGTTTAGATGGTAAATCGTTATTGCCATTAATACGTGGCGAATCTTTTTCGGAACCTTTTGCATTTTCTGAAACTGGTAATCCACTAAATGAAAAAGCCCCTCCAAAAGAACCTAATACAAAATCAATCAGAACATCTGAATGGAAATTAATTTTTAATGAACATAATGAAACTAAGGAGCTCTATAATCTTGAATTAGATCCAAATGAAAATAAAAATCTAATTGGAACAGGAGAAAAAATTGAAGAAATTTTATGGACAGAATTACAGAATTTAATTAGTAAACGTGATTAAGGAAAAAATATTTTTTCAGCATTTTTTAAATCTTGCATAGTGTCTATTTCACACCACTTACCAGAAACCATAATTGGTTCAATTTTGACATTTGAATTAATTAATTCTTGAAACATATCTGTAAGATATGCTTTTTGAATAGATTGAGCTTCATGAAAAGAACCATTGTTATTTTTAAGTGATTCTTCATATTTTTTAATAAATAATTTAGCTCCATTACTTGAAAATTTTATAATTCCTAAAAATTCACCGACATTGTTATTTACATTTTGAATATTTTTTTTAATTTGAATTATTTTTTCATTTTTATCTAATTGAACATTTTCAGCTTCTAATTTTGGGTGTTCTGTTCTTTCTTCATATTTTTTTTCCCAATCCATATCTATGCCAATAGAAATATCTTCTTTTGAATTTAAAATTTTTTGAATTATTTTCGATTCAAAAATAATATCTGAATATAAAACCAAAGTATCATCAATTAGATATTGTTTTGCTTCCATTAAACTTCCTAAAATATCATGTTTACTATAATTTTCATCTTTAACATATGTTACATTTTTTATACTGAATTGTTCACTATGTAGGCCTGTAATTACATGGACTTCATTAATTCCTACTTTTTTTAATGCTGATAATTGATACTCAATGATTGATTTTCCATTTACTTTAACCATTGTTTTTGGAATATTTTTTGCATGATTTCCAATTCTTTTACCTGAACCGGCTGCTATTATTATTGCATTCATTTTAATGATTTCATAAATCTAGTTTTAATATTTGGTGGTGTGATATCAACTCTGCTACTTCTAGCATCACTTTTTTCAATTTTTACTAATATGAAAATTGGTCCAGATTCTTTTTTTATTTTAGAAAAGATTTTTTTAATTTGCTCTTTTTTAGAAATTTTATAAGTTTTAAATTTTGTAATGTGTGCAATTTTTTCTAATTCTATTATTTTTGAATTTGTTGGTTGGCCTCCAGTAGATTCATGAGCCTTATTGTCAAAAATAATATGAATTAGATTTTTTGGCTTTAATGAACCAATTGTTACCAATGATCCTAAATTCATTAGTATACTTCCATCTCCATCAAAAACATAAATTTTTTTTTTTGGATTTTTTAACGCTACTCCTAATCCTATTGATGAAGCTAATCCCATGGACCCAATCATATAGAAATTATTTTCTTTTTCATTTGTTTCATACAAATCTCTACTCATGAATCCATTTGCTGAAACAATTGGTTGATTACCAATTTCTTTTGCAATTAATTTTACAGCTTCTTTTCTAATCAAGAAATTCTCTCCTTATGATTAATACACATGCAGTATTATTTTGATTCTTTTTGATTGCCCATAGGCACACATTTTTCCAATTTTTTTCTGTAATTACCTTTGATGGTAATTTCAGAATTTTAATCAAATCTGGTTGTATCTCTCCAATTTTTTTATGTTCTGGGGCATCTCCTGATAAATAACCTCTCCACCCAACCAAAAAAATTATTGGAATGTGGTATAATTGCACTAGTGATGTAATTGTACTCAATGAATTGGCAAATCCTGCATTTTGCATAAAAACTAAGGATTTACTATCTGACAGTGACATACCAGTCGCAATACCAATTGCTTCTTCTTCTCTGGTTGAAATTATTATTTTTTTTTGTTTCAATCCTTCACTAATGAAATCTTTGAATGTTGAATCTGGCACGCCAATAAAATTCTCTATTCCTTTTTTCAATAACAAATTAAAAATTTCACTTTGAAATTTTTTTTTCAATTAATATAACCCATTTTCTTCAATTTTTCTTCAATTTCTTTTTCTTGTGAATGTATTTCGAACATTTTTTGTAATTCAAATATCTCATTCATATCTGATATATCCTCGTCAACTTCATCTAAACTGTCTGCATTTCTTAACTTTCTTAATAATCTGGACATTGATTTATGTGCAATTCTTAGTGACTGATTTGCATAAATAACCATTTTAATTCCATGAGAAACTAATTCATCAATTTTAACACTGCTATAAGATGTTGGAACTACTACTAATGGAACATTTCCTTTCCAAGAATCACAAAATTCAAAAATTTCATTTGGGGTGTTATTTTTTGAATGAATTAGAATCGCGTCTGCACCCGCATTTTCATATGCATTGGCTCGTTTTATTGCCTCATCAACACCTAATCCTGCAATTAATGCTTCAGTTCTTGCAATAATCATAAAATTTTGATTAATTTTGGATTCTTTTCCAGCGATAATTTTTGCAACAAATTCTTTTTCTGACAGTAAATCTTGTTTGCCATTATCAAGAAGGCTATTTTGTTTTGGAAAAATTTTATCCTCAATACTAATTCCTGCAACACCAACCTTATCATATTGTTTAACTAGATATGATACATTAGACGGTCCACCAAATCCTGTGTCACAATCTGCAATGATTGGTATATTACATGAATCTACCATATTTTTTGCTACCTGCAGAAATTCTGTCATTGTCATTATACTAGCATCTGGAACTGCATGTGTTGCAGAAATTGCGAAACTACCAGCCCATACTGCATCAAATTCATTCAATTCTACTAGTTTCGCTGACATTGCATCAAATGCACCAGCAACTCTCAAAATTGAATTTCCTCCTAATTTTGAATGAAGTGTGTCAGCATTAGAGTTCATTATATAATCAGTTAATTAAGAATGTAATTTAATCTATAATAATACATCTTTTAATATTTATTATATGTGGACTGTAAAACAGCCATCAGAAATAATTTTTGGGCAAGATTCTTCCATGCATTTTTCATACCCAAAAAAAATTCTAATAATTACCTCAAAAGGAGCTAAATCTAGAGGATGGTTAGAGCATTTACAAATTAACAATCAACACGTTTTTGATTGTGTAGAACCTAACCCATCAATTGAGACTGCATCAAAAATAATTTCAGAATTTCAGAATATAGATTTTAGCCATATAATTGGATTGGGTGGAGGTAGTTCGTTGGATGTAGCAAAATATGTTGCACATAAACTAAAAAAAAAGAAAATATTGATACCGACAACATTTGGAAGTGGCAGTGAAGTAACTAGAATTTCTGTTTTAAAAGTAAATGGCAAAAAGAAAAGCTTTCATGATGATAGCCTACTTGCAAATACTGCGATAATAGATCCATTTTTTATAAAAAACTGACCAGTGAATATAATTAGAAACTCTGCAATTGATGCATGCGCTCAATGCACAGAAGCATACGATAGTAAAAATGCTAATCCATACACGAGGTTTTTTTGTAGAACAGCATTTGATATATTAGAAGATGGTATAATGAATGAAAATTATAAAAAATTACCTTATGGTTCACTTTTAACGGGATTAGGATTTGGAAATAGTTCTACAACACTTGG
>Ga0066372_10000767_pt1 | contig 12253 bp, 8 predicted proteins | sample Knorr_S15_td_250_FD_77011 | JGI IMG/M metagenome (GOLD analysis project Ga0066372, IMG submission 77011) | Marine microbial communities from Southern Atlantic Ocean transect - Knorr_S15_td_250_ad_251m_LV_A | ecosystem: Environmental > Aquatic > Marine > Oceanic | place: Southern Atlantic ocean... | reverse complement strand
TTTTCGTTCAAGAGACCCTTGATGCCTCCGCCTACTCCGGCCAGCCTGAACGTTGTGAGGATTTCGTGCCCACGCTGCTCAGGCTGAACCCCAATAGGTCCTTCCTGTTGATGCATCCCAAATAGTCCAGCGCTAACTGCTGCTTATACAGTTTATCGCCAATCATCACCGCAAGACCCACAGTTTCTGGGTCTTCTTCTCACGCGGGCGCGATGCTTTGTGCGGCGCCCATTATTCGCATATTCCCTGCATCCAATTGGGCAATGATTACGGGCGCGGCACCACGATTTTGAATCCAAAGTGGCTGCTCCCATTCAACGGTGATATCATCCCCCTCAACTTGAATTATACGCCCCACCTGAAACTGTAAATCAACCGCAGCGTGTACAATGTCGCCTTTGTTGAGTTCACGTTTTTGAAATGGGGCTCGTAAAAGGGTGAATATCGAGCCATTGTGAGAAGTAAGTGCGTTTTCATCAGCAAGGGTCAATATGCATCCTCGATGAAGCGCTTCCTCTCTTAGATTGCGAAGAGCCACACCCACTCGATCCCCGGCGATGCTTTGTTCTACATCATCATCCATGACCTGCAAACTACGCGCAATGCCAGTCTCCTGAGCAGGAAGAACGTGAATCTCATCATGTTTGGATACAGTTCCTGCCTGCACGTAACCAATCGCGACCAAACCCACACCCTTGACATTGAAATGCTGATCGATCGGGATGACCAGAGGTTCATTCTCATCCCCTGTACTCAGGGTTGAGAGCAACGAATCACGGAGCGTATGTTCATCGGGCACCTCCTCATGCAATATCCAACCTGCAAGGCCCGCCTGATCAAGGATTACGCGCACCTGTTCCGGGTCGACCCAGCCCCCTTCTTCTGGTGAGATGATTGCATGCCCCATTGCGATATTCGCAGCTCCGAAAGCGACGAGCACTTCTCCAAGTGCCGCATCCACCTTGGCAATCTCTACAATGCCTGCTTTCGCAACATTGAGGACGCTGAGCAAGGGTCGAAGTCGCTCCGGGTGGCGAAGTGGCCTCAACAATGAGAGGATACGTGTTTGTCCGTCAACGACTTCTTTGTGGACATAGGATTCAATATCACGAACATCGCCTTTCTTTGCCAGTGTTCTAGCGAATTCTTCTGAGCCGACGAAGGCGACGTTCAGTACGGGCATGGTCTCCCCCCGTCCATTCGATGATTACTGCCCTGCGATCTTCATGGCATCTCTCGCTGCCTGAGCCAAATTCCACATCCTTTGCTCCTCATCGCCATTTGGAGTGAACTGTGGGATTGGAATGGGTTTCATTTCAGAATCGATGGCGACCATGAAGAAGAAACCTGAACAGATTTCTTCAGTCACCCATTCACTCCGGTCCAATCGTTTTGCAACGACGTGTATTCCAGCGGTGTGTGTGCTCGTGTGCACCACCCGGGCTGTGGTTTCGATGAGATCGCCTTGATATGCCGGCCTTCTGAATTTCAATGCATCCACCGATACAGTCACGAATTCACGGTGCGCGAATTTACTCGAAACCATGCCAGCCGCCGTATCCATGATGCTCATCAATCGACCGCCGAAGAGCGTATTGTATGCATTCGTATCTTGAGGAAACACCTCATCGATCTTGGTCACAGGTTCGGTCGAGTAGGGGCCGGACATGTCTCTCTCCAAATCTTGGGCGACGCCCCTCCCTCTTGAGGCTGTCACCCCGTTTTCCTCGACCCATCCCATTATGGGGGTCAAGCAACACGCAGCACCATGGACAACGCCCCCATTTGCGTGGCTCTGGTTTCAGGGGGAATCGATTCCCCCGTCGCCGTCGCCCGAATGGTACGCTCTGGTTGGCACATCGTCCCAGTTCATTGCTCGCAGGAGCCCATCACCGGTAGTGAGGCCGAAGACAAGACCGCTGCGAGTCTATCACATTTGATTGATCATCTTGAATCAAGTGGATTCATTGACTCGAATCTACGCGTTGTCACCGTGGGAGACACTCTAGCCAAATTCACTGAACCGGAGGCACACAGGGATTATTTTGTTCACATGAAACGCCTCTTCAATGCCATCGGGAGTTCGATTGCCTCGGAGGTGGGTGCGACAGCGATTTTGACCGGGGAAAATCTTGGCCAAGTCAGCAGCCAAACGCTTGGGAACCTAGGTGCAGTAGAGGAAGCCAGCAGCGTGCGAATTCTTCGCCCTCTACTTGGATTGGATAAGCAAGAAATCATTGATGAAGCTCGTGAATTGGGAACCTTTGACATCGCCGCAGGACCTGAACTGTGTGACGCACTCGGACCAGATCGGCCAACCACCGTCGCGGATTTGAATCGCTTGCGCCGAAATGAGAACGTGCAAGGCGGACTCGATGAATTGACCCAGGATTGCCTCAAATCGTTGAGAATACGTTCTTTGTGTCCCGTATAATTCTCTTTTTGGCCCCCTACGGGGCCAACCAGCGAATCATGAGTGTTATATGCGGGCCTTGAGTGGACAACGTAGTACCACTACGTGGTTTATCCTGGATGTGACATGATATGACAACCCGAACGCGTACGTTATCGCTGGCCATGATTTGCTTGATGGTATTCTCGACCACCTTGGTACATGCTGCTACGATTAGCACATTTGCAAATGGCAATACCGAAGTGGATGTCGAACTCCGCAATCAAGGAATATGGGGCGATGATTTGACGGCTGGAATCAGTATGCCAGCGGGTGAAACGGTCAATTCGGCCGGTCTTATCGTCGGAACAGATTATGCTGAACATAATGATTCCCAGGCCATTGACAGTTCTCTCGTTGCGAATGGGGAGATTTGGAACCCAATTTTCAACGGCGGCATGACGCAATTCTCTTCAAGCACCGATTTCACGTACACCGAAGAATATCTGAAACTCATCAGTCAGGGTTACAATGCTGATTTTGAAGCTGATCCCGAAGGTTGGACTGCTGGTCCCGAACAAGGCCTCCCTCCATTGTCGGCCAACTGGGAACACTCACACCAAGAGAACAATATCCTCGCACAGGGTTGTGGGATTGGTGATTGGTGTTGGGGCACGGATTTCGAAAATCCAGATTACACCGCCAGCCTCCCTGATGGAGAATACGATATGGTCCTCACCAGTGCCTCTTTCTTCGTTCATCCAGGGAAGGCAGATCTCTCCTTCCGCAGTTTCCATTCGTTCTTCTATCGAGAAGCTGGAACCAACCAATACTACTACGATGATTGTGCTTATGTTGCCGTGAAGAATTCTACGAACAATGTTGATTTCCAAAATGCCAAATTCGTGCCGTTCGATATCGGGGCGACCACAGGTGTCTCTTCAGGTGATGGTTTGTATCAACTGGGAACGGCCACAAACCAAGTTCCTACTGCTCGATGCAATTACCTTGGTACCGATGGCCCTACCACGGGCAATTACGTCCTTGGTGGGAATGGCACAACAACTTCGACTGGCTCAGGTGGGTGGTCTGACATCCGAATCGACCTTTCTACGCACGCAGGTAGATGGGTGAAACTTCTCTTTATTCACGAAGCCAATCCTCGACAGGGTGCATTCCCCGCTTCAATGATGAATGCAGGCTGGTATATCGATGGTGTTCGTGTCGGCGACCCTCTGCCTGCTCAGGCTGATGTTACCCTGAGTTCATTCGCGCCTCAATCATCCGGTCAAGCGGGATTCCCTGATGGCTATGGTTTGCTCAATCTTGAATTGAAAAAATCGGCATCTGCTGATTTCATCGTTGATATTCTGGAGGCCGGAACCGGCAATATCGTTGTTGATCGAAATGGCAACTCGATGACGAATCTTCAGGGTAGCCTGATTGAATTGTGGGACATCAATGCAGATACTTACCCCCTGATTGATTTAAAATTCACATTCGGCTCGGGTTTGGGAAGATTGTCCACCCCGATCTTGTATGGTTTCCAACTGGGGACCATGATTGGAACCAATTTCAATAACACTGATGGCGTATTCTGGGATCGTGGAACATACAGTGGAGACAAATGGAGCTCGGACTTTAGCGAAGCATCGAATTTGGGGCTTCAGCCCGCGATTACTGATGTTTCTTACAACCCTACAGCCGTTCGGATGGATTTCTCAATGCCCATCGTTGCCATGAAACCCATTGTTGTCGACAATTGTGGTGGCCCCAATTTTATCACGAGCTTGAGTTTGAACGCCGATGGACACGATCTTCAATTGACGAACAACCAATGGACAGACTTCTCCTCTCCCAGTTTCACTGTGGGCGCGCTGGCGAACTACACGTCTTTCTGTGAGGTTTATTCATTCCATATAGAATTCCGTTTTGCACATCACTCTCGTGGCATCACCATCGATGTTGCTGCAGATGGTGACATTGAATGGGGAATGACCGATTCAGCATTTGGTCGATTCGGCCGTCAAGATATGTTCCGATCTGGCGTCGTCAATGGAGTGAACGAAGGCTCTTCCGAGAGGACAATTTCTATGGATGTCAGTCTTCACGGAGAGGGGGCTCCCTTCCTTCTGCCGAAAGGTGCGACGGTGCATTATGCAGAGTTCAATTTCGAGAACAACAACGTGGGCCCATTCGATTTGTCGTTAATCAGCGGAACTCAAGAGGTTTCGATGGGCACGATTGACGAGGGATCAAATCTCTACCCGTCGCCTTGGAGTCCCTTGGTAGGCATACAAGACACCATCCAAAGTTTGCTCGACAATCCGTTGGTGCCCGTTGCATGGGTGGATGGATTCGGCAATGAATGGTGCTTGTTCCGTCTCGGTATCGACGGCGACATGGCAACAACAGGATCCAGCATCACTTTCCGCGATTTGGATATTATCTATGACTGGGAACGTGCAATCAGTGGTTCAAACAACATTGCGCGCGAACTCAATCAGGGCGTCGCTCTGGCAAGCAGTGGTGGCTCCTCTGGCGACGTCATGGTTCCCCTACGAATCATCGGCGGTTCCGGTGGTTCAATTTCCCTGTCCTCGCTTTCGATTTCAACCACGAGTGGTTACGATTCCACATACGACGACGGTGGAATCACTGGAATGTATCCGAATGGAGACATCATCGAGATTGTGACCACTCACGATGTTGATGCCTCCACTGGCCAAACCTTGGGTGGTGCAAGTCTTCTGTTTGAAACCATGAACGGAAATATGGAGTTGCGTTGGGACTTATCAAACGGCAGTTTTTGGGAAGAGAGTGACCCCGAGAACAACATCGATTTCATGTTCATGCAGTCTTTGGCAACCGACGCATCGACCGGTGGCAAGCAGCTCAACTGGCGCTTCCGTGTCAACCCCACATGGGAGGACACCCCAAATGTACGCTTGTACGCATCCGCGATCTCAAACACTGGAGTCAGTGGACTCCCCGCCGGGAATCTGATTGTTCCCGAAACCGGCAACGCTGTCGAGAACGATGCAGGAATCATCGACTTCCATCTGTTCAATCAAGGTGGTGTTGAACAAACCGATTTGAACAATGCTTTCTCAAGCAGCACGATTTTGCTCGACTTCAACATTCGTTACGAAGATTTGGACGTTGCCCCCAATCCGAACAGTTACCTGATCAAGTTGCAGAAGCGCAACCAATCCGAAATCATGTTTGAGGAATGGTTGTTTGTGGATTCCACACCTGCGACCATCGATGCTGATTATTCATGGCAACCCACCTTGCCTGCATCCGAGGCAGGAATTGAGCAGTATCGATTGCTCGTATCCAACTATACAGATGGCGATTTGATTTGCCCACCGGAGAGTCTCAACCCGGACAGTGACTGCGCAGTCCGATTTACAATCACTCTGGATCCCTTCTCACCGCACTTTTTGAACGCCTCTGTGTTCAGCCTACAAGGAGATTGGCGTACCCTCACCGACGATACTTGGGTGAGGGCAAGCAACAACCAGCGGTTCAGAATTGCCGCTCAGGATTTGCCTCTGGCCCCTGAGACATTGACCCTCAATTACTGGGTCGAGGCTTCGGACGATTGCGGTCTCGATGGTCTGTGTCCTGGAGTGCCCTCATACATTGCTCCAGATACAGGTGAGATGGATCGCGAAGCTCAACTGAATGAATATTCTCAGATAGGTCTTTCGCGTCAGACAGAATCTGACACATCGTACTACCTCATCGATCACCCCTGTGAATGCATCAGTGATTATGCCAACAGTGGCATCGATCCACCCCAGATGGTCAGTTTGTTCGTCTCTGGCTCCGACATTGGTGGCAATCCGATTGATGGTGGCGGCGCTGGCATCCACGAGGACATCGTCACTTACATCGCGATGGAAAGTCGCACTCCCTTGGTCGAGGCGTTCCACATTTCGGATTCGCATGGCACGATGTTGAATGAGAACAATCGTTCAGTCTACGCTGGGAACATCTACCACTTGCTGGTCGATGGAAAGGATGACAACGGTTGGCAAGATATCGAGACGATTCGAGTCACGATGAACCCCTCAATCTGCAACCCCGCTATGACGCAGACCTATGATCCGGATGGTTGTATCGAGATTATTTACTCGCCTCAGAATGACACAGCTTGGACCGAGAGTACTTGGATTGAGATTCTAGATGATTATGAGAACACTGGCATCAAGCCTCGTATGCTCACCCGCGAAGGAAACGTGTTGATTTCACCGTTTGAACAACAATTCACTCTTGATCTCCCCATCCGAATGGAATGGTCGATTCCGCTGTCATATGTGGGTGGTGTGAAGACACCAGATATCGGTATGAAGGACAAGGATCTGAACAACAACGAAGTGCACATCAGTGCCTCGAGAAATCCACAGCGTTGGTCCTATTCCAGTGGGATTGAACTCGATACGACGACCTTCTCTGTCCAAGATACCTCTGGATTCCCAACCGCCGGTGTTGGCACTGCGTCTGGTGGATTTGTCTATCAGGGCGACATTTTGGTCATCGATGGCCGATATGTGTTCAGTGCAGGGATGAACGATTTGATTTTCGTCAGTCCGGAGATTCCACTATCACTGCGTGTGACCCGAACTCCACTCTATCCAGCAGGATTGCCGGACAGTGGTTATTCTCCAGCCCTCGTAGACGTGAATGAATATGAGTTTGAGAACGGCTCTTTCCAGTTGGTGGTTTCCGCTGCATCAGCCACAAACGAGTATAGCTACACATTGGAATTGCTCGGTTTGCCCAATGGTGCTGTTGACAATACGCCCGCGCCTTCACGCTCATTCCTCGTCAAGGTTGATGGTGACAGGCCCGACGCAGTTTTCGGCTCATGGGACCTATCCAATTCTGTCTCGGGTGAGACCATCGAAGGCAGCATCTCTTCATCCATCATGGATTGTCTTGATGCCGAGATTCTCATCGACGAACTGCAAGGTATGGACACTGATTCCGTATCGTTGAACTGGATGTTCTACAAGACCCAGGAAGTGGGTGGATTTGAGTACAATTGGACAGAATATCTGAACGTATTCGAAGACAGTCAGGGATGGGAGAGCACCCCCTTGTACCTTGAATCATCTCAAGGCCGAATTCGGGCAACATCGACCTGTTTCGACCTCTGGGATTCGACCCAACCTCTCCCCGGAGACATGGAGAATGTGATTGTTAAGTTCTGGTTGACAGGACACGATTCTGCCGGTCAGACCATCAATGGTGCCGGTTCCTTCGGCAATTCAGTCAACAGTGGTGCGGGTACATACGAATTGGCTTACGAATCTGCTCAATTCACCGTTACACGTGTCGATATGTCCGTGGATCGACCCATGGCTGAGATGGACTTCGACCTCCTGATCGATTTCAAGAATGATGGGAACAAAGATGGCGTTCTGGAGATTCAGATTGTTACATGGATCAGTGGTGAAGCCAGTTCTCCGGTTAGTTACACCTGTCCATTCAGTGTCCAGCCTGGAGAGGACACCCGCTGGCGAATTTCGATGGAGCAATTCCCAAATCCTGCTACAAATGTCAGTTACGTCATTTTGGATATGAACAACGAAGAAATTGCTTCTATTCCAGCCTTCAATGTCGCGAAGTTCACTGAGGATGGTGAAGGTGGAAACACGATGATGATGGTCGGTATTGCGGGCGTTGTTGCCCTTCTAATTGTCGCCATTGTCGTTGTTCTTCTGGTTCTCAACCGTTCTGAGGAAGATGACGAACTTGAGTACATCGAAGAGGATGATTTCCTGCCTGCAGGGCAAGCGGTCGAACCCATCCGAAGCCGTGGCCCACCCGGCATGCAGTCTAGCGAACGACGAGGTCCCCCTGGTGCCTCCCGCGCTCCACCTACGGTAGCCAAGAGTCCGATGGACATTGCAAAGGAGAAGTTCCCATTCTGGGATGAACCCACGATTCAAGGATACCTAGACCAAGGCTGGAGTATAGAGCAACTCGAAGAGTGGCTCGCCAGTCAAGAATGAGGTAGAACCGATGACCGATTCGGCGCCCTTGAGTTGGTCGCCAATCGAATGGGTGGACCCCTGTGGTGGCATCATCCGTTTGTGGCCCTTCTTGCCGAATGTCGTCCTGACCGATTCTCTTCGTCGCACTGTCGGTGATTGGAATGGTTTGGCTTACCTTCTTCCAGATGATGAGTCTGAGATTTGGGATGATCAAGCAGAACAAGAGAAATCCTCTCCAGGAATCAACCGCGATGCCATCGCTTCAAGTGGCGGATCATTGGCCCGAATGATGCTTGGCCAATCATCGATTGACTCGATTCAGACATGTCGCTTTCCGGATCCAGAGCCCCGCCGTCTCTTGCAAGCAGCACAGAGCCCATCAGGAACTGGAAGCAGACCGGTATTCTTCGTTGAACCGGAAGATGAAGAATGGACGCAATGGGTCGAAGATTGCGCAGATGAGATGGTTCGCTTACGCAATCTGACACGCTCTATTTTCAGTGGTCGAATTTGGAAGCGAACACTTCGAGAAGCCATGCGTTGTACAGCCCCTCCTGAATCGGTGCGTGATGATGCGAAGGCGCATGGTCTGGCTCAAGCCAGCGCGCTGGCTGCCGCTTGGTGGCATCGCTCGGAATCGGTTCTTTCAACCGAATTGCAATCTCGAAGAGATTTGCGTTTGGCTTCCCGCCTTCGAGGTGCCTTGGGTACTCTCTGCGGGGGACAGGTTGATGATGAAGATACACCTGTGCTCCTCGTGCCAGTCATGCAGGCTTGGATGCCCAGCATCCATTCTGCACTGGAAAGTTCCCCATTACCAGAACATGTCGAGGAGGCTGAAGAATGACCGAAGCACGTGTTGAGAATCAATTGTTCAGATTCACTCCAGCTTCTCCTCTAGACCCTCAACGCGTCGTCGATGAGATTGGAGGGAAGCGAAGTGGTCGCTACGTCACCCTCTCTCTGGTGGCTCCTCGAGCAACACTATTGGTTGATCAAGACGGTCGAATCATCGTTCATGGATGCCGAAAACAGGACCTTGCCCATCTCGCTGCCAAAGAGGTTCTACTGCGTCTTGGCGAGGCTGAATCAGGCATGACCTTTGAGGTGGGACCTGTGGTCGCCTCTTTCAATTTCGAGTCGACGGTCTCACTTGAAAGAGTCCCTGATCTCTACCCAGAGGCATCTATGGATACTGAACTAGATTGTCTGAGAATCAACGACACTCGACATGAGATTAAGATGCTGTTGTTCCGCAACGGCCGTGGAATTGCTACCGAAGCCCGGCATGGAAAATTGGTCTCGATGGCGGCTCGTCGATGGAAGCAGCGACTTTCCGATGAGAATCTATTGGGTTGATGACATGGCAATCGTCGAGGGTCGTTGGACCGGCCCCATCTGGGATACTCATCTCCATCTGGACATCAGTGGTCGAGGGCTCGCTGCGGCGCATGACTTCGCGAATGCTGGCGGCACCCATCTCTGCTTGGTTCACAAGCCCGGATTCCCCTACAAACTTCCGGAATCGCTTGACGCTGTCAAACAAGCCTACATCGGCACATTGGACATGGCAGATGCGGTTCGTCGAGAGGTTGGAATCGATGTTCGGGTAATTCTTGGCCCCCATCCGGTTGTTTGGGAGAAACAGATTCACACTATGGGCATGGAGGATGCAACCCAACTCCACATCGATTCGGTCTCACTGGCATTGGAACATTGTGCTGAAGGTGAGGCCGTTGCCTTGGGTGAAGTCGGCCGTCCACATTATCCTGTGTCAGGTGAGATTTGGGATGCTGCCAATGAACAATTGGAGACGATCATGCACATGGCCTCACAGGCCGATGTGCCCATTCAGTTACACGTAGAGGACCATGGGGCTCAAACGAATATGGAACTGGCCGCAATCTGCGATCGTTCTGGTTTGGAACGGTCACGTGCGGTTCACCATTATGCGCCAGCCGATGTCAGTGCAGCGTTCACGCATGGATTGTCATCATCGGTCAGCATGGGCAAAGATAGCCTGGCTACACTTCTGCAAACACATCCTGATTGTTCTTCGACATGGACCATGGAGACTGACTATCTGGATGACCCAGCTCGCCCAGGGGCAGTTCTTGGCCCGAAAACCGTGCCGAAACGAACCCACGCACTTGTTTCATCACTGCTTGAAATCGAAAATCCAGAAGAGGTTGCTGAATTGATGAACCATGTGCAATATGTCTGGCCCAGCGCACTATATGGCGAATTTGACCCGTAGGGTCACTTTTGAGGGGCACCCTCAAAACCTGTCGGCTGTCGAAGCCCACAGCCCGTAGGGCTGAAAGTGGTTTCATGCTGCAACTTGAAGGAAAAACTGCACTGGTGTTCGGCGTTGCTTCTGAGGATTCAATCGCTTGGGCAATCTGCAATCGCTTGGCGCAAGCTGGATGCAAACTCATTCTCGGATATCAGAAGCGATTCATGAGCCGCGTTTTCCAACTCAAGGACAAACTTGAGGCCATTGAGGCATTCTATCCAATCGATGTCGCTACCGAAGAGGCCACGGCCGAATTCTTTCATGATTGGCAAGAAGCGGCGCCTCGATCAAAGGCTGACATCATCATCCATGCCATCGGATTCGCGCCGAAGGAATGTTTCGATCGACATATGCTGTTCGTCGAAGAGGACCCCCTCAATCTCGCCATGACGATTTCGGCCCATTCCTTGCAACGAGTGATGCGCCATGCCCTCCCTCATCTAGCCCCGAATTCCTCAACGATCACCTTCACTTATGCCGCCAGCACCCGTTACGTTCCGAATTATGGTGTCATGAGCATCGCCAAGGCAGCCCTGGAGGCTTGGGTCCGTGAATTGGCCATGCGGGTTGGAGAGGATGGGCATCGGGTCAATGCCATCTCCTCGGGACCCATCCGAACGCTGGCCGCGAGCGGCATTCCCGGTTTCGACGACATCCTGAATCATGTCGAACGCAATTCACCCCTGCGCCGCAATGTCAACCAGGACGACGTTGCGGGTTGTGCAGTTTGGCTCTCCAGCCCGCTTGGCTCCGGCGTGACAGGGCAAGTAATCCACGTCGATGCTGGGTACTCCAGCACGATGGTTCCGGACAGCATCAGTGACTGAGGCGAGATATTGACAATCCTTGATGAACATCCACAGGATCCGTTTGAACCGATCGCTGTCATCGGTGTGGCGACGCTGTTGCCCGATGCTCCGAATGTTCCAGCATTCTGGGCGAACATCTTGTCAGCGAGAGTTTCACTCAAGCAAGTCCCTGATGATCGTTGGATAACCTCCGATTTCTGGGTTGAAGGTGGGCCGAAGAATGTCGATGAGAACAAGACCTATTCGAAAATAGGCGGTTGGGTCGAAGACTTCGAGTTCGACTGGAGACGCTGGCGGATTCCTCCCGGCTCTTTGCCTCAGATTGACCCGACTCAACTGTGGGCTGTCACCGTCAGTGCGGCTGCCTTGGAAGATGCAGGGTACATGGGTGAAGGGGCCCGCGAATTGCCCAAGGCGCGAACGGGTGTCATCTTTGCAAACGCCCTCGGGGGTGAAAATCGAAACCTGTCCAATCATCGAGTCTGGGCAGATCAGTTCGCACGTCACGCCGTTGAAGCGGGAGGGATGCCCAGTGAAGGAAAGACGGCCTTCAAGCAAGCGCTACTCGATGGCCTCCCCCTCGTAACTGAAGATACGATGCCCGGCGAACTCGCCAATGTCGTCTCAGGGAGGGTCGCCAATCTACTCGATCTACAGGGTCCGAATTATTCGACAGATGCTGCCTGCGCTTCGACCTTCGCAGCTATTCTCGACGCCTGTCGTTTGCTCCAGACACGCCAGGTCGACA
>Ga0066372_10000766_pt1 | contig 12257 bp, 12 predicted proteins | sample Knorr_S15_td_250_FD_77011 | JGI IMG/M metagenome (GOLD analysis project Ga0066372, IMG submission 77011) | Marine microbial communities from Southern Atlantic Ocean transect - Knorr_S15_td_250_ad_251m_LV_A | ecosystem: Environmental > Aquatic > Marine > Oceanic | place: Southern Atlantic ocean... | reverse complement strand
CATTCTAAAATCCGTTGGTCCGAGATTTTGAAAGCGATGACCAAACGCATAAACGCGATTACCGTCAACCAGTGTGGTCGTGCCTGTTCCCGCGACAAACAAGTCTCCACTGACCAGGCTAATCGCGATGGGATCGCCAGCACGAAGAGGGGTAGTAGCGTTTCTATCTTGCTCATCCTGAACAGTTCCAATACCAAGAACTGGAGAGATACTGTTGCTGGAAAATGAATCACTCAGGAATTGAAGAGAATCGGTTGTAAATCCACTAAAGACAAGAGGAGTATCAATTGGTCTGAGGAGGGCGGCGAGTCGGTTTGCGGTCTCTTGAGAAACGCCTCTACTGATTACATTGCCGAATACTGAACCAGAAGAATTGTTTTGTGCCAGCGAGTGTTTAAAGGCACCAAGAAAACTCTCATTTGTAATTGGAAGAGTAAGATTGACTTGACTAGACGGTGGTCTCAGGTTCGGTTGGGATACCGCTTCTATCATGTCGGCAATGGGTGTGATGCCTGCAATTGGTTCTTGCGTGAACTGGCCCAATGCGTGTGACACAGCCCCAACGAGTCTATTGTTAATATAGACAGGGCTTCCACTCATGCCCTGAATTACTCCGGTCTCAGCTAAAGGACCTCCCGCGAGCCGAGCAAGTATAAGACTTCTTTGTGGACCATTAATATTCTTGAGAATACCGAGGATCTGAACAGCGAACTCTTCTCGCTTGCTGCCTTCAAATACAGTAATGCCGATACCGGTCATGCCAGCCTCAACTTCTTCAAGGGGCATAAAATCGGTTGAAGCAAGCAACCAATTGGGATTGGTTAGGATTAAGGTGCCTATAATTAAGGTGCGTAATAGCATAGAGTTTAAGTCAGGAGCTGAGGAGGTTATACTCAACTAAGGGTTTACGGTTCAGTTTTGACCCATGATTGACAGCCTTGGCGCCCCTTTGATAGTCTCATTTTATTGGAACTGAGACGTATTTCGACACGGATATATTTATGATTTCATCGCTGACCACGAAACCGACGCTGATTGATCCCCTAGCGGTGTGTTTTTGTCGCACTTGGTGGCGGTTTTTCTATTTTACCAGTGGTTCTGGAGGGGTGACTGTGCCAGTCTGACCGTCGAAAAAGATCTAGCACAAGAAGTTCAAAGCCTCTTCAGCATATCTGCTGCAGAGGTTTTTTTGTTTTTAAAGGAATGCATAAAGCCCAGATTTGCCTGACCGTGATGGCCGATAACATGGCCGAGCTTAGAAAACGTCGAGATGCCGTAAGGGACGTGGATTTAGTTGAATTGCGTCTAGATTCGGTTCGAGATCCAGACGTACAAGCCGCCTTAAATGGACGTAAATGTCCAGTCATTATCACCTGTCGATCAATTCGTGATGGCGGTCTCTTCAGAGGTTCAGAAGAGGAACGTCGTCAGCTACTTCTTGAGGCGATTGAGTCGGGCGCTGATTATGTGGATATGGAATGGAATCGAGGCTTCGAGAGCGCTGTAAAAAAAAGAGCTGGACGAAACATCGTACTCTCGATGCACGACTTTCAAGGAGTACCTGCCGATTTGCACGATCAGTATCGGGCGATGCGAGCAATGGGTGCTGCCGTTGTTAAAGTTGCCGTTACAGCTACACGGTTGTGCGATTTACTTCCGCTGCTGGAGATTGGTCACACAGCTACCGGTCAAGAGCGTGTTGTAGTCATCGGCATGGGAATGCCTGGATTGGCCTCTCGAATTCTTGCATCTCGCTTTGGGTCAGACTGGACCTATGCTGGCAACGCAGCACCAGGGCAAGTGCCTCTTGAACAGATGCTCGAGAGTTTTCGATATAGAAATCTCACAGCCAACACGGAGGTGTTTGGTGTTGTTGGGAATCCGATTTCCCATTCAATTTCACCAGCACTGCACAATGCTAGTTTTGCAGAACAACAGCGAGATGCGGTGTACTTACCACTTGAAGCGTATGATGTAGCCGATTTCGTAGGTTTTGCAAAAGCGCTCTCAATTCAGGGTGCGAGCATCACCGCCCCGTTCAAGCAGATCATGCTACAGCAAATCAAAAAGCCTGACACGGTTGCCAAGCTTATTGGGGCGGTAAACACAATCCGAGTTGATCCTGAGTGCTGGTCTGGAATCAACACGGATGCGGAAGGATTTCTCGCGCCTCTTAAACGGCGAATCGGGCTCCAAGGCCTTCGTGCATCTGTATTAGGCGCTGGAGGCGCAGCGAGAGCGGTGACAGTTGCTTTGAGTCAGGCTGGCGCAATTGTGAGTGTTCATGCAAGACGCCTTGACAAGGCGAAAGCAGTTGCTTCGCTGGGAAAAGCTGTAGCAGGGCCATGGCCGCCGTTACCAAAGACTTGGGATTTATTGGTGAATGCAACTCCAGTTGGAACATTTCCGAATGTTGATAAGACTCCGATGAGGCCAGATTATCTAAATGGTCACTTGGTTTACGACTTGGTTTATAACCCAAGGCAGACTCGGCTCATGAAAGATGCTTCGCAGCAAGGTTGTGACGTATTAGGAGGCTTGGACATGTTGGTTGCTCAAGCGCAAGCCCAGGCTCAATGGTGGACTGGCGTTAAGCCAAACCCAATCGTTATGGAACAAGCAGCCATAAAGGCGTTGGAATGGACGGTGAAGGACTCATGAAACAGACCACTTTGGAAGAGTTTGTCGATTTGGCGTCGCACGGAACCTTTGTTCCAGTGTGCAAAGAAATCATGGCTGATTTGCTGACTCCTGTTTCGGCATTTCTAAAAATTGCGGAACATTCAGATAACGCATTTCTTTTAGAAAGTGTTGATGGTGGTGAACAGGTCGCTCGATATTCATTTCTTGGAAAAGACCCCTTTCTCATTGTGCGATCACGAAAAGGGCAAACCATCGTTGAGCACGCCGGCGTCATATCTAAGCGATCCGAGTCATTTATGAGCACGCTTCGACAATTAATGACTAAATATCGTTCTCCAGTAGTGCCTGAGTTGCCGAGATTTACTGGTGGCGCCGTTGGTTATCTTGGTTACGATTCCGTCCCATGGTTTGAAGCGTCACTGCAGGAAGCCTGGACTCGGCAGGCTTCTTTGGATAATGAATCTGATGCCGACGACGAAGCCGCGTTCATGCTCTTTGACACGGTGCTGGCTTTCGATCACGTTGCGCATCGAATTCTGATTATTGCAAACGCGCGGGTATCGAAAGGTGACGACCTTCCGGCGCTTTATCAATTCGCATGCGCCAAGATGACATTCTTAGAAAGAGAATTAGAGCGAACACTGTCGCGATCAGAATCCTTGAAGAAAGCTAAACATGAGATAACTTCAAATCTATCCCAAAAATCATTTGAGTCTTCGGTTAAGACTGCGCAGTCGCATATTTTTGAAGGAGAAATATTTCAACTGGTGCTTTCTCGACGGTTTCAGACTGAACTTACGGCCGATCCATTCACCGTCTATCGGGCACTTAGGCACATCAATCCATCTCCCTACATGTATTTTATGCGAATGGGTAGAACGGTTATCGTCGGTGCGTCTCCAGAAATGTTAGTTAGAGTTGAAAATAAGAAAGTTGAAACCCATCCGATTGCAGGAACACGACCGCGTGGGATGGACGCATGGGAAGACGAACGCCTTGGAGAAGAACTTAAAGCGGATGAAAAGGAACGGGCCGAACATGTGATGCTGGTCGATTTGGGACGTAACGATCTCGGACGAGTGTGCGAGTACGGGACTGTCAGGGTTCCGCAATTTATGCGGCTTGAACGTTACTCCCATGTGATGCATTTGGTGTCGAAGGTAGAAGGACGGCTTGCCGATGGGAAGGATCAACTGGATGCTTTAGCTGCCTGTTTTCCAGCAGGCACAGTATCAGGAGCGCCAAAAGTTAGAGCGATGGAACTGATTACAGAGTTAGAACCCACGCACCGAGGAATTTATGCTGGTGCTATTGGGTATTTAGATTTCGCAGGTAATTTGGATTGCTGTATCGGAATTCGCACGATCACGATTAGAGATGGTCGTGCCTCCATACAGTCCGGAGCCGGCATTGTGGCTGATTCAGTGCCTGAGTCCGAATTTAAGGAAACTGAAGATAAGGCAAAAGCAATGTTGCGAGCAATCGAGATGGCTCATCGAGAATTAATATGACCCTAGTGATCGATAATTACGATTCGTTCACTTACAATCTGGTGCAATACATGGGCCAGCTGGGTGAAGAAATCATAGTTCGTCGTAACGATGAAGTGACTATTGATGAGGTTGAAGCGATCAATCCAGCTCGGCTAGTTATCTCTCCTGGCCCTGGTCGTCCTGAGAATGCTGGTATTTCGGTTGAAGCCGTTCGTCGTTTTGGTTCACGTGTACCTGTTTTGGGTGTGTGCCTTGGACATCAGGCAATTAGTGTGGCCTTTGGAGGTGTGGTAGTTCGGAATCGGCAGGTACGTCATGGAAAGTGTTCCACAATTAATCATGATGGTCGTGGAATTTTCCGCGATCTGTCGGGTGGATTTTCTGCAACACGCTACCATTCACTTGTAGTTTCTGACGAAAATCTTCCGGAGTCCCTTGAGGTGGCGGCACGAGCAACCGATGACGGTTCAATAATGGCTGTAAGACATATTTCTTGGCCGATACACGGTGTTCAGTTTCATCCGGAATCGATTTTGACAACAACGGGACTTCGACTCTTACAGAGCTTTCTGGAATTGTAATGTTTACGAAAATACTAGAGAAATTGAATCGCAGGTGTGACTTGACATCGGATGAAGCGGGCGCTGTCATGGCATTAATAATGGACGGTAAAGCCACTGCAGCACAAATCGGTGGGTTACTAGTTGGGTTAGCCATGAAGGGTGAGCGTCCAAACGAGATCGTGGGACTTGCTCGCACAATGCGCACACACACAGTAAAGCTTCAAGAAACCTATACGGGCTCGTTTGATACGTGCGGAACCGGAGGGGATCGATCAAACACTTTTAACATATCTTCTGTAGCTGCGTTGGTGTTAGCTGCATGTGGTGTAACTGTAGCCAAGCATGGCAATAGGTCGGTTTCAAGTAAATGTGGCAGTGCCGATTTGTTTGAAGAAATGGGTGTCAAAATTGATGCCGATCCCGTTCAGGTCGAGCAATGCTTGCGTGAGGCTGGGATAGCCTTCTTTTTTGCACCGAAATTCCATCCCTCGATGCGACATGCAGCGCAGGCGAGAAAGGATCTGGGAATAAGAACTGCGTTCAATCTGCTGGGTCCTCTTACTAATCCCGCAGGAGCCCGCCGTCAACTGGTCGGCGTGTCACGTCCTGAGCATACAGAGTTATTAGCGCATTCAGTTGCATTACTTGGCTCTGAGCGTGCTTGGGTTGTACATGGAGCTGATGGCCTGGATGAGATCTCGACTACAGGTTACACGAAGGTTTCGGAATGCAGGGAAGGGGTAGTGAACACATTTTATCTCCACCCTGATGATTTCGGTTGTCCAAAGGTGGATCTCGCATCTCTTAAGGGTGGAGATGCGGAGAGAAACAGTTTGATTGCGGAGAGAGTGCTAGGAGGAGAGAAGAGTGCGGCTAGAGACATTGTGTTGCTAAATGCTAGCGCAGGCTTGTTAATCACTGGCGAGGTCTCTTCCTTGAAGCATGGGTTTGAACGCGCCGCGGAGGCGATTGACACGGGGGCCGCAAAAGAAACTCTGCATAAGCTGACTACGATATCTAGGCTGACTTCTCACAGGGAACAGGGATGACTTTATCGGCATCATCGGATTTGTTGGCCACGATTATATCTGGGACACGAAAGTCGATATCTGTTCGAGAAAGACAACGCTCGATTGAGGAGTTGGACTCGATAGCCGGAAGTAGAACCCCAAAAGGAAAAATGTTCCGAGAGAGGCTATCTCGAACAGAAACTATTAATGTCATAGCGGAATGCAAGCGAAGATCACCATCAAGAGGCTTGTTAAGTACTAATTATGATCCCGTGGGTCTCGCCACTGAATATGAGAACCATGGTGCGGCAGCTGTCTCGGTTTTGACGGAATCAACATTTTTTGATGGTTCAATCGAGCATCTACGTGGTGTAAGCGAAGCCGTCGACATTCCGGTTCTCTGTAAGGATTTTATCGTTTCTGAATATCAACTGTTTGAAGCATGCGTAGCAGGAGCAGACGCAGTATTGCTGATAGTAGCGGCGCTTGATCAGGAGATGTTGTTGCAGCTTTTGCGACGTGTTGAGTTACTTGGAATGGCTGCGCTCGTAGAAGTTCATGATGTCGGTGAACTGGAGCGGGCAGTTCAAGCAGAAGCCAGCATCGTCGGGGTTAACAATCGAAATTTACGAACGTTAGAGGTTGTGGTCAAAACTTCTGAGAGGCTTATTAAACACCTGCCGAATACGATTGTCTCAGTAGCTGAAAGTGGTCTTCGCGATCAGGTCGATGTGCTGGCATTGCGGAGTATTGGCTACAAAGGCTTTTTAGTTGGCGAAGCATTAATGTCCTCTAAGAGTCCAGGTTTAACGCTATCTGAATTCGTACTGGGAACAACTTAAAGGTAAGTTTGTTTATGGTCTACGTCAAAGTATGTGGAATTACTAACGTGGAAGACGCCCAATTGGCCGTAGAATCTGGTGCGTCAGCGATAGGAATGGTTTTTTGGCCGGAAAGTCCACGATTTGTGGATCCCCAAAGAGCAGCGACAGTGAGAAGTGTGCTGCCACCTTCGGTTCTCCCTGTAGGTGTATTTGTTGATCAATCGGTTTCTTATGTTCGTCGTGTGGCTGAGATGGTTAATCTTGGCGCTGTTCAACTTCACGGTTGCGAGAGTTACGAGTACTGCCAATCGATAGGATTTCCAATTATTAAAGCTGTAACCGTTGAAAATGGAAAAATGATGACTGCGCTGAGTGATGTTCCAGAAACAGCGACTGTGCTGTTAGACGCGCATGACCCTATTAAAAAGGGTGGGACGGGAAAGTCAATAGATTGGGAATCTGCGCGGAGCGTTGCAAAAAGTCGAAAAGTGATCTTGTCGGGTGGGTTACGCCCTGAAACAGTGGCTTTGGGATTCAAGACCGTTCAACCGTTTGGTGTCGATGTGTCGTCCGGAGTAGAACAATATCCTGGTCGAAAGGATCCAGCACGCTTGAGAAGCTTTTTTAAAGCCTTAGCTTCGGTGGAAGTAGGACTGTCAGATGGCTCAGCAAAATTATGACAACTAAACCGATAGTTCTTTCCGTGCCAAGTTTTGGAGAACGAGACCCCGATGAACGTGGCTACTATGGTGTCTATGGTGGAAGTTATGTGCCTGAAACGTTAGTAGCGCCAATTGAGGAGCTCGTTGCTTCCTACGAGGAAGCGCGTAAAGATCAAAAATTTATTTCTCGATTGCACACCTTGTTAACAGAGTACGTCGGTCGTCCAACTCCGTTGACTGAAGCGAAACGCCTGACTGGCTTTGTTGGGGGCGCACGAATCTTTTTGAAACGGGAAGATCTCTCACATACCGGTGCTCATAAGATTAACAACGCGTTAGGTCAAGCTCTACTGGCCTTGAGAATGGGTAAAGGTCGCGTCGTTGCCGAAACAGGCGCGGGCCAACACGGCGTAGCTACTGCCACAGCGTGTGCATTGTTGGGATTAAGATGCGACATCTATATGGGCGCAGAAGATATGGTGCGCCAAGCACTGAATGTGGAGAGGATGCGTTTATTGGGTGCATCGGTTAGGAAGGTAGATGGTGGTAGTCGAACTCTAAAGGACGCGATTAATGAAGCCATGCGTGATTGGGTTTCTAATGTCCACGACACGTATTATTTACTAGGCTCAGTTCTGGGTCCGCATCCATATCCTCTGATGGTGCGTGAGTTTCAATCTGTTATTGGACAAGAAGCACGTGTCCAATTTGAATCTTTGACAGGGCGTTTGCCCGACACAGTGATTGCTTGCGTGGGAGGGGGAAGTAACGCACTAGGCATTTTTGACGGTTTCATCAACGATAGTGGTGTTGAACTGGTCGGGGTCGAAGCAGGAGGCGAGGAAATAGCTCCAGGGCGTCATGCGGCACGCTTTGCAGGAGGTAATACAGGTGTGTTGCAAGGAACTCGCAGTTATGTTCTGCAGGATTGCAATGGAAATATAGAGGCTACACATTCAATAGCCGCCGGTCTTGATTATGCAGCTGTTGGACCAGAACACGCTTGGTTAAGAGAGACAGGTCGAGCGGAGTATAAATGGGTTTCTGATGAAGCAGCTTTAACTGCATTTTGTACTTTTGGTCGACTGGAAGGAATTCTACCTGCACTTGAGTCAGCTCATGCCCTTGCATACGCGATGGAGGTTGGTAGGACTTGGGATGCCGATCGAATGTTACTTGTGAATTTGTCTGGTCGAGGAGATAAGGATGTTGACACAGTAGCACAACAGCTAAAGAAGGGAAGCAAGGACGACGGTGTAGGAGGGCGAAATGTCACGCCTTAATAAGACTTTCAAAACTCTCCGGCAAGCAGAAAGAACGGGTTTGGTAACTTATGTGACTGCTGGCGATCCTACTGTAACGCGAACCGAATCCATACTACGTACCCTGGATGCATCAGGGGCGGATGTGTTGGAGATTGGAGTTCCATTTTCTGATCCACTGGCTGACGGTCCTGTTATTCAGCGAGCATCAGAACGGGCTTTAGCGGCTGGCTCCACTCTTACGTCAACCCTGAACACTTTGGAGAAAATGCGGGCGTCTCTTAAGGCGCCGATTGTAATTTTTACTTATGTAAATCCAATACTATCGTTAGGAGTTGATGAATTTGGAGCACGAGCTTCTGCAGCTGGAATTGATGGTGTTCTTGTTCTGGATCTTCCGGTTGAAGAGGGAAAGTCTTTTCTTGACGCCATGGCTAAGGTCGAGATAGACACGATTGGGTTGATTAGTCCGACGACGACTACAATTCGAATGAAAGAAACTGTTAAGTGTAGTCGAGGCTTTCTTTACGGAATCTCCAGGCTTGGCGTGACTGGAGTTAGAACAGAGCTTTCGCAGGATGCAGAAGCTCTTGTACAACGCATCCGCTCCGTGTCAGACATGCCGGTCGCTCTTGGTTTCGGCATCTCGAGTCCTGAACATGTTCGAGAGGTCGGTCGGTGGGCTGATGCTGCGGTGGTCGGTAGCGGCCTAGTTAGCGTCATTGCAGAGTTTGGGGAAAGCGAAGACTTAGAAGAACGTGTTGGGAGTTATGTTTCCTGGCTGGTCTCCAATGGTTTGCAGAAAAAATCTTGAGCGTGAACATGACTGACAAGAAAAAACCGCGAGACGTACACTTTAGAGAGTTAGATGCTGGGCAGATCGAGAAATTTCGCAATCGAATTGACCACATCGATGAGGAGCTTGTTCGACTCTTGAACGAGCGAGCAGAGTGCGCACTCGAGATCGGTCAAATAAAACAGGCAAGCGGCGTTGAGGTGTACCAACCCACTCGAGAACGAGAAGTAATTGATCATATTCACGCCGTGAGTAGGGGACCGATATCCAGAATGGCTTTAACGCGATTATTTAAACAAATCATCGACGAAACCAGGCGTATGGAAGATGATAGGAATAGCTCTGGGATGGATGAAGAGAAAATAAAGTGAGGAGAAGAGGGTCATGATGATTGTTATGGAAGAAGAGGCGGCTGAGAATCAAATTGAGGAAATCGTTGCGAAGTTGGATGATCTCGGATTTGATGTGCATCGCTCAACCGGGTCGCTACGGACCATCCTTGGAGCAGTGGGAGGGAATCGTGAATTTGACCCTCGTTTGTTTGAAGTTATGGAAGGGGTTCACGAGGTTATTCGAATTACTGAACCATACAAACTTGCGAGTCGTACATTCCAGCGGACGAATAGTATTGTTGAGATTGGTGACGTTCGCATAGGTGGCGACGAGGTTATTGTTATGGCCGGACCATGTTCGGCTGAGAGCGAAGAACAAGTAGAAACAACTGCAGCTGCTGTTAAGGCGTCCGGTGCAAAGATTCTGCGCGGCGGGGCTTTCAAGCCGAGAAGTTCTCCCTATAGCTTTCAGGGGCTTGGTGAAGAAGGCCTTAAAATGCTCCGCAAAGCGGCGGATCGGCATGACCTGAAACTAGTGTCAGAAGTGATGGATATCAGCCAACTGGATCTTGTAAGTAAATATGCGGATTTACTTCAAGTCGGTGCTAGAAATATGCAGAACTTTACACTTTTGAGGGAGTTGGGTCGCCGGCGCCATCCGGTGCTTCTTAAACGAGGGCTTTCTGCAACAATCGAAGAGTGGTTAATGTCAGCCGAATATATCTTAGCGGGCGGAAATTCAGATGTGATCTTGTGTGAGCGTGGAATTCGGACGTTTGAAAATTACACTCGTAACACATTGGATATCTCTGCGATTCCAGTTATTCATAAGCTGAGTCATTTGCCTATTATTTCCGATCCAAGTCACGGTATTGGTCTAAGGGATAAAGTCGCTCCGATGGCAAGAGCATCGATTGCCGCTGGCGCGGATGGCTTAATCATTGAAGTTCATTGTGATCCTGACAATGCAAAAAGTGACGGAGCCCAATCCATGTATCCAGAGCAATTTGATCGATTGATGGCAGAGCTTCGGATTATTGCTCCCGCGATTGAACGCAGCCTTTGTCTGGAACAATTTAGCCGGTAAGACGTGGGAAGAATAGGGCAGAGGCATATTCAGTGACTTCCGAAGGAGGGCGGCTTCTCCCGATGGCGTCACCAGCGGCTTCTCAGGCCCAGCCGATATTTGATCGGATCGGAATCGTTGGGATACGTCTCATAGGAGGTTCTGTTGCTCTTGCGGTAAGACAGCGCTGGCCTGCCTCTCTTGTTATTGGCGTGGATGACAAAAGCGTGCTTGAAGTGGCACAACGAATGCACGCAGTGGATGTTTCAGCCGATGACCTCATGATGCTCTCTGACGCCCAGCTTATTGTCCTAGCTGGATCGAATCAGGATAATTTAAGCGTATTAAAACTGTTGGATGAGTATGTAAATGAAGCCGCTTTAATCACTGATGTGACTTCTTCAAACGGCCTTGACGTTAGCCTAGCTGCAGAGATTCCATATCGCTTTAGTCATATTTCAGGAAAACTCTCGGTTGATGAAGCAAGCGGGGGCATTCTGCAGGCACGAGCAGACCTATTTTCTGGTAGAGACTGGTTTTTAACACCAGGGCGTGTCAACTCTAACGAGATTGTCGATAAGATGTCTGAATTTGTTAGTGAACTTGGAGCGACCCCGACAGTTGTCGACTCCTTATCGGACAAAAAGGCAAAGGCGCAGTTACTGTGAAGTCGTCAGCTGTTGATGCGGTCGTGATGCCAGATTCTGTTGGACGAGGTCTCTTGACTCACGCACGGAAAGAAGCTCCTCTAGAATGCTGTGGATTATTGATCGGCACGAAAGGGCAGGTTGTACGTTCTGCACGGGCCCACAACCTTCTCCAGAGTCCAACGCGTTATCGTGTGAACCCAGTCGATCACTTTGAGGCGATTCGATTAGCACGTAATGAAGGGCTTGAAGTGGTTGGAACTTACCACTCACATCCGACCTCATTGCCTCAGCCTTCTGAAACTGATTTAAATCAGGCGAACTACCCACACTTTGTTTACGTAATCGTGTCGTTAGTTTCTAGAGAAACTGAGGCAATCAAGGGATACCGTTTGCGCTCAGGGCGAGCGACTCAAGTTGAGCTGCTCTCTGATGAGGGTTCTAGTCGTTTAAAACATATTAGAGGAGATGGAAACCGGTGAAAGAGCTGCAATCAGTGATCAAGGCTGCAACATTACCTTTAGAAAAAGTGGCCACGGATCTTTTAGTGGTTCCGATCGCTTTGTCTGATGGATCGAACAAGCTGTCAGACTTTGATCGTGCTGCCGGAGGTGAAGTTGGAAAAGCGCTCAGTCGAGGAGAGTGTACTGGAAAGAAGTTTGACTGTTTTATCGTTAAAACGATTGATGATTCTTGGAGCGCAGACCGCTTACTGTTGATCGGCATGGGTGAGGAAACGCCTTATTCCGTGAGTAGGTTGCGTCAGGTTGCGACGGCAGCAGCGTTAGTTGGACGGCGATGCCACATAAGCGATATGGCCTTTGCTCTTCCAGAGAGCCTCAAAACTGAAAGCGGAGCTCAGGCGGTGGCAGAGGGCTTAACGCTGGGAGAATTTAGCCCAGACATGTACAAGGCGGAAAGAGATCAAGAGCCGTCCTCATTGCGATCGTTGCAAATTG
>Ga0066372_10000764_pt1 | contig 12271 bp, 9 predicted proteins | sample Knorr_S15_td_250_FD_77011 | JGI IMG/M metagenome (GOLD analysis project Ga0066372, IMG submission 77011) | Marine microbial communities from Southern Atlantic Ocean transect - Knorr_S15_td_250_ad_251m_LV_A | ecosystem: Environmental > Aquatic > Marine > Oceanic | place: Southern Atlantic ocean... | reverse complement strand
TTCACTACTAATCGGAATTCTTCGGATACAAAATATTTAGCTAATTCAGAACCGAGTCCTGTTGAACCACCCGTGATTACCATAACTCTTTCTTCGTTCATAAAACAATCTCCTTCAAATATTATTTATAATGATTAATCAATAGATATTCTATATTTATCCAGTGCATCATCATCAATCTCTACTCCAAACCCAGGACCATTAGGTACATCTAAATATCCATCAATAGCCTTTATAGGTTTTTTTAAAATTGATCCATCCACCTGTGTTAACTCAGTAAACTCACTGGCAATAGGATGTACGCGCATTGATGCAGCCATATGAATTTTTGCAACAGCAGAAATACCGGGCTCCAACTCTGTTCCAGCAATACATGGGATTCCAAGTGCTTCGGCAACATTTTCTACTTTTTTGCCCTGGTGTAGTCCACATGTTTTTGCAATTTTAAGGTTGAATAAATCGCAGGCACCATAGTCATGAAGTTTAATCGCATCTTGGGGGGTCCAAATACTCTCGTCAGCCATCAACGGCACCCCAATATTCTCTCTGATATGGGCCATGCCTTTATAATCCCAACTTGGGACAGGCTGTTCCAATAATTGTAAATGGCAATCTTCTACCTCGCGCATAATTCTAATAGTACTTATAGTATCCCATGCAGCATTCGGATCTAACCTTAGTGGTATATCAATACCCACAGCTTCTCTAACAGCTTTTATGCGATCAATATCGAGTTCTTTTTCACTTGAGCCTTTAATTTTTATGACATTAATACCCATATCCAAAACTTTGAGTGCATTTTCAGCCATTCTTCTCGGATTATCAATACCAATTTCACTTGCTACTGGGATTTTATTACGAAATTTCCCTCCAAGTAATTGATATACTGGAATATTTAGGGCCTTACCAACTAGGTCATGAAGTGCGATATCGATACCTTCTTTCACACATGTAATTCTTGCTAATTCCTGATCGAGGATTTTCATAATTCTATTTATATTGAACGGGTCTTCTCCAACAATCTTAGGAGCTGCATAATTCATTATCATAGCATGAATAGATTCAAAAGACTCGCCATAAAATTCCGGCTCCCAAGCACATGCTTCTCCAATACCAGTAACACCTTCATCGGTATATATTTTTATTAAAACAGCATTTGAATGACTAAAAGAAGTATATGCATCTGCAAATCCTCTAACAGGTATGCCATAGGGTATAGATTCTACTTTTACAATTTTCATGATGGGCCAACTCCATGTATTACTGTTTTCATCCAGTCTGCGGTATTATGGAAATTAGCAACCACACTTCCGGGTGGTACTAATTCATCACATGCTCTTCTGGTTTCTTCATCTAGTTGCTTTTCAAGAATAGGTAATAATGGTTCTAGCTGTTTTACCGTTCTAGGTCCTATAAGCGGTGCAGTTATACCCGGCTGATCTTTACACCAGAGGATAGCTAACTGTGCCGGCGTTAAATCAAGTTGTTTAGCAATCTTAGAAAAAGCCCTACCAACTTCAATACCTTTTTCAGTAACCCTATCCGCATAGAATCCACCTCTCAATGCAGCCCGAGAACCTTCAGGAAATTTCTTATGATCATCGTATCTACCTGCAAGTACACCCATAGCCATTGGAGCCCATGTAATAATACCCACACCATATTTTTCACAAACTGGAATCAATTCGTTTTCAATTCTCCTATCCAATAGATTATAGGGTGGTTGCTCTGAAACAAAGCGAACATAACCTTTCATCTCACTAATTAAGACAGCTTCCATCACAGCCCACGCAGGGTGGGTAGAACAACCTATATAGCGAACTTTTCCTTGGGTAACTAAATCATCAAGTGCTCTCAGTGTTTCATCTATTGGAAGATCTGGAGATTGACGATGCAATTGATACAAATCAATATAATCTGTTTGTAATCGTTTCAAAGAATTTTCACACGCTCTAATAATATTTAGTCTTGTATGACCATGCTGATTTGGTCCTAATGAAGGATCGTATTCTTCAAGAGTAAATCCTGGTCTCCTTTGACCATGATCCACTTTAGTACCAATCAATACATTTTGTCTTTGGCCACTTTCCTTTAGTATTCTTCCAATAATCTTTTCACCTTCACCGTCAGCATAAACATCGCCTGTATCAATAAGATTAATCCCATAATCAATTGCTTTCTTTAATATATTTTCACACTCTTTTGCTGGTGTTGGGTCCATGAAATTATCTGTTCCAAGTGCTAGACTTGAAACTTGTATACCACTTCTACCTAATGTACGATATTCCATTAAAGACTCCTCATATCGATTTAATAATAACCTTTTTAAGAAAGATATTCATAAAATAATTAAATAAAACCAAATAACCGTGGTAATAACAAAGTGATCTGTGGAAAAATTGTTATGATTATTAATGTGATAATTAAAAACAGAAGAAAAGGAAATAATGGCTTTACAACATTTCCAATTTTCACATCACTTATACCACAAGCAACAAATAGGCAGATCCCTACCGGAGGTGTAATCATTCCAATACCAACATTTGCTGCTACTAAGATACCCAAATGAATTGGTTCCATTCCTAGTGAGACACCAACTGGTAAAAATATAGGCATCAAAACAATTATTGCAGGTAAAGCATCCATGACCATACCTAGCATTAAAAAAACTAAGTGTACAAGAATAATAAATATTATCCAATTATCTGCATATGTTACTATTGCCTGGGCAAGAGCATGAGGTATTCTTTCAAATGTAAGGATGAATGAAAACATAGAAGCCGTAGCGAGAACCAATAATACCACACCTGACAACACAGCCGTGTTTAATAATAATTTAGGCATATCTTCTAATTTTAGTTCCTTATAAATAAAGAATGAGACCAGAAAACCGTATACCACGGCTACGGATGCTGCTTCTGTAGGAGTAAAAACGCCTCCATAGATACCACCAAGAATTATTCCTATCATCAAAAGTGGCAATATACCATCCTTTAAAACACGGATTTGGTCTGATGTTGTTGTTTTATCAGCTAAGGGTAAATTCATTTTTTTAGAGAAATGATACGCTATCAGCATGATTGCAATTCCATTTACAATTGCAGGTAAAATTCCTGCAGCAAAAAGTCCTCCTATTGAGATATTAGCAATGACACCAATTATAATTAGATCAATAGCCGGTGGGACTAGTGTTGAGACACCTCCTGCTGCAGCTAAAACTGCTGTTGCAAACTCAGGTGGATATTTTAACCTTTTCATAGCTGGTATCGCAACAGAACCTATTGCTGCCGTATTTGCACTTGGTGAACCTGAGATTCCAGACATAAGCATAGCTGAAAATATTACGACTAAAGCCAACCCACCACGTATTTGCCCTACGAATATCAGCGCCATTGCAATTATCCTTTTTGCGAGTCCACCGTTTGACATTAATTGCCCTGCCAATACAAAGAGTGGAATAGCAAGTAAAGGGAATGAATCAAGACCATACAGAAATTTCTGCGGCATCATTATTAATACATCTGGTGAGACATATAACATACCTATAAATGCAGATAAACCTAATGCTATGCCAACAGGAACTGAAATAAGCATCGATAAGATCAAGACACTAGTTACTAACCAACCCACTATTAGTTCTTCCTATTATTTATAAATGTATTCAAATCTCGTAAAACATAATACATCATAAGAATACCACCAACAATTGCAGATGAATAGGGCACAAACATAGATAATCCAGTGCTGGGGCCAATCTGATCAATAACACTTAGGTTGTATTCAAATGCTTTCCAGACAAAGACAGATAAAAAAGTAAGTATCGAAAGATTTACTATTAAATAAATAATATTTTTTTGTTTATCTCCAACCCTATCTACCAATATTGTTATTGCAAAATGTGATCTTGTTTTAAATGCATATGCGATAGATAGTGCTGCCAACCACAAGAAAATATATCGCGCTAATTCTTCTGTCCAAGCTAGAGAAAATTGAAACACATATCGAAATAATACTTGGATAAATGTTATAATAACAATGGCAATCAAAAGAGAGCATAGAGCAATCTCTAGAGGATTTAGATTAATTACTTTTTTTCTATCCATATCTAGCTCTTTTTTCTACTACATTAATCAGAAGCATGCGATAATATTTTATTAATCATTTCCATTCCACCAACTCCAGCTGCATTTTTAGCATATACTACTTCAGCTTTTTCTTTGAAAAGTTTTTTATCAACTTCATTAAACACCAATCCTTTTTCTTTCAATATTATGAATGCTTCCTTAGTCTTTTTTTCCATAGCATTTCTTTGAGCAACGGTTGCTTCCTTTCCTGCACTAATCAATGATTCTTGAACATCTATGGGTAATTTATTTAATTGTTTTTTACTAAATATAAGAGCTACAGACAAGTAAAGATGTTCTGTATAAGAAACATATTTTGTGACTTCATAAAATTTTTCTACCAGTAAGTCAATATGATCACACTCTGCTCCATCCAGCACTCCTTGTTGTATTGCAGAATATAATTCACCAAAGGACATATTTGTCGCTTGTGCACCAAACGCATTAAAAGTATCCAAAACAATTGAACTACCTATAACACGAATTTTCATTCCTTCAAGGTCTTTAGGTTGATAAACAGGTTTTTCAGAGTTCCATGTATTCCGGATTCCAGAAAACCACCATCCCAATACAACACAATTAAGTTTCTTTTCAATTTTATCGCTTATCTCTTTTCCAATTGGCCCATCCATGATATTATAAAAATGATCCAAACTATCAAAAATAAAGGGCAAATTGAACAAATCCACTTCCGGCACAAAGGTACTTAATGCACCGCTGCTTGCAGGTGTTGACCCTATAACCCCTAGTTTAACCATTTCAATTGCTTCTTCTTCACTAGCAATCTGACTGGCAGGAAATATTTCTAATTTTGCTCTTCCATTTGTTTTTCTTTCCAGTATTGAAGATAATTTTTCAAAACCTATTTGGTGGGGATGTTGTTGGCTCCCATTATGGGAAACTTTGATAATAATATTCTCATTTTGGACAGTTGAACATCCATTAATCAAAATCGCAAAACACAAAAAGAATATTTTCATCAATATTATCTTGAGTATATATGGCATTAATATGCTCCTCTAATTAATTCTTCTTCATCAGGAACATAATTTATTATTTCAAATTTTGGCTTAGATATATTTTGAGTGTTATTAGATACAACGATAAATAAAATACAAATTAAAATTGGGGTTAGAATAGTATCTAGGCCACTCAATGATACAGGGACTAATAAAAACAAAATAATACGTAATAATGCCCCACAGATAATTGACGTAATCGCAGCGATAGAATTAGCCCTTTTCCAATATATTCCAAGAAAAAGCGGCACAAAACATCCTGCTAGAACAATATCAAATGCCAGTATTAATAAAATACCTGGTTTTGGATGAAAATAAGCCACTGTTGTGGCAAGAATCATTGTTGGTATAGCAATTAACCTAGAGAGATTTAATATTTTTTTATTGCTATTGACACTTGCCGAATATTTTTGAATTAGATTACGAGTTATAATATTTGATAAATCCAGGACAACGCCTGCAGCAGTGGACATACTTGCACCAACTATCCCTAGTATAAGCAGTATTCCTACTATTTCTGGTACATTATTTAATGCCATATCAACTAGTAAATCTTTATTTGCCAATTTATTAAGATTAAAAGCATATAAACCTAATAAAACTGCTGGTAAACCAACCAATATAGTAAGTGCACCACCAAGATAACACCCTCTTTGGGCATCTCTCGGGGATTTTGATGATATAACTCGTTGTATAAAATCAATTGCAACAATATCACCTAAGGCCATAGAAATAATAGCTGCCCAATTTGCTAATGCTCCGCTTCTTAAAGTGAATAATCCATCAAAATTCTTATGTGTAACAGGAACTTCCACCATAAAATTTTCCCAACCATACTCAGCAGTTAACCAAAAAAATGATAATAAAATTCCAATTATAAAAACAAAAACCTGAAAGACACTTGTGGAGATGGAAGCAATAAATCCCCCAGTTGTTGCATATAATAGTATCATTGCAGATATTAGAATTAATGTAATAAGATAATGAATATTAAAAATTAAACTGAACAATAAACCTAATCCCGCCAAATTCCCTGCAATTAAAATTATATTACTAAATAACATACTAATGGAAGCAGCTGTTTCTGTGCGTTTATCATATCTCCGATTATAAAAATCTGGTAATGTCATTAAATTCATTTTATGAATGGGTTTTGCAAAAAATAATCCAGTGATAAATAAACATAACCCCAAGCCCAATGGGATGCTTGCACCAGACCAAAACCCATTCTCATAACTCATTGCTGCACTGCCCATAGACCCATTTGCATCAAATGCTTGAGCACATAATGTTATTCCTATAACCCAAGCAGGCATCGCTGCACCAGCTTTATAATAGTTTAATGCCTTACCTTTTATTTCAAAAAAGGACCATAATCCAATTATTACTGTAATAACTACGAATAATATGACAGCTATCTGGATTAAGGTCATATAAAAGTTCAATAGATATAATTTTGCTCAGAATAGGTAAAATAAAATATTATACTATTCACTTTTTACGAGGAAGCAATTTATCTCTCATCGCAGTATGATAAACAAATGTTGCTATTATCGCTGCATTATGGTTTAAACTACTTTCTGTCACCAAATCAAGAACATCCAGATTCGTATGAATTTGATGGGTAAAATAATGCATAGGATCTTGAATCCATTCGAAAGCTGGTATATTTAATGCATCAAAAGGTACATGATCTGTACAACACGCATTTTCAACAGATACTGTCTTTGCACCAACGCCATGAAAAGGAGATAGATAATCTTCAAAGATTTTCCTTAGCTCAGGATTGCCTTGTAAAAATATTCCACGAATTTTATGTCCATTATTATCGTGATTAAAATAAGCAGAGATTTTTGAATGCTCTTCTCCTTTTGCTCCTGTTATAACATCACCAACATAATTTTTTATGTAGTGCATAGATCCATTTAGACCCTGCTCTTCTCCGCCCCATAAAGCAATACGTATGGTTCTACGCGGCTTTATATCGAATTTTTTTAATATTCGCATAACTTCCATTAATGTGGCACATCCCTGCCCATTATCTGCAGCACCTGTACCACTGTGATAAGAATCATAATGTCCGCCAATTAAAACAATTTGATCTTTCAGTTTTTCATCTACTCCAGGAATTTCACCAAATATATTCACATGATTTTCACTAACATCTTTAAAATCGACTTTTAAATGCAATTTAAGCTCAGGGTTAAGGCCCTTTCTAATCATACCCACAATTAATTGGTGGTCCTCTTTACCAATGACAAAATGAGGTACTGGTTTCAGATCTTTTTGCTTATGATATGGTAATTGCCGTGCATAAATGATACCAGGGTTTGAAGAACTACCAGTGATTACAGCCGCAACCTTTTCTTTTAATAATAATGATTGTATAACATCAGTTTCTTTTTTTTCTAAGACCTTCCGTTTTAACGACTCAGTGATTGGTTCAAGACCTGAATTATCTAATCCATCAGGATTATTTGGTTTATTATGGTTTGCAGCAGCAGCCAAAATTTCATCAGTAAATGGACCTGTTCTGACATCATCTCGATTACCAACAATAGGATTTAGTATTATTTTGCCTCTAAGTGCCCCACTATATTTTTTTAATTCTTCTAGGTTATTATGGTCGATTAATACTGGTACTCCCTTTATCACACCTTTTGTTTGATTGGACCATGCATAAGGGACTGTTTTAATATGAGTATACCTTGGTCTAAGTAACTCAATGGAATATGATTTTAAGGACCAGTTCCTAAAATCATCACTATATGATTCGAAATGTACATTATCTAAATCCCATGACTCTAATTTATCTTTAGCCCAATTGGCAGCATCCATATATTTTTCTGTTCCAGATAGTCTAGGACCAAATAAAATAGTAATATCATTCAGCATCTCATAGGCTTGAGAATTACCATAACTTTCATTTTTAATCGCATTAACAATTTTATAATTCAATTCGCTCTGTGCACACATAATAACAGGTATTGAATAAAAGAGGATGGCTATAACTTTTAGAAAATATGCTAACCGATATTTTATTTTAATATTCTTCAATAACTACTCAACAGTTATTAAAAATACACCACCACCTGATGTAAAACCATATTTTCCACCTGCTTCAATCGAATCCAAATACTTTATCTCAATAATGTCCATAGCTGGTATTGTATGTAGTCTATCTTTGTATCCTGCGCGAGCACCATTTATAAACACTAACGCATTCATTCCCTCTGAAAAACCAACATGTCGACGTCGATCCCTTGTTAATAGATTTGGGCGCAAATATTCCAGTACTTCCCATGCAGTGTCTGCTTGGGGCACTGATTTAATTTCTTTTTCTGTAATTCGGTATCTATCCCGTGCCTGGCCATCGATATTTGGTGGAAAACACGAGCTTAATAATACAACTATTACTAAGATCAATGACCTGATAAATGAGTACCTGCTATAAACTACCAAATCTATAAGCCATTAGAATGAAGACTTATAATCAGTTAAAGAAGGATAATCTGAAATGCGACTTCAGATTATCCCAATATCTACGGACGACTTACGTTCGGATTATTAAGGACCTCACTATCTGGTATTGGGATATAAGGCCACGTATTGTCCCCGAGATGCCATAAATCAAATCTTTTTTGATCTGTAATCCGGACACCTCTCATCCAAAGTGTTTTATCTCTTTCTTCAATTAATAGCCCTAATGCTCCGGTGTTACTTCCTGCTCCTGATGTTGCGGAAGGTGTAAACCCAGTCATAGCATCACTAGCTAAAGCATCTAGCCCATGATGAGCCCTTACATTATTTATATGAGATAGCCCGGTTACATTATCACCACCTCTTATTGCAACTTCTGCCAAAATAAGTTCCATCTCTCTCCAATCAATTATATCTAGGTAGTCACTGCGTCCATCATAAATATCCTGGCAGTATGCTAGATTTGCATCTCCTTCAAGTTCCCAGAGTGGAATCCTTTCATTTGGGTTATCTAGACCATCTCTGACATTTTCCGCGTCTGAATCGCCGAGACCATCGCCTTCTGGTCCTCTCAAGGATTGCGAATCCTCGTTTTCTTCTTCAAGATTCGAAATGATCTCACCTTCTTTTCGATCTGCGACCACATAATCAACAAACCGCGGGCTGGCACTGAAAAGGACATTATTTCTACCGGCATCATACCACATATAATTTGTGTAAGCTGCTGAATGCACTAATTGAAAAGGAGTATCTCCTTGCTGAAATCCTTTATCCGCAGCACTCTTTGCTTCGCTATAGTTCCCATCGAATAAATAAGTTCTAGCTATTAAGGACCATACAATCTTATCTGCATTTCCGTTAACTCCTTCATAAGTCTCACCAGGATCAAAACTCAATGCCGCTGTTAACATCGAACGAGCTAATGCTCTTATTTCAGCATCCGTCTGAAAGCTACCAGTTTCACCATTGTCAATTTGCTGCATAGTAGTTATCACTGCACCTGGATTTTGTCCATCCTTAGTGAGCCCCCAGTGGTCAGCTAGGTACATTCTCATCAAACCACCAATCACATTACCCCACCATTTTACTCTGTTTTCAAGAGCTGTGTTGCTAATGGTCATTTTACTAGCTCTATCGAGAAGATCATCTGCGTGAAATCGAATCTGATGATAATTATCCCAATCGTTTGCCACAAAATTCAAGTCCATAGGAATATCCTGCACAAAATTTGAATGATCTGGCGCAAAATCAACTTCACCATGTATGAATTCATCACTAAATCCTGCTACCCGCCAAATAATATGCGGTAAACCTGAACCTTCGCCTGACCTTCCCAGATTCCCAAGCACTCCTTTCAATAAAAAATCAAGGTATTCTTCGCTATCTAGACTACCATCTTCAACCTGATCACTTAGGGGTTCTACTTCTGATACCCAATCTTCACAAGACATGAGTGAAAGTGCAAAAATTGATAAAAGCGCTGATATAAAAATTGTTCTAATACTATTCATAACAAAATCTCCTTAATTGATATTGCAGATTTAAATACTAAACTTGAAAAACATATTAACCGATTTTGGAGTTGGTAAACTCCCCGCCTGCATCATATTCTGCGGTCCGCCATGGTATCCCATTGAGTTAATCTCAGGATCTACACCAGTAAAATCCTTATGATATTTCGCCCACAAATTTGTACCACTAACACCCAAAGTTAGATTGTTTAGGCTTCCAATTACGGGTAATGATTTTGTAAATCTACTTACATCATAGCTCAGACTAAGTTCTCTCAATTTAATAAAATCACCTGGTTGGATGGAGTTTGCATCAAAGAATGGGTTTGTCCGCGCGTATTCATTCGCCGCATCGATGTATTCCTGAGAACTATAATTTGTAATCTCAGACTTTCCAGCACAGTGATTACCGAAACCCAACATTTCTGCCAGTTCATCGTAACGGATCACATTTGTACCGCAAACATCGTTTGGATCTGACCCATCTCCGCTTGCCATATCTACGGCCCACCAAATCATATCTACACGAGCTTCATTGTACAAGACATGACCCGACTTCCAATTCATTAAACCAGATAGATCAAAGCCGAACATGTTTAAGTTAAATGAAAAACTGCCAATTCTATCTGGCATCCCAGTGCCCAGATAAACCTTCCCATCAGATACTTCATCGCCATAGTAAGCACCAGCAGGCATGACTTCGCCATACATAGGATGTAGATCATTCTCCATTACATTAGTACCATCTGAAAATAGAGCACCAACGTTTATATCATTATAAAATGTGTGCTTTGGGTATCCTTCGGCAAAAGCCTGTTTACCACCGCCAGGACCACCATAAATGGGGTCTGCTCCACCCATACTTACAACTTCATTTTCCTGGTAGCTATTGGTTAACGTTAGATCCAGCTTCCAGCCACCTAAAGCTTTGCCTCCAAAATAGGAAAATATTTGCGATTCCCATCCAGACCCTTGAATCTCTCCAACATTAAACTTCCCAGGGCTCTGGGTCATACCAGAAGATCCAACATTTTCACGATCTACAATAGATTCCTTTGCATTCTGTTGGTAATAGGTGAAATCAAAAGCAAAATTTGCAACTTCAGTTTCAAAACCAACTTCAAACTCTGTAATTCTTTCCGGCTTTATTTCTGGATTCCCAATATCTGTGAGAACTGCACCAACACCGTATTGTGAGTTTACGGCACTCCATAAGGTAGGTATAGCATCAGTTCTTCCAGGTAGAATACCTGTTTCTCCATAGGCTGCTCTTAGTTTTAAAAATGATATTGGTTTGGGAACAATACCCAACCTATCTAGCCTAACTGCACCACTAAACCGGGGATAAGAAATATCTGATGCTGTTGAGCCCAATACACTAGCGTAATCTCTACGAAGCATAAATGAGCCAAAAAACGTTTGGTTCAGCGAGAAACTATGCTCTGTGAAAAGGCCCGCAGATCGAAAATGGTTCATAAAATCATAGGTTTCAACAGAAACTGCACCAGCACTAATTGTAGTAATTTGATCTGTGACAAACCCTGAACGTGTGGCACCAAAACCCCTGCTTCTTTCATCAAAGGCTTGCGAGCCTATAACAGATGAACCGGAGATTCCCCCTAAAGTATAATCATATTTTACATCCCAGTTATAAGTTGAAACCTGACTGTTTCTCTGGCTTACCATTTTTTCACCTTCATCAGACTCACCGGTAATATCTTCATCTGTAACTTGAGCTGTGTAGATATTTCGGTTATCTCTGTCATTTAAGCCATAAGTCAATCTGGCACTTAAGCCACCTAGAAGTCCACTGGAGAATGGGGTGAGTTCACCTGTTACGGACCCAACGAAACTGTTTATATAGTTCATTTCTGTTTGATAATCAAAATATGCTTCTTTGGTTGGGTCCATCATTACCCAAGGATTAGCAGCGTAGGTAACCACACCAAAGACACCATCAGCACGATACCTTCCGGGTAATTGCACTTCCGCATTATTAAATGCAGTACTGGCCATAATATTAATTTTGTTATTAGGCCTAAAATCAAGATTTGCTCTAATATTTTGCTGATCCATATAATTTTTTGGTGTATGCATTTCTTCGTATGGTCTATCTACAGAAAAATAAAGATTCATC
>Ga0066372_10000762_pt1 | contig 12286 bp, 12 predicted proteins | sample Knorr_S15_td_250_FD_77011 | JGI IMG/M metagenome (GOLD analysis project Ga0066372, IMG submission 77011) | Marine microbial communities from Southern Atlantic Ocean transect - Knorr_S15_td_250_ad_251m_LV_A | ecosystem: Environmental > Aquatic > Marine > Oceanic | place: Southern Atlantic ocean... | reverse complement strand
GGCATCGGTATCTTGGAAAACCACGACGTTCAGCCAAAAAAAGAGAAGCTCGGTCACCGTACACCGATGCCATGAGGGGATCATTACTCGGCCCTCGTTACTCAAATGAACAGATCCGAACCTACCTAGATTCGCATAACATTCCGTACCAACCTCTCGATCGTGAATCGTTACCCGATGTAGTGGCTTCACTCCTAACAGCGGAAAAGATTATAGGTTTACATCAAGGACGAATGGAATTCGGCCCACGAGCACTTGGAGCACGCAGCATTCTTGGCGATCCGCGGTCACCGCGCCTGCAATCAATTATGAATCTCAAGATTAAATACCGGGAAAGCTTTCGTCCGTTTGCGCCTAGCGTGATGCGTGAACATGTCTCCAAATGGTTTGAATTCGACGGCGATTCTCCATATATGCTACTCGTGGCTAATGTAGTGCCGAATCGACGTCGCGGAATGACAGCCGAGGAACAGAGCCTCTGGGGAATTGACAAGCTAAATGTGCCACGTTCAGAAATTCCAGCCGTTACCCATGTCGATTACTCAGCGCGTATTCAGACGGTGCATAAAGATGTCTCACCTCTGTACTGGTCGATTATTGAAGCTTTTTACCGCCAGACAGATTGCCCGGTTATCGTGAATACTTCTTTTAATGTGCGTGGAGAACCAATCGTGTGTACTCCAGAAGATGCATATCGATGTTTCATGCGCACTGAAATGGATGCCCTGGTAATAGGGAACTGTCTTTTAAATAAAACAGAGCAGCCAGACTTTAACGAAGAGCACAGCTGGCAACAAGAGTTTCCGCCGGACTGACGCTACCCAAGCGAACTTCCTGCAACCTGAATCAGCGAATCGATCTACCTCGTTACGTATCCCACATCATCGATTAGCCACAGGACTATCTCAAATCGAGTCAGATTCTCTAATCTCTCTGATGAAGTAAGCGGGTTTCCCTTCCGATTCAAAATATCTGCGAGTCTCTAATTCAGCAAGCAACCCTATCGTCACCAGTTGAACACCGGTAAACAGCAGCAACAATCCGAAGAAGAATATTGGCCGATCAATGATGGACTGCTGCTCCAATAGGTTCATCACGAGCAGCCAACCTATAACGACGGTACCAGTAACACCAACCGCAAGCCCGAATAATCCAAAAAGCTGGAAAGGTCGGTTTGAGTACTTCAATAAGAACTTGACTGTTATGAGATCCAAAATAACTCGTAATGTGCGCGACAACCCATACTTCGACTGCCCCGTCCTTCGCAAACGATGGTTAACGATCATCTCAGTGACGCAGACACCCATTTCGGTTGCAATAGCTGGAATAAATCTGTGCATCTCACCGTAAAGTGGAAGTGATTTTACGACCTCAGCCCGGAAGACTTTGAGCGAGCAACCATAATCGTGCAAACGGACTCCACTGAGACGAGAAATAAGCCAACTAGCCAGAACTGATGGTACGTAGCGCGTCAACCATGAATCTTTCCGATCGCGACGCCATCCACAAACGATATCGAAGCCCTCCTCCAACCGATCAACCATAGCGGGTACGTCGTGGGGATCGTTTTGAAGATCCGCATCACTCGTAACAACAATCTTGCCACGTGCATGTGTAACCCCAGCTGCAAATGCTGCAGTTTGTCCAAAATTCTTTCTAAAGCGAATGAGGCGCACGTGTGGATCTGTTAACTGGATATTTGCAAGAAGTTCGAATGACCCATCCAAACTGCCATCATCAACAAAAATTAACTCGTAGGTTCTACCATATCCAGATAACACCTGAGTTAATTCCTGATGAAGTTGCGATAGGTTCTGCTCTTCGTCGTAGACAGGAATCACAATCGAAATGTCGATGCTCATTGGATTGTTACCCACTTAATTACAGGTCGACGATAAAGGTCACAGAAACGATCCTGACGCTCGAAGTAATTTTATAGGTGACTCTCTTCACCACTTACAAGGCTCTCGAGCGACGACGCACGAACAGGTACACTACACAACTTACGAGTAGAATGCCCGTAATTAATACCAGTAGAAGTTCACCATACTCTCGTCCGAACCGAACTGCTCGATCGCCATAGTAAATAGCTAGCAGGCCCGTCGTTGAAAAACGTATTCCACGTCCAACTATGATCGCAGCGATAAACTTCCCTACAGGCATTTTGGCAACACCTGCTAACAACACGAACAACTTGAATGGCACAGGCGGCGGACTTAACGCTGGTATAAGAATGGCCATTGACCCGTACCGGCGGAACCAACTAGACACCCGCTTAATCTTCTCTGTCGAATACTTGCGACGTAACATTCTTTCGCCACTTTTATCAGCAAGGTAGTGCAAGGTAAGGCAACCGGCCAAAGAGCCACATGTGGCCATCGCAACGTAGTACACAAGTAAGTGTTTGTGTTGCATCACCATCCACAACACTAAAAAGTCATTAACCTCAGGCAGAAATAGAAATGAGGAATCGAGAAAGGAAGCAAGGAACAGGCCTACCCCACCAGCATTCAAAGCTAGTTCTTGCAACCACGCTTGAACATAATCCATGAGATATTTCTTGACGTAACTGGAATTAGTTCTGAACCACGTTGGCCTGGCTAATCGTTTCGATCATTTCACTGTGAATAAGACCGTTCGATGCCAGGACTTGTCCAAGATGAGGATCGAATGGACTGCCATCTAATGTCGTTGTGCATCCGCCGGCTTCCTCCACAATTAGAGCACCAGCCGCAATATCCCAAGGCTGAAGTCGCTCCTCCCAGAACCCATCCAAACGGCCCGCTGCCACATAACAAAGATCGAGCGCAGCCGATCCGAGCCGTCGTACGGCTCTTGCTCGTGTTAGGAAAGCTTCGAACATATTCATAACTTGTCGGTAATTCAAGTGGACGTCGTAGGGAAAGCCCGTACATAGTAGCGAGTCAATCAGTGTTGCAGCTAATGATACTTTCAGAGGAAGACCATTGAGAAATGCTCCACCATCCTTTTCTGCAGTAAACAGTTCACGACGAATCGGATCATAAATAGCGCCTAATTGCGTGCTCCCATCAATTTGCAACGCCAGCGAGGAACAGAAAACAGGAAAACCATGGGCGTAGTTCGTCGTGCCATCAATCGGATCAAAAATCCACACGTGCCTTGCTGTCGAATTCGCAGCAGCATTTTGTAATTCTTCTCCTAATACCTCATGTTCTGGAAACCGTTCAGCGATTGTCTCCCGGAATGAAGTTTCAATTGCAACGTCGACCTCCGTAACCAGATCAATGACCCCCTTTTTTTCAATACGCACGGAATCATTAAAATGCGCTAGCTGCATATCACCGGCTCGAAGTACCGATTCGATGGCAGTAGCAAGTAATACTGTTTTGGATACCATGGGCGGTTTGTTGGTTGCGGTCAATAAATATGGGAGAAAACGTTAGTCCTAGCGTGAGCGAGAGAATTACATACTCCCCCTTTGGCGGTCAAGTGCTTAAGCGCATTTTTACGGCAGAGATTTAGACTCGGGTCGGCTTAATACTCCTACGTGAGTTATAGTTTCTTGATGCCAGCTATGAAACTTCCGACAATCACTGTGCTACCAGTGAATTGTGTCCGAGGAACAATTGTGTGTCCAGGGGACAAATCCGTTTCACACCGCTACGCTATGCTGGCTGCATTGTCTGAAGGACAGACCGTAGTCGAAAATTATGCACCGGGTGCTGATTGCGCGACCACTCTTGAGTGTCTGACTAGCCTCGGAGTTCACATCACTTCGGTTCCTGCTGAATCATTCGGACAGATCTCTCGCTTGGAAATCGATGGCTGTGGCCTAGGCAACCTCTCCCAGCCTGCTCATCCACTCAACGCACGAAATTCAGGAACAACCATGCGGCTATTGGCGGGTATCTTGGCTGGTCATTCCTTTGAATGCACGATCACTGGCGACGAATCTCTTCAAACTCGACCAATGAAACGGATTATAGATCCACTTGTGTCTATGGGGGCTCAGGTCACTTCTAAGAACAACTGTGCTCCACTCACGATTGTTGGTGGACGCTTGCGGGGTATCACATGGACCCCAAACGTACCAAGTGCCCAAATCAAGAGCGCTATCCTGCTCGCGGGACTTCAGGCTAGCGGCAAAACTACCGTTTGTGAAACTGTGAGCACGCGAGATCACACAGAACAGGCCTTGCTGGCATTCGGTGTCCAGGTTGAACGTGGCGAAAACTGGGTTACTGTTGAACCTGGTGGCACTTTACGAGCATGCCAACTGCATGTACCAGGCGATATATCTTCGGCTGCGGTGTGGGCAACCGCGGCAGCAGCACTCGCTCGCTCGAAAATTGAATTAACAAATGTCGGACTTAATCCTACACGTACCGGCATTCTCGATATCCTTCGTCGAGCCGGAGCTATTGTTAAGTCAGAGGTCAAGAAGACTGTGGCTGGTGAACCGATCGGCTCTATACATGTTCGTTACGATAAGCTCAGACCGATCGTCGTTACTCCAGAGGAGGTACCATCAGTTATTGACGAACTACCAATCTTAGCCGCTCTTGCTACCCATCCAGGAGGCGGCATTAAAGTCACCGGCGCTCAGGAGCTTCGTTTCAAGGAAAGCAATCGTATTACTGCCTTGGTTGCTGGACTCAACACACTAGGTGCAGAGGTGCGGGAACTCCCTGATGGTTTTGAAGTGGAGTCCACAAAACCTCTTGTTGGAGGGACAGTCGACGCGGCCGGTGATCATCGACTCGTTATGGCTTTCACTCTTGCAGCGCTTGGTGCTTCTAGCCCTTGCACCATTCTTGGCGCCCAGATTGTCGATGTGTCTTATCCACATTTCTTTGAAACACTTGAAACCGTACGAAGCTAATGGAAACTTCTGACAACAAGCGCCGACCTGATCGTAATTTGTCCAACAAGAATCTGTACCTCGTTGGATTCATGGCAGCGGGTAAGACTACGCTCGCGCGAGCACTCGGCAAACATCTTGGCTGGCCTACCGAAGATATCGATGATCTCATCGAAGTGCAGGAAGACTCTAAGATTACGGATATCTTTGATCGGCGAGGTGAATCCTATTTTCGCTCTGTTGAACGTGAGGTGCTCCATAAACTGTTGCCCAAACAAGGTATTGTGGTCGCAACAGGAGGAGGCACTTTCGTTGATCCAGACAATCGTTCACAGATCAACCATTCAGGTACATCTATTTGGCTCGATGTTCCACTTGATGTAATTATTCAACGCCTCCTGCCAAATCGACATCGACCACTCGCTGTCGACCGTAAGGAAGTCGCACAACTATACAAAACCCGCAGCGCTGCCTACTCACAGGCTCATCTCCGCCTAGATGCTAGTCACGCTTCGCTAGGTGAATTGGTAAAACAGACACTCAAGTGGCTTGAACTCTAGAGATGTCCGCCGGTAAAGAATGCTGATGAGGCTTACAAACACCGGGATTGTTAAAACTGCCCCTGACTGAAACGTAGAGCTAATCCCGAGAACGCTCTTCGCGACGCCGAAGTTCTGCAGCGTAGGCATCCCGCGCTGCTCGGGAACCCAGAATCCACCCGATAACTATTCCAAACATAAGAACCGCTGGAATAAAAATAAAGTGTCCGGCACTCATCCCATCAATCATGCTCAGTCCGCGCGGTTATTTATTCGCCTAGCGACGTCAGCAAGTTCACGTTCTACCGAACCAAGTCGACGCCAAAGTGACCAGATGTAAATAAGCAGGGCGATCCACGCGAAGGCGTAGGCAGCAATAAGCAATGGTGCGGCTGGTAACTGATCTTCAGGTGGTAATTCGTCAATCGGCACGAACTCATCTTGTGCCGGCTGAGTCTGCTCTGCATGCACCACCAGAGGCGTGAATGACGAGCCGAACAGATTTTGACTCGACGTCGTGAGCGTCTGTAGAAAGACGGCTAATAATATCACCACCAGCATCGTTATAAATTGATTACGTCGTCTCACATCCTTCACCTTTCCTAACGTCAGCCGCATCAGCCAGTCAATCATCTAAAGACAAATACAGCCGATCGATTGCTGCCCGGTGACATTCTAATTTGACGCGTGCACTTAATGTCAGAATAAACATGAGGATGAAGGCCGCACTACACCAGAAGAACGCTTCACTCATCCCTGGCACCAACGTTGGTACTACATTTGTTGTCGGATGAATCGTCCTCCAGACGTTGACCGACCAATATACAAATGGCACGTTCGCCATGCCAAACAGCGCCATGCCAGCGGCCAATTTATCAGACCCAGGGCCGCCATATTGTCGCAACAGCTGGTACGCTACAAAAATCATCCAAAGAATTAATGCAGACGTCAGCCGAGCGTCCCATTGCCACCAAAGCCCCCAAGCTTTCCGAGCCCACAATGGTCCAGTCACCAACCCGATTAGGCCAAACAAAATAGTAAGCTCCGCCGCTGCTACAGCCAAATGATCCGCAAGCTTCTTGCCCTTAAACAAATAAATGGCGCTTGAGATACCACACACAAAGGCGGCCAAGAACATGGCAATCCAAGCAGGTACGTGAAAGTAAAAAATCTTTTGCACAAGTCCCATCGTGGACTCGTACGGAGCTCTGGCAATCATCAGAGGTGCTCCTGCGAAGAACACCATCGCTATTACTGCTAGCACAGGAAACCATCGGCTCGCTATCATTTAAATATTCTCGCTTTTAGTATTGGCTCCTCAGTCTGTCATGAGTGGCTCAAAAGTCCACAATGAGAGAGTAATGAACACCACATCAAAGAACACTAGCATGCCAATCCAAGCGCGTACCATAATCACGTCGACTTCCGGTTGCAGTAAGAGCACTGTGCCTCGAACTCCAGCAATAATGACCGGTATTGTGATCGGATACAACAAGACTGGGAGCAACACATCTCGACTACGAGCCCGCACAAGCATCGCGGCAAACAGCGTGCCCACAGAAGCAAACCCAAGAGTACCACAAGCAAGTAACAGTCCAAGCAGCCAGGGATGTCGAAAGATCGGTGTCTGAAAAAATAGACTAATGAGCGGTACGATAATTATTTCCACGACGGCCAACAGACAGATTACGGCCAACAGTTTTCCGATATAGATCGCTGGACGATCTGCTGGTGCCAATAGTAGGGCGTGTAGAACATCGTGATAACGCTCACGCTCGAACGCACGTCCTAGGGCTAAAGTTCCAGCAAAGGCGATCGCTATCCATAAAATACCGGCAGCTGCTTCCCCGATCGGATTTTGATCACGCACAAAACCGAACGCAAATACCAAAACGCAGGACACTGCAAAAAACAGGGTCGTTAAGACTAATTCCCGACTACGCGCTTCAATCGTCAGGTCTTTCTTAACGATCAACCAAGCCACTCGTATAAACCGGGTGGCCGTCATCTTGATACCTTTGCCGTGCCAGCAACCTTACCTGTGTGATTCACATAATGGTCGCGCAAGGAACCAGTCACTGGTTCAACATTAAGTAATTCCCCATCCCACAATAGTGCCGCTCGATCAAGCAACCCTTCAGCAGCCTCAAAGTCGTGAGTCGTCAACAGTATTATGCGACCATTCTCTCGCAAGCCCCGCAGACGATTGGCCAAGCTTTTTGATGATAAGTCGTCAAGTCCGGTAAACGGCTCATCGAGCAGTACAAGCTTCGGATCATGTATCAATGCACGTTCCAATGCGAGTCGCTGTCGCATGCCGCGTGAAAACTTCATGACAGGTTCATCGCCACGGCCCCTCAGAGCAGAACGTGACAACGCGGCCTCAGTACAAGAAGCAGGGTCCTGAACTCCGAAGAGTCCAGCAAAAAATTGAAGATTCTCTCGAGCCGTTAATTCTGGATAGAGTTGGGTGTCGTGTGACAGCATTCCGATATTTGCACGCACATTACCGCCACGCTCGTGAGTTCCTTGATTGCCATAGCGTATTCCCCCAGCCGATGGAGTAATCAGGGTCGAAGCGAGTGCCAGTAACGTCGATTTGCCGGCACCATTTGGTCCAAGAACACCAACAATCTCACCTGCCGTACATGAAAAAGAAACGTGCGACAGTGCCCGCATTCGACCAAAATAGCGTGACACATCCTCGAAAACCAAACAATCAAAGTCGTCCGAAAAATGACCGGAGATCATTGCATTTTTTGCGGTTGTTGCAGATACACCAGGTTCAGCCATGAATCCGCCAATATGAGTAACTCAACTAGACGCGGTAGCTTCTCTACCAGACATCTTGTGCTGATCAAGACGGCGATACACTCGTTCGAGCTGCTCGACAAGTTCTTGACGACGTTTTACATACCACGCCTCAGCGACATCACCATTGCGGTGCTTGCTTTCGACACGAACTAGCTCCCGATAGAGCTTCTCGCGTTTGCCTTCCAAGGTCTCTCGAGTTCGCACACTTCCAGTTTGGATGCGCCGACTATACGACATCCAAACACACCAGAAGACAAGCAATCCTGCTAAGGTTAATGCTACCGTTCGTGGAATCGTACTACGATGAGGTAAACCCGTCAGTCTCAGGTTAAAAGTTTGGCCGGCAGTCAAAGCTGGCCCTGCTCCAACAATATACGTCGCACCGTCCGCCTCCATCTCTCGCCGCCGTTCCACTTGCGCCGATATCATGCCCATGGATTCGTGCTTTTCAACAATGACCGCAACTTGGTTTAAGGAGACTGGCAGGTACTGTGCAAGGTCGAAAGTGGGGCCGGCATAGGAAAGGATGTACGCAAAATTTACAGGCGTGCGTCCTGGAGGTAACGGGCCCTGGACGACGACCTCCCCATCTGCAATTCGAGCCAGCGAACTGGAGCCATTCAAAAGACTTACGTTTACGGCATTGGCAGGAAGCGTAAATCTGAATGGTGCAGTTGGCATGATGGGCTGATTACTACCATTAACCACTTCAAGAATTGAATAAAACTCAATGGTTTGCTCCGCACCTATCTCAACCAAAAAGCGAGAATCCCCACCAAGCACAAGGTCCCCCGAACGTCCAGTCGCCGCACCCTCTCCTTGTCCACGATTCGTCGCGGCATCAGGGGATGGAGAAGGAGTCGCCACCAACATCACTCTAACCCCTCCAACCGCTGGCATCTCGAAAGCTTGAGACGCAAGCTGCTCTCCATCCACTGTCGCTGAAACCGAGACCAGCATCCCGGAAGTGACCCCCGTAAACTGAGCTCGACCATTTTCATTCGTTTTTGCAGTTCGTACCTCTTCGTTAACTCGAAGATCAACAGAGTGATCAATGATGTTATTCGCGAGAGCTCCCAGAATGAGTCGAACTGAAATCGTACCGTCCGCTAAATCTCTCGATGGTAATGGAATACCCGACATCTCTTTCGGGTCAGGCATTTCGAACTGAGCCTGCACTGGAAAAACCATGGCGACGATCAAACCAACCGCAATTGCCGTAATCCCTAAACACCTCATGCCCATTTCAACTCAACCTCGCACCACAAGCCTTACAAAACCGCGCATCAGCATCATTGGAAGTACCGCATTCAGCACAACCGTCTGCAGGTGCGACGGTCTCAAATTCTAACCTCTCTGACCCTGAGAGATCTGACAGCCTGGTTTCTAACTCTCGCTCGATCAGCTCTCGATAGCCTGACCTATCGCTCTCAAGTTGCCCGATAAGATTCATGGCTCGCGTTCGTAGACGCTTTGTCATTTCCTCAAAATCTACTTCTGAGACCTTGTTCATGGCTCGATCAAATTCCAGTTCTTTGATTGAACGTAAAACAAGATTCTTCTCTCGCTCTACGGCCAGACGAGTCCGATGTCCCACTAAGACGGGTTCATCTGCGCTGTCATCATTCACAAGAGGTTGTAGTGTACGCAACAAAGCCATTCCTACCAGGGCTGCGGCCCCAATAACTACACTCAGTAAGACCGTGCCAACCACCGTGCTACGTGACATTAAGACTGCCATCGTAGCCGCAGCGAGGGCGACCAAGACAAAGAAATGCCAGGGACGAAACGTGGATTGATTAGTCGAGGTTTCGAAGCTCATCGTCCAGACGTGCCGCAAGTTTGGCATCCACTACGGTTGCTGCCAAAGGCACACCCTCTACGGATGCTTCACGCGAGGACCAGCGAAACGCAACCGTGCCGACGACGACTGCGCCAGAAATTCCGAGAAGGTACGGAAACAACCACGCAAGGCGATTAAAACCTTCGTCGAGCGGCATGGCAAGTGGCTCCTGGCTTCCGTACTTCGCGATAAAATACTGAAACACCTCATCTCTGGTTTTTCCACCATCGACAAGCTCGCTCACTTCGTTTCGCATCATCGCCGCAGTACCGCAGGTGCATTCACCAATCAATTTACGCCCACAGGTGCCACACATACAGACGAGTTCTCTACCCAGTTCGCGCTCTAGAGCACTCCGCGGCACGACCGGTACTGAGTGCGCCGACTCAATGTGCTGAGCAGCGACTCCCACAGGTGTGAGCGCCAGGGCCAACAAGACCAACGACGTGGTCGCCGCGCCCGCTGGGACTTTCGAAAGGGCAAATGAAAACGTTCGCTCTGGCAATAAAGCGAGTCCTGTTCCAAACGCCAAAACACCGAACCCAAACCAGATCCAATTAATTAGTGGCGTCACCGTGATTTGAAAACTTGCTGATTGGTCTTGCATGTCGAAAGCAGCCATAACGATATACAGATCCTCCGAAAGACGACGCCGAATCGCAACTTCGGTCGTCGGTTCTGTTTCATGCTTGTGAAAGAACCATCTAGCCGGATACATTTGACCAACTTCTGCCTCATCTTTAAACACGGCTAACGTACCGGTAATCATTTGCTTCTGACCATCGTCGTTCACTGAAATGCCATCGTGACGTACTGTAAATTTTCCAACTTCCACCTGCTGCCCCACTCGTAAGAGCACTTGTTCGTCAAGCTTGTACCCTTCACCAGCAAAACCCAGGAACATCAAGACAATCCCCACATGCACAATGTAGCCACCATAGCGTCGCTGAGACCGAGACACCAATCCAATAATGGCGGTGAGTATGTCAGAACTCGTCGCCGCTTGCCGCACTACTGCACCACGGACGAATTCCTGTCCAATCGTAACCGTAACGAAACTACAGAGCATGAAACAGATGCCGGATGACCAAACATGAAACCCTAACGACACCAGTGTCACGCCAGTCGCAAGCGCAGCCAGTGTCGGCCAGCGAAACTGGTACCACAAATTCTCTAACGAAGATTTCCGCCAAGCCAATAGAGGCCCAACCCCGGTTAACAAGAGTAAGGCCAACCCAATAGGAAGCATCCACTTATTAAAGAAAGGAGGACCAACGGTTAACCGTTCTCCTGTCACCGCCTCACTCAAAGTGGGAAACATCGTCGCGAACAAGACAAAGACTGCGGAAAATAGAAGAATCCAATTGTTTAACAGAAACGCAGCCTCACGTGACGCCCACGAATCAAGTTCGTGACGCGCTCGCAGCAACGGTAAACGGTATATCAACATCCCAAAGCTAATGCCTAAAATGAGCACCATGAAGACTGTAAACATCCACGCTAATTCTCGATCTTCCCCAAATGCATGCACTGATTGCACGACGCCGGACCGAGTCATAAACGTACCGAAAATCGTCAAAAAGAAGGTGAGGATTACGAGGGTCATGTTCCAGACACGCAACATACTGCGTCGCTCTTGCACCATCACAGAATGCAAAAAAGCGGTGGCGGTAAACCACGGCAGTAAGCCTGCATTTTCAACAGGATCCCACCCCCAAAAGCCGCCCCATCCGAGTTCTTCGTAAGCCCAAATCATGCCCAGCGTTAATCCCAGCGATAGGAACAGCCAGGACACCATGGTCCAACGCCTCACTGCACGCAGCCAGGAGTCGTCCAGATATCCAGTAGCCAGTGCAGCGATCGCAAATGCGAACGGCACCGTCATGCCTACAAATCCGATATAGAGTGACGGCGGATGAATTGCCATGTACGGATTTTGCAACAAGGGGTTCAAACCGCGCCCGTCAACCGGAATGTCCGTAAGGTAAGTTGCAAACGGGTCTTTATTGACAATCATTACAAGTAAGAAAAACAGCTGCACACATGAAATAACTGCCACCACATATGGAATCAACTCGCGATGTCGATCGCGATTAACATACACAGCCAACGAACCAAACGCCGAAAGTAAAAAGACCCAGAACATGATTGAGCCGTCGAGGCCACCCCAGTAGGAGGTCAGCTTATAGAACAACGGCTGCGCCGAATCCGAGTAACGATCAACATATCGGATGGCGTAGTTATTGG
>Ga0066372_10000760_pt1 | contig 12304 bp, 11 predicted proteins | sample Knorr_S15_td_250_FD_77011 | JGI IMG/M metagenome (GOLD analysis project Ga0066372, IMG submission 77011) | Marine microbial communities from Southern Atlantic Ocean transect - Knorr_S15_td_250_ad_251m_LV_A | ecosystem: Environmental > Aquatic > Marine > Oceanic | place: Southern Atlantic ocean... | reverse complement strand
GCTTTATTGAGTGTGTCGGATAAGACGGGCATCGAAGAATTTGCGTCCGGCTTAACTTCACGCGGTTATGAATTGATTTCTACAGGAGGGACCGCAGGAACATTACGGGATGCAGGATTACCGATTACTCTTGTATCTGAAATCACCGGAATGCCAGAAATGATGGATGGTCGGGTCAAGACCTTGCATCCAAATATTCACGCTGGGATATTGGCCCGGCGTGACCATGAAACGGATTTATCGTCTCTTCAGGAATACGACATTGAACCTATTGATCTGGTTGTCGTTAACCTTTATCCGTTTGCTCGAACGGCAGCAAATAAGAGTGTTTCTGTTAGTGAATTAATCGAGCAGATCGATATTGGCGGGCCTTCGTTAGTTCGTGCCGCCGCTAAGAATTTTAAAGATGTCTTGGTGATTGTAGACTCGGGTGATTACGAGGCAACCCTACTAGAACTGGATAGGTCAGATGGTCCGGAGTTAGCATTTCGCTTAGAACTTTCCCGTAAAGCATTCGCACATACGGCCGAGTACGACACAACAATCGCTCACACGTTTAAATCGATTGCTGTGTCTGGCACAGATTTTCGACGTGAACAATCGTCTCCTGCCGACGTCGTGCCGGACCGATTGACGGTTGACTTACCAAGAATTTCGACACTTCGATACGGTGAAAATCCGCATCAAGAAGCTGCGTGGTATGGGGACTCGAAAGGCATTGGCTTACCGGCAGCGCATCAAGTTCAAGGTAAACCACTGTCCTTTACGAATTTAATTGATCTCGACGCAGCAGCCCGTGTCGTACTTGACTTCGAGGAACCTGCTGCTGCCGTTATCAAACATACGAATCCCTGTGGAGTGGCTACAAGCGCAACGATTACCAACGCCTATCGGCAAGCACGCGACGCTGATGCGTTATCGGCGTTTGGTGGGATCGTTGGCTTAAATCGTCCTTTGGATTCAACAACGGCTTCGGAAATTGTTTCAACATTTATCGAAGCGGTTGTGGCACCTAGCATTGATGAGGCAGCAAAGGCCGTCTTAGCAGAAAAGAAATCTTTGCGAGTTCTCACATTTGATATGGCGCTGCTCAATGACAATCCCATTGCTCAAGCCGATGCTCGATCGATCTTGGGGGGCTGGATTGTTCAACATCGTGACGAAGTTAGGGAAGCCAGAAGTGTATGGGGTGAATCGGCTGCGATTCCTGATTTGCAAGTTGTAACTCAGCGGGCTCCTCGACCAGAGGAATGGACAGCTTTACAGTTTGCGTGGCGCGTCTGTGCCCATGTCAAATCGAATGCCGTTATATTCACACACGGAGACCGTACTGTCGCAATTGGTGCGGGTCAGATGAGTCGGATCGACGCTGTTAAGGTCGCGACCCTAAAGGCCCCAACTAGCTTGACCGGTACAGTCGCAGCATCTGATGCTTTTTTCCCGTTTCGTGATGGTCTTGACGCTCTTGCAGCTGCGGGTGCGACCGCGGTTGTGCAACCTGGCGGGTCAGTACGGGATGCCGAGGTAATTCGCGCGGCTGATGAACATGGTCTCGCCATGGTATTCACTGGCCGTCGACACTTTCGACACTAAGAGTCTTAGGGCTATCCTTAGAACGAAGTTGATACAGCCAAAAAAAAATTCGCGTTCCTGTTAGGCGAAGGCTCCTAGCAGTTCCTTGGTCGTCACAGTACTTGCTCCGAAACGACCTACAACGATGCCAGCTGCATGATTAGCCAGTTCCGCTGCTTCTGATAGGTTGGCGCCCGCGGCTACGCTAAGTGCCATCATCGCAATCACGGTATCTCCAGCACCAGTAACGTCAGAGACTTCCCGAGCTGTGGTGGGTAGAGCATTTTCTACACGGTCAGCTCCAGGCAGCGATCCATCAGTTAGCCACATGCCATGTTCTCCCCTTGTGATCAGCACACTCGTACAAGGCACTGAGGTTTGAAGAGTGCTGGCAGCAGCACGCGCTTCATCCTCAGTTTGAATTCTCATCCCTGTAGCTTTTTCAGCTTCGTGGTGGTTTGGTGTCATCAACGAACATCCGGAGTACCAGTTAAGATGTGGCGCCTTGGGATCTACAAATACGGGCACGCCATGATCCTTTGCAGAGAGCAAAAGTTCAGCCATGAGTTCTTGGTTAAGGAGTCCTTTTAAGTAGTCCGACACTACGATGACATCAGCTGTCGCAATTTGTGATTTGAGAAGTGCGCTCAGTTTATCGACTATGCCTCGTGATAGAGCTTTGTCAGTTTCGTAATCAATCCGTGCAACTTGTTGGTTTCGACTGGTTACGACACGTAGTTTGCGGGTTGTTGTTCTTTCGCGCTCAGAAAACACATCGCTTGGATCAATAGAGGCACGTTTCAGTTCAGCTAACAATTGTGTTCCTGCATCATCCGAGCCAAGAACGCCCAATAAGTTAACACCTCCACCCAGTTTGCGAATGTTATGTGCGACGTTGGCTGCTCCTCCAAGTCGAAATTCTTCATATTTAAACTTCACAACTGGTACTGGCGCTTCTGGAGAAATTCGGTTCACTTGGCCGATCACAAACTGATCGATCATGATGTCACCAATGACCATGATACGGGTGGACTCGAATCCTTGAATGATCGCGTCAGCCCGTTGATTGCTAAGCATGACTAAAGTGGATTTTTCGCCTGTTCAGATGTGTCGGCAGCGTAAGGCAGTGTAATGATCACGAGTAACATCATCAAGAATTCAGAATCACCAAAATTATACTCAAACAAGCCAGCAGCCAGCATAGCAGCTAGTGCTGCTAGTCCACCTGCTGGCAGTGATTTATACGTCGTTGTTTGCAGTCTGCGAAATGAACTAATGACGACACTTAGGACGAACCAAAGCCAGAGAGCTAACGCTGGTAATCCGCGCTCGGCAGCAATTTGCATTGGCACATTATGGAGATGCGGATTGGTACTTTGGACCGCGTTGGCGTCGCGGTAGTCAGCGTAGACTTCCTGTACCATATTGGGACCAACTCCGGTAAGAGGGTAGTCTTGAATAATTCTCACACCAGTTCTGGCCATGGCTAGACGGTCTCGATTCGTGGGGTCCTGGAGATCGAACGTCGAATAAAGCCGGTCAGTTACTTGGGGCGGCGCAAAGCCAAAAAATAGCGCGGCTAGCACCGGTAGGGCTGCTAGCAAGCGGAAGTCCTTGAGTACCAGCAATAAACTTAGTCCCACACATGTTCCGACCCAAGCGCTACGTGTGAGTGTTAATGCGAGGGCAACGAGTAAGGCCGGCATCACCAACGCTGACCAAGTGCGATCCTTGGCGTGAAAAAGCACTCTCGCGGTAGCTACCACTGACACGACCATTAGAAGTCCAGAATAGGTCATATAGTGTGTGAGAGCTCCTTGCGGCCTCCGACCAAGATGGTCGTACTCAAGAATGCCGTACTGCACAATACCCACGATGGCACTAGCTGCACCGATAGAAATAATAATGGTAGTCACCGTCAAGGCGCGCTCACCCCGAGCGAGTCTGCAGACAATGGGCACAATCAAGAATAAGAGGAGTTGTTTTGAATCCATGAAGCTTGCGACCGGATTTAGTGAAAACGCGGCCGACCCCAAGGTGGCGAGAGCGTACAGCGCAAGCGGTATGAACCAGGGTGGTAGCTTATTAACATCTCGTTGAATGAAATATAGAATCCCCCACAGTAATCCTGTAATGGCTAATAAAATTTGGGCCACTGCAATGGACAGTTGAAGTGTCGCAACAAATCCCAGCAATGTGAGGAATGCTGTCCGTTCGAGTATGTTGGTTCGAGTCATGATGAAGTTACCCGACATTGTTCCAGAGCTCGTTCAACTGCGGCAACTACAATAGACGGAGCTAGCCTTGTTAGACAACGAAAATCTCCTGGTTCGCAGTGCCGTTGATTACATGGCCGACATGATAATGTGCCGATGTCGGCAGTTTCTACTGAGTATGTCGGGTCTCGCCAAGGGGCTGAGCGAGCTGCTAAGGTTGGTCCATAAATACCCACGATAGGCACGCTGGTTGTAGCTGCTAGGTGAAGTGGACCAGTATCGCCACCGATAAACAATGCAGCCAGACCGATAAGTGACCGCAATTCCACGAGATCCAATTCCTCATCTAACATCACCAGTTGACGAACTTGAGTGCTCAGTGTTGCAACGATCTGATTTTTTGCACCGCGATCTGAGGGTCCTGATGTAATGACAAATCGTCGCCGAGGGTCGGTTTTGGCAAGGGTCGCAATAGTTTGGACAAAGTAATCTGCTGACCACTGCCTAAAGGCGTTCCCAGCACTTACGTGTATAACGATGAGTTGGTTCGTAGGGCCAACACCTGCTTGGGCGAGGCGATGTTTGATTGCACCCGTGACGTCAAGGTCTTCAGTCATTTCAACTGAATCACGCTGAGGATCAGGTCTTCCGCCTAATCGTTCATCAAGGGCTTTTAAAAGGTCCCATTGATTAACTACAGAATGACGCGCTTCAAGTTGACGGGAGCGTGGCACATGATCTGTATATGCCCAGTTACGGAAGGGAATGCTATATCCGATTCTTAGTGGAGCACGGGTGCACCAAGTTAACCAGCTACTTCGTGGTCCTCCGTGAAAATCGATGACCGCATCAAACCGTGCTGCTCGAAGGCTTTCTGCGAGTGTGAAATCATAGCTTAATCGTTGGAGACCCTGAGGGCGGTCAACAACAATCAGGTCCGAGAGGTGTGGATTTCGTGACAAAATTGGTGCTGCCTCACGTTCAACAACGTAGGTAAGATGCGCATCTGGTAAACACCGTTTAACAGCACGGATAGATGGTGTTGTAAAGATGACGTCACCTATTAGGCGGAGACGGATAAAGAGAATCTTCACGTCATCCCTATTCCTTGCTGCTTTCTAGTCTTCGATACGTGCTTCGTCGATAAGCATTACAGGGATATCATCCTTAATCGGATACACACGACGGCATGTGCTACATTTTAATCCACTGTCATTATTTACGAGTGCGACCGCGGTTTTACATTTCGGACAGGCGAGTATTTCCAGGAGTTCCGGGTCAATAGCCATTTCCATGCCTCCTTACTTAGGGCTTGTTTACACAGACTATATCAGACCAGTTATGTGTGATTCAGTAGGGAACTTAGGTGGATTTCTCGTATGAGTCTCCGGATGGGCTTGCTGCAGAGAAGCCGCTATGGAAGAATCGAAATCCGATGATTGTAATTATCGCATTGTCGCTTGGTTTGATTGGTGCCATAGGACATTCAACTGATCTCGATGTACAACCGCTAGTTGTTCCAATACCGGTGGTCGATCGAGCGGCTGCCTACAGTCTGTTTCTCCAAGCGTTGGCGTTGGAGGACAACGGTAATCTAGCAGCAGCGATCCGTGCGTTGCAGGAAGCTAGTGACTTCGATCCTGCTTCAGCTGAGATTCATGCGGTATTAAGCGAGTTGCATGCTCGACAGAATCGCGTTGATGAGGCAGTTGCTTCAGCCCAGCGCGCCCTCGCCCTCAACGCAGATAATATCCACGCACATCGGATCCTGGGACTTCTTTTTATTGCAATAGCCGACCAACAATCAGAACGGGACTCGTCCGAACGCGGGAACTATGGTGACCGTGCCATCCGCCACCTCGAGCGGGTGCAGTCAGAGGGATTGTACGATGAACAGGTAATGTTTAGTCTTGGACGCCTGTATGTGGAAAATAATTTTTTCGACAAAGGTGTTAAGGCTCTCAGTCAAGTGGTTGAGAGGTCACCAGGGTTTTCTGAAGCTGCTCGGCTGCTAGCCCATGCTTATGCAAGTTTAGGGCACCGAGAACAAGCTGTACAAGTGCTCGAAACAGTCGTTAGGCAACGCACTCCATCGACTCAGACAATGAATGCTTTGGTCTTGGCCTATGAGGATAATGGGCAGTGGAAGCAGGCCGCCCAACTCTACCAGCGACTCGCTAGAAGGCGACCAAAGGATAGCCGTGTCACACGAAGGTGGGCTATGGCGTTACTTAACGGAGGGAATACCTTGCGTGCCCGTGAGGTCATTAGCAGAATAGTTGATTTGACCTCAACCGATGCAGCTGCCCTCTACCTACTTGCTGAAGCTGAACGACGCTTGAATAATTTTGATAAAGCGGAGGAGGCTGCAAGGCGTCTGATTGCGGTTGAAACGGAGGAGTTCCGAGGTAGCTACCTGCTAAGTCGGGTTCTGTTTCAGCAAGGACGTTACGAGGATGCTGTTAGAGCGATAGAACCTGCCATCGCTCAAGCAAGAGTTAGAACTGGGGTGCCTAGTCTCGCACGGTTACTTGTTCAAGCCGGCCTGTCTTATCGTGTGTTAAATAGGCAAGACGATGCGATAAACGTGTTTGTCGAGGCCAGTCGATTAGCCCGAAGGAATTTAAGATTTTCAGAGTACGCAGTTGAGGCATACCTTGAGGCTAATCGCACTGAAGAGGCTCTAGCTTTTATTCGGACAGTGCGCATTGAACAACCCAACGAACTCCGCTTAGTGGTCCTGGAGGCTCGGTCATTGATAGCCAACAATCAGATCACCCAGGGCATTGTAACGATGCAATCATTTGTTTCGACACATGAGACTGACCCCTTCTCGCAGGTGGCCCTTGCTAATATATTCGTCGATGCTGGTCGTATCAACGAGGCAGTAAAAACACTTCAGATTGCGAATAAGAAATTTCCTTCCGAGACATCGATTTTGTTTCAACTTGCTGCAATTTTTGAAGAACAAAGTCGATTTTCTGATGCGGAGCAGGTCTTCCGCGAGGTCTTATCTCGTAACCCCGCACATCATCAGTCTCTAAATTATCTTGGCTATATGTTGGCTGACCGTGGTGAGCGGCTTCAGGAATCCGTAGAGTTGATCAAGCGAGCGTTAGACGCTGATCCAAATAATGGTTCATATCTTGACAGTTTGGGATGGGCGTATTTTAAGTTGCGGGATTTTGATTTAGCAGAAAACTACCTACGAAAAGCAAGTGAACAACTCATCTATAATTCGGTCATACAAGACCATTTTGGCGATGTCTTATTCGAGCAACTTCGTTACGAAGAAGCCATCGAAGCTTGGGAACGAGCACTACGCGGTGATGGTGAATCGATCGAACCGTCTGTAATTGCACAGAAAATCAGTGATGCGCGTAAGCGGATGAGCCGTTAGCCCTTTATGATGATGGTGAAGCACTGCGTCGAAAACTTGGCTTATGTGCGAATCTGAATACCAGCAGCTTAGAAGTCTCAGGTTGGGCGCGATAATAGTTGCATTCTTGTTCGTGCAAGCATGCACCTCAAAAGCACTGCTCCTCCCGACTGGTCCTGGAAAGTTTTACCCCGACTATCAAAGCACGCTACTCAGTGCGACTACGCGTTGTTCTACTGTTGAAACGTTAAGTGCCGAATTAACGGTTTCAGGTCGGGCCGGCCAAGATCGACTTCGTAGTCGAGTATTGGCGGGCTTGGCGCATCCAGGTTCGGTGCGCCTGGAAGGAGTTGCGCCATTTGGTGGTCCGACATTTATACTGACTGCAACTCCGACCCACAGTACGCTTTTGTTGCCACGTGACTCTCGCGTTCTTGTTGGCGTGCCTGCGCAGGATATTCTGGATGCTTTAATCGGTGTCCGCCTGACACCAGACGTTCTTCGCCGTGTACTATCAGGTTGTCTTGTTTCTTCCAGTAAACCGGTAAGCGGTCGAGTGTATGGGACGAAATGGCTCGTTGTGGACATGCGAGATGGAGATCAAAATTACCTCCAATTCGACAACGATCTCCCAAAATTAGTAGCTGTTCGAACCGGAAATTTGCTCACTAAGTACAGTAATTTTCTGGGTGCAGTGCCGAGACGTGTTCAGATGACAAGGTTCGGCGTGTCTGGTGATGTTGAGGTCGAGGTGACAGTTCTGCTGGCACAGATTCGTGTCAATACTCCAGTCGGCAAGGAAATCTTCTCGGTTGATATTCCGACTACTTTCGCTCCGATTACATTGGAAGACTTGCGCAGTACAGGTCCCATGAGGGATCTTGGAGGCTCGTAGTAGTACCGTGGCTTTAGAAAGTGCACCATAAATTACTACTTCAGTAAACATTTGCCAGATGACGCGAAAAAATCTTCGGATTCGGGCGTACGCGAAAATCAATCTTAACTTACGCATCTTGGGACTTAGACGCGATGGTATGCACGAGTTGCGTACCATTCTGCAAACCATTGACCTGTACGACACGCTTACGTTTCAGCAGCGACTGGGTCCATTTAAGTTATTGAGTGCGAATAGTGAGATCCCAACGGATAAGACCAACTTAATTTGGCGAGCTGCGAAGGCTATTGTCAGTGGGCCTGGGCGTGGTGGTGACAGACTAAATAATCTATCTGTAAGCTTGATTAAACGGATTCCCCTTCGAGCAGGGCTTGGCGGTGGCAGTGCAGATGCGGCCGCAACACTGGTCGCTATTGACAGGTTACGGAAACTGAAAACACGGCCTGAAGTGCTACACGCCTTAGCAGCCGATCTAGGTGCAGACGTACCTTTTTTTCTGGTGGGAGGCACGGCTGTAGGATTCGGTCTGGGTGACGAAATTTATCCTCTAATAGATCTACCAAAATACTGGGTGGTGCTTTTGATTCCATCTTTTGGGGTTTCTACAGGTGATGCCTATAACTGGTACGACAGCGCTAAGTCTCAATCTCACCGGCGCTCGCACGGAGTGCTTCCACTTGGAAACTCAGCCCTCGCGCATGTTGTCAAGATGGTCAATGATCTTGAAGCTCCAGTGATTGAGCGTTTTGAATCGATTGGCAAAATGAAGATGGCATTAGAGCAGGCGGGTGCAATGGCGACCGGTATGTCTGGAAGCGGTTCCTCCGTCTTCGGGTTGTTTAGGAGTCATGCTCGTGCAAAAAAGGCTGCAGCTAGTCTTACGAAGTCTGGCCAGCATGTGATGTTAACTCGTACCCTTAGTCGTAGCGAGTATGTCAGGCGGTCTGCTATTCGGGTAGTCTGAGGAGCAGGGAGTCGAACGAGAACTGTGCATAGTTGGGCTTTCATCAGGATGTAATACATTGCGGTGGTTTTACGAAGCGGATTGCAGGCTCTAGTTCGGCTTGCCGCCTCCGATGGCATCGTGTAAAATTTAGTGTTGTATAGGAGTACACGGCCAAGCTCTAGTAGCCTTTAGTGCACTCCATCGATCGCCGATGTACATGACAGAATGGGGTCATCGAGGTGGCATGGTGGGGCGTGGCCAAGCGGTAAGGCGCGGGACTTTGGATCCCGTATTCGAAGGTTCGAATCCTTCCGCCCCAGCCAAATGACCCAGCGAGTGAATTAGGATGGCTGAACCTCTACTGAAACTGTTTTCAGGATCTGCGCATCCGGACTTGACCCAAGAAATCGCAGATTTCTTGGGTGTACCTGTTGGTGAAGCACGACTACAACGCTTTGCCGATACTGAGGTTGCATTTCAAATTGAAGAGAATGTAAGAGGAGCTGACGTTTTCTTGGTGCAGCCCACTAGCACACCAGTTGATTCACACTTGATGGAGTTGTGTGTGATGATTGATGCGTTTCGTAGGGCTTCAGCGTCCCGCATTACTGCTGTAATTCCTTATTATGGTTATGCTCGGCAAGACCGAAAGGATAGGCCGCGGGTTCCAATTTCTGCCAAGTTGGTTGCTAACATTCTGAGTGCGGCCGGTGCGAATCGAGTTTTGACGATGGATTTACACAAAGCTCAGATTCAAGGATTTTTTGACATTCCAGTGGATCATCTATTTGCAGCACCTGTCATTATTGAGTATCTGAAATCGCTTCAAACTGACAAGTTAACAGTTGTCTCGCCTGATGCTGGAGGTGCAGAGCGCGCCCGCGCTTATGCGAAACGACTTGGGGCAGAACTTGCGATAGTTGACAAGCGGCGTTCAGAGGATGGAACTGCTGAGGTAATGCATGTAATTGGTACTGTGGCCGATCGAGTGTGTGTGATCCAGGATGACATCATCGATACTGCCGGCACAATGCAGAAGGCGGCATTGGCTCTAAAGGAGAACGGTGCGTCCCGCGTGTTGGCTTGCGCAGTACACGGTGTTCTCTCCGGACCTGCGCTGGATCGAGTTAAGGGGTCGGCTTTGGAGCAACTGATTGTGACTAATACTATTCCTCAGGTAGGTAACGCTGGGATCTGTGACAAACTTGAGGTGTTGTCTGTTGCCACATTATTGGCAAAGGCGATTCAAAGCATTCATGATGAAACGTCGGTATCATCGTTGTTTGTATGATTGAGAAGTCGGTTTGAACTAAGGACAGTGGAGCATTATGGAAGTAACACTCGAAGCTGTGGAGCGAAGTGAATTTGGCAAGAATGAATCACGTCGACTTCGTCGTGAAGGACGTATTCCCGCCGTGGTTTATGGTGCTACCAGTAAAACCGCTGGGATTGCGAGTCATTCAATTTCGGTCGACCCGAAGATCCTCATGCAAATTTTTCACTCTGATTCAGGAGTGAACACCTTGATCGATCTGAGCATCGACGGTGGTAAACCAAGCCGTGTGTTGATCAAAGATTATCAACTGGATCCAATTAAGAATGCGTTATTGCATATCGATTTTTATCGTGTAGCTATGGATCAAAACATAACGGTGACAGTCCCGGTAGTGGTTACAGGTGAAGCTCTGGGCGTCAAGCAGCAGGGAGGGCTTCTAGATTTTGTGCATCGTGATATCGAAGTTGAATGCCTGCCAGCTGATATTCCCGAACATCTTGAGGTCGACGTATCCAGTCTTATGATTGGTCAAGGTGTGCGCCTGCGTGACTTGGTGCAAGATGCTGCGTGGAAGCCAATCAGTTCGCTCGACACCTTGTTAGTGCATGTGATTGCACCTAAGGCGGAGGCGGAAGAAGAAGAAGAAGCAAGTGAAGCAGAAGCCGCTGCTGGGGAGTCGGCCGAGCCTGAGGTTATTAAGAAGGGTAAGGCAGATTCGGATGTCGAGGATGAGGGCGAATCCTCGAACTGATTATCACGACTGTGAAAAATTGTCTGCAAACTTAATTGTCGGTCTTGGTAACCCAGGGCAAAAATATCATGGCACACGCCATAATGTTGGATTCCAAGTTGTGGACGAAGTAGCTCGGAGGCGGTCTTTGGAATTTGAAACTGCTCCTGCTGAGGCAGTAATGGCCGTAACCAGAGGAGAAACGAATAAGCTGATTTTAGCTAAGCCAATGACGTTTATGAATCTTAGTGGACAGGCAGTTGCATCTTTGCATCGTTATTATCACATAGCACTTGAAGATGTCATGGTGGTTGCTGAAGATGTCCATTTACCGCTGGGTAGATTGCGAATCCGCGGGTATGGTTCCGATGGTGGTCATAACGGCTTTAAATCGGTCATCGAAGTATTAGGGACACAGAAGGTCCCAAGACTTCGTGTGGGGGTTGGTCGGGGAGATGAGAGAAAAGACCTTTCGGCGCATGTTCTATCGAAGTTTGAGTCGAATGAAAAGGAGGCCATTGCGACAGCGATCAATCGAGCCGCTGACGCGATTGACCTCTTTTTGGAAGACGGTCTAGGTGCGACGATGAATCGATATAACGGTCCAGAATTGGAATCCGAGGAATCTGGTGATTACGAACTTGACGAAATTACCAATGATGCACAGAATAAACAAAGACGTTCTGAATAAGTAAACATAATGATCGTAAGCTAAGAAACCGTTCAGACAGCCCACACTCCTTGCTGCAAAATGTGGCCGTCAGTCCAAGAGGAGCAATATGCAAAAAGCCAGACAGTACGAATTAATCCACATCGTCGCTCCAGAGTCTACAGAGGAAATGGTGGCCGACCTGCAGACTCAGGTCGAAGACGTCGTATCACGATTTGACGCGAAAATCGAAAAAACTGAAAACTGGGGCAAGCGCAAGCTTGCCTATGACATCGGCAGCTTTAATGAAGGTATCTATATCCTAAATCTCATTAGCGGTCCTATTGACAAGGTCGCGGAAATGGTTTCGGAAATTGAACGCCGGCTAAGAGTTGACGATAGAGTAATTCGTTACCTTGTTGTTAGAGTCGACGAGGCCTATCGAGTTGCTGAACGTTTAACGTCACGGAGGAGTCGCGACCGAGCTCGTCGTCGGCAAGCTCGTGGCTTGCCACCAGAAGTGGCAAAAATCGAATCAAGATCCGATCATGAGTCTCCTAAGATTAATGAGGAATCCAAGACAGAGACGCCTGTAGAGGAGGCGAATAATGGATAGCCCACGAGGTGCTGGACGCGGCAAT
>Ga0066372_10000758_pt1 | contig 12305 bp, 9 predicted proteins | sample Knorr_S15_td_250_FD_77011 | JGI IMG/M metagenome (GOLD analysis project Ga0066372, IMG submission 77011) | Marine microbial communities from Southern Atlantic Ocean transect - Knorr_S15_td_250_ad_251m_LV_A | ecosystem: Environmental > Aquatic > Marine > Oceanic | place: Southern Atlantic ocean... | reverse complement strand
CACAAAGTCGCCCGGGCAGGTCGCGAACACGGCCTCGCATTCGGTTGAAGGAATGGCGGGCGATACAGGATTTGAACCCGTGTTCTCGGCTTAGGAGGCCAAGGTGATATCCAGACTACACTAATCGCCCGGCTCTGCGACAGCGCTCTCCTCAAGAAAGGTGACGCTCGCGAAACCATGGCTCCGATGATGGGTTTCAGCCGATGCCATCAAGCATGCCCCGACTCCCGACGCCCCATGAAAGCCCCCTCTTCCTCCCTTCCAACCCCCTATTCGAACTCGAGCAAGTACGGCGACAGAAAACACCGGGCACTCTCCCGCACTATTGCGGCCAGAGACACTGGCAGGCGCTTCTGGACCCGTCTCGCAGCAATGAGTCCTACACCAAAAATCCGCTTCCTCCTCTCCCTAACCGCTCCGGTGACGGCGGCGCTTCTGGTGGCGAAGTGGGAATTCGCTTCCTACGAGGCCGCCATCGCTGTGTTCTCGTTACTGACCCTCCTCCTGATTCCCACGAATCTTGCGGCCGCCTTCGCTGGGATGTCCGCGCGAGACCGTCTCAAACTCAGAGACGGGGGGCAGAGGTCGATGGATGCCTATCCCGGCGTCGAGCGCATCCTCAACACTCTTCGAGAAAGGACCCTCAGGGAAAGGGTCAGACTGCTGTGCGCTCTGTTCGGAGCACTGTCCATCACTGCGGTTTGGAACCTAGAAACCGGCGAAACACTTGGCTCACTGCTCTTGGGTGCTTCGGTTGTCCTCGGGGTTCTGTGCCTCCTCAATTCGATGAGACTAGATGACTCGATTCCAATGCTCTCGAACACCTTCCCGCTTCTGTCCCTACACGCTCCCACCTTGCATCACAGTGCTCTGGACAAGCCCCTGACCGATCTCATGGTTGCCCACCTCGATCCGGAGACGGCGGGAGCCTGGGACGACTGGATGGGCTCTCTAAGTGAAAGCGTCAGGGTAGATCAGACACCATCCTCTGCTATCGAGCACCTCTTGCGCGCCCTGCATCTGAACGAACAGAGCCTGCTTGACGACGCCCGTCTTGTGACCGAGGCCAAGCGCGTCTTCAAGGTGACCGCGATGGACGGGCTCACAGATGACTCCACTAAATTCAACCTGAAGTCACTGAAGGCCCTGCTTGCACACACCAAAGCCTGGGAGCCGGGTCTCTTCCGACTGATCGACAGGCTGCAGGACTCGGCGATCAGGGTAGACCACTCCCTGACCGAGGAGCCATGGAGGCTGGATCTCGACCTGCCTCCCCGTTGCTCACAGGGTCAAGCAGACTTGTTCGTTTTACTGCACAACAACACGAGCAGAGCGACCAATGTGAAGGTGGATGTCGTCGTTGCAGAGGGAGAGCCCGCATTACAGACCATCAGGGTCGAGGCACAACCCTCCCGCCGCCTCGATCGGTCTCGGGTTGTGGATCAGGTGGATTCCCTCGGCAGACTTCTTGACGATGCCACGGTCCTGTGGATCGGTCTCGCATGGCCGGACTCTGAAATCGGTTCGCACCCCGTTCAAGTGACCCTCAGGGGGGAGGACGGCGAGACTCTCTCGTCGATAGTCGTTCAGACCACACTCTCTTTGAAGGCGCAACAGGAGAGCGTTGGACAGAGGATGTCCGACGCTGCCTCCGCAGTCAGAAGGCTGGCACTATCCATGACTGATTGAGACTGAACCGGACGAAGTCCGGAGCGTCACGTTCATGGCGCGATTACGAGTGGCGCAGACAGAGTCACCATGGAGTCTTGGGATGTCGTGATTGTCGGAAGCGGCCAGGCCGCACTGCGTGCGGCGATTGCAGCCGCTGATGCCGGCACCATACCTTTGATGATCGACTCTTCCGGGGTCGGGGCCGCATCAGGAGCCGCGCCCCTCTCCGGGCTTGCGGCTTCCGTCGATGAGACCGACTCCACTGCTCACAGGGAGGACACCGTCTCAGCAGGCGGCGATTCCACGGACAGGGTCGCTGCGACACGGACCTGTGGCGAAGCCGTCTCGGTCCTCGCTGAGTTGGAAAGATGGGGACTGGTCCTGCGCCGCAGGGACGGCGGGCTTCCACACACCTCAGAGGCACCGGGCCACAGCCGCCCCCGTCTGACTGGTTGTGGCGATGGTACCACCAGAGAAGTCACTCGCATACTCGAGGAGCAGACAATCAAGAGGGGTGTCGCACGGCGCTCCGACCTCCTACCATTGTCTCTGGCTATGGACAATCGGCAGGTCCGAGGCATCGTCGTTCTTGATCTTCAAACCGGAACCGTCACTCCCATCCAAGCCAAGGCCGTGGTGCTAGCGACCGAAGGTCACCAAGGCCTCTGGTCCTCTCCTTCCTGTGGTGCCGGTACCGGCGCTGCCATCGCCGCCGCCGCGGGGATAGACCTGTCTGGCATGGCCCACTCCCCGATGCACCCTCTCACTGTCAGGGGTACGGACATGCAATTGCCAATCGATCTGTTGGGCTCGGGCGGCAGACTGCGCAAGGAGAGCGGAGACGATGTAGGCCTCGAAGCAGTTCTAGAGGGTGAGGATTGCGTACTCGACTTGCGTAGCTTGGAATCCGACGCAGTTCCTTGGTTTGCCGAGTCGGCCAGACGGGTGAGAGAAAGGACCGGCTTGGATACTTCCGTGGAGGTGATACCAGTCTCATCAAGCATTGCTGCCACCACCGGCGGCGCACCGGTCGATGCCGATGGCAGGGTCACATTTGCCGACGGCAAGATGTGGTTCACCGGACTCTATGCCGCTGGGCGCTCTGCCTACACCGGTGTACACGGAGCTGGAATGCTCCCAGGGAACCTACTACTGGACAACCTTGTGAGCGGCCAGAGCGCTGGAGCCCACGCAGGAAAATGGGCCAAAGGCGCCTCCTTCGGTGGCTCTTCCGTCGTCGCCGCCGCTTCGAACGAGGCCTCCATAAGAATCGCTTCGTTGTCCAATAGTTCGGGCCACTCGGTCGGGCAAGTTTCGGCAAGCATTTCCTCAACCATGCAGAATCTCAACGGCAATCGAAACGAGAGCGCACTTGCCTCTGCTTCCTCCGCCCTCGACGAGATAAGGGACATTGGAATCAAGGTGACCGACAAGTCCAGTGTCATGAACACCGAACTGGCCGCTGCATTGCATCTCGAGGGGATGTTGATGCTGGCTGGTATCATAGTCAGTTCAGAGGGTTAGAATGAGTGACCCCGAGCCCAGTATCTTCACACTCATAATCCAAGGCAAGATACCTTGTCACAAAGTGTACGAGGACAGACATGTCTTCGCCTTCCTCGACATCAATCCGTTCAGCCCAGGGCACACCCTTGTGGTTCCCAAAGAGCAGGCTGCCACCCTCGATGCCCTCTCTGACGAGTCCTCCGCGGCTATCGGAAGGGTTCTGCCACGCATCTCTCGGGCTATTCTCGCCGTCACCGGTGCGGTGGACTTCAACGTCCTGCAAAACAACGGCGAGGCCGCCTTCCAGTCAGTGTTCCACGTCCACTTCCACATCATACCAAAACCCGAGGACGGCAGCGGCCTCGCTTGGCCGTTCAAGAGCACAGAACTAGATCCCGACGAGGGAGCCCGGTTGGCTGAGCAGTTACGCAACCTTCTGGAATAGCATCCGGTGCGTTCTCAACCACGAACCTCTTGGGTACTCTGTGACTGATTCCGAGAACGCGCCCGACATCCTCCCGGGGCTGTCCGCCAGTGCGACAAGAATTAACACAAAAAAACTCGAGGGGGTCCCTTGGGATCACAGCGGGGAGCACCCAGGCAGTCCGCTGTTCTGGAGTATCATATCCCGCGCATTGAGAATCGCTTGGTCATACATCCTTCGAAACATCGAGGCCGACCCCCCTCCCGAGGTCGAAGGAGGAGTGGTCTCGACTTCGACTCACATCAATGGGCTGATAGATCCCCTGGCCCTAATCAACACTCAGGAACGACGAATCATCACCATCGGGCGCCACGATCTCATGACCATGCCCCTCGTCGGGTGGATTACACGCAGAATGGGCTCTCAACCAGTCATCAGGAAGGCCGAACTGAGCAGAGGAATCGGTGATGCGGATTTCGCTAAGATGATCAACCAGCGTAGCATGCTGACGATGTCCCATTGCGTCGCCTCCGGCCACGCAGCCATAGTTATGCCAGAGGGCAAATCGCATCAGGACTCCAAATTACATGCACTTAGGACCGGCCCCCTCCGATTCACTCTCAACGCAGCCTGCATAGCTCACCAGAAAGGACTCCCGGCTCCGGTAATCCAACCTGTTGGACTACACTTCAGGTGCCATCACTGGTTCCGCACCGATATCTATGTCGAGTACGCCGACCCTATTCGCATCCCGCTCTTGCCCAACGAGGACCACAGGAAGAGGCTAATCAATGGTGAGTGGGTCGAACCTCCTGCTGAGGAAGTCATCCCCTTACGGGACAGGCTGTACGACGAACTCTCCGTCCTCACCCCGGATGCGCCCGACTGGGAGACTTACAGGGCGTGGCACCTGCTGGGCCACCTGCGAGCAAACTCTTCCGGCAACCCTCTCAGAACTCTGAAGGAGGAGGTCCTTGCGGCCCGCGTATTCAGAGAGAGGCTACGCCCGTCTGTTGGCGATTCCAAACTCCTCGTCGACGCGAGGGAGGCGGCGGACATCCTACACTCGAATGATTTGGATGCACGCGCACTAGACCAATCAGGACGGATTAAGGCAAAGTCCAGTTGGATGTCCGGCGTACTCGGCGTACTCGTCATGCTATTGGCCTCACCAATCACCATACCATCAACAGGACTCCAGGCCTTCGTGGCTTGGTACGCGGGTGACAGAACCGATGAGGGCTTGGACGCGCGGACCACTCATCACATGCTTGGTGCAGGTCTCTCGCCCCTTATTTTCTGGCCCGTCTTCTGCCTTGTGACCATCTTCCTGATCGAGGGCGTGACCCCGTTGTTCCCCGTGTACCTTGTAATTTCCATGGCGGCCATCCACATCTCGAACCTCGTGTTTCTCCGCGGGTACGACATGTGGACGGATTTCGCCACCGCCTCAAGGAGCGCCAAACTGGCTTCCTCAGAACAAGGGAGGCGAGTCGAGGAACTCGTCCGTTCAATCAACAACGGATTAGGGGCTCTCAAATAGGAGGGGCTCCTAAACTCTCATCATGAACGCCCGCGATGTTGCTTCCACTGTCCGAGAGTGGCTTCAGAGCGAGCACCTCGAGGCCCGGGATGTCTCCGACCAGCAAGCATCACTGCATTTGCACGTCCGGTATCCTCCCACCAAACAAGGCCATGTGTTCAATGTCGTCATCCCGAAGAATCGAAACCTCGTCCTCGTTTACTCCGTCACTAGAGTGGACGATGGGCAGCAGAAGGAGATGATCAACCACTCGCAGCTCGACTCCGGGGAGTGGGAGAAGTGGTTGCACGAGACTAGGATACACCTGACTCAGGCAGATCTGGATTGGGTTCTTCATGTGGGTAAGAAGGAAGAGGGTATCCCGGGCCCCCTTCAGGCATTCAACCTCTCAAGGCCGATTTGGTTCGACGGCTTGACCCAGAATGAGTTCATGCATACGATGCGCCACCTCTGGCTCACTAAACTCGCTCTGATTCACAAGATCAAGTTTGGGTATGGTGCAGGTGTAGGAAAGCCCGGCCCAGTTGATGACTGGATTACCAAGAAGGCCCAGAGCAAGGGCACCCAACCACATACCCACTCCGAGCCGACCGAAATCAGCACCGATGAGACAGGTGGATTCGGTCGTGATTTCGACCCTTCAGAATGGGTCTGAACCCAACTTTCTCCACACACGCTCTCGCGCGCGCTTGTGACGGCGGGCAGTCGAAGTTAAGTATCGCAGGAATTCAAACAGAGTCGATACAGCAGCGTTGCTGGAGGGTATGAAATGGAAACTGCAAAGACGAGAAACAGCATAACAATGGTTCTTCTGATGCTGATGAGCACATTCGCGGTGATGGAATTCCCCGAAGCCGAGGCGAGCGAGGTCGTACTGACCGAGGCCATACAGATTGTAAACGGCGGTTCGGCGAATGACCGAATGGTTGCCGTAGATGCAGATTCCATGGGCAATGTGCACTTCGTATGGAGCCGCAACACACAGCACCTCTGGTACCAGATGCACAATCCAAGGGGGGAGGTCCTGATTGCAGAGACCCAGATATCCAACCCCGGGGCGCATCGGGCATGGCATCCTGATATCAGGGTTGATCATGACGATAATGTACACATCACATGGACCGACAAAGCGGGCCAGTGGACAATCCTCTACACTCTCCTAGACCCCTCACAGGACGACCAGGACGGCGACTCCTCTGTGGACGCGGTGATAACAATCATCAACGACTACGAGGTCTCCTTCCACTCCCAGAACCGAGACTGGCCCGCCATCGACGTCGACTCCGAGAACAACGCCCACATCGTTTGGGAAGACTCCTTCGAGCCTCTGGACAAGTTCTACCAACAGCCTCAGATTTACTACTCGATGCTTGAGACGGACCTCCAGTCCCGAGAAGCCGTTGTGGCTGTCGGCGAGACGCTGCTCACCCCCATCATCGGTCACAAGGGCCACCCCGATGTGGCCGTCGATGCGGATGACTTCGTCCAAATCGTTTGGGATGATACCAGGGGCGGCAAGGTCGAGATGGTCGCACCAATCGACACCTCCGGCTCGATGAACACAGAATGGGCCGACATGTGCGTCGTCTTCTATGGCGGCTACTTCGCCAGCGGTGGTTGGTTCGAAGGCCTCAAGCCTATGCTTCTGAGAGCCAACATGACAGTCTACGAGACCCTCTACGCCCTCAGCGGCAACTGGCCCTCCGCCGCCACTAGCGGCAACTGCGCGGCTGCTTACCAGACCGGAGGCTCGGGCAGCCAGGGGCCGCGTCCTACATCTCTGGGCCTAATTCCCGGTGACGACTCAGGCGGAATCAGGGAGCTGACTGAGGTAATCTACAACGGCGGATCAGTCAACCTCCCCCAGGATGGCGGCTACTACAGCGAATTCTGGGGCCCCGGCTCTACTTGGGCCTGTTTGTCGTGGCGAGATGCCCAAGGCAATGTCCCGGGCAATCCTCCAACCCAGTTGGACCACCACTGGAACCCCAACGCAACCAAGATCATCATCCCGATTTCCGACGAGGGCCCGTACGGAGGCGACCCCGCACAGCAGTCGGATGACACACAGAGCATCAACGAGGCTCACGACGCATGCGTCATTGCTGGCATAATCCCCGTCCCACTTCTCGCTGCAGGATTCGGCTCCGGTTCCACCGATGTCGGTTCCCACATGATGGACCTCGCCCAATGCCCGAACGGTTTCACGAGCTTGAACACTAGGACATGCCCAGGGACCAACATACGTCTGACCGACGCCGAGGGACAGATGTACAGCTTCCCGACGACAGCGTCGAACTCGGCTGAATTGGAGCTGATGGTCGAGGCTTTGGTCTACCTCTCTACGAACAACTCTCGGGAGATATACATGACCGTCCTGGATCCACTCTCACTTTTGGAGAACCCCCCTCCTACTTGGCAGAAGGGGGACCCCGGCACCTTTGTCGACACCACTGCTGACAGGTACATCGAGGACATCGGCCCATCCATCGACGGCCTAGGATATGGGAATCTGGTCGTGGTCAACGACACCCGAATCACCCTCAATGACGCCTACAGCCTCCACCCAGCCATCTCAGTCGACACCTCAGGTAACACTCACCTCGCGTGGATGGACGGGCGTGCCTACGGCTTTGAGATCGATGTCAATTACGAGATTTACTACACCCGACTGCGACTGAGGGGAGCAGGCGCTTGGGACGGCGCCCCCGACGGACTGCCAAGCTACGGAATCAAGCAAATCGTTGATTCGGCCGTATCCGAAGTTGAGGGGGTCAACAACATACCGACAGACCGGCCGTTCGGCCCCAACTCACACATGCCCTCGATTATCACGGACTCGTTCGACAATGTCCATCTTTCTTGGATCGACAACTACAACGAGACCCAGGGCGAGACGATTGTCTACACTAGACTGAACCACACCAACGACGACTACCCCGAGGGTTTCCCGTTGAACTCACTCGCAGCCGGCATCCTCGACCCGTGGGAGATAATCCCGGTTACTGAGTGGGTGTCGGACAAGCTGGGTCCGAATTCACCCGCCGTGCCCGACCTCGGCCAGCCTCCTGCTTTCGCCAATGACCTGGGAAGCGGGGCCCATGTCGCTTGGGCAGACACTAACAAGTGCAGCGAGATAAGCAATGGTGGCTCCTACACACTGTGCTATGTGCATGTGCTGACCGGCCTCGTCGAGGTCGCTCTCGACGAGACCGAGACTTACTACCACACCATCGAACCCGGTGAGCAGACTCTGTACAATATGACTATCTCGAACCCGACCCCCGGGCCGGCCGAGTTGGTTGCAGACACATTCACCGTGACCATGAAAGGCGTTCCCAACAACTGGACCGTTTCTCTGTTTTTCACCACGAACCACACCCCGATCTTTGACTCCACACCTGTTTTCCTCCGAGGAGGGGACGTGATCCCGATGTACATGCGCGTCCGCGCTCCATCGATCTATCAGGCCCACTCAGATGAACTGGCGACGATTACGGTGTCCGCGGTTTCATACAAGGACCCAGCCATACAAGACGAGAGACTCACCCTGACGCTGATGGATGTGGTTCACGGCATCAATCTCGATACCAGCCACTTCCAAGTCGATGTCGAACAGGGGCAATCCGCGATATTCTCGATTACGGTGACGAATACAGGAAACGTGTACGACACCTTCGCCTTCTACGACCCATCCACCTTAGAGGGACAAGTCGAATGGGCCTTACCGTTCGGTTGGGGTATTACCTTCCCGACTTCTTTATCCTTGGATCCGGATCAATCGGTGACCCGCAACCTGCAGGTCAGCGTACCCACCTCTCAAGAGCCCGGCACCTTCGTGATTTATCTGAAAGGATGGTCCACCGGAGAACCTGTATTGTCTATCGATCAGGGGACCTTCGATGTCCTTGAGCTATGGATCAATGTCTCGATAAAGAGCACCGGAAACATCGTCTTCCAACTGGGCGACACTACCCAGTATGTGCTACCGGGAGAATGCTCTGAGTTCGATATACTGGTCACCAAGCACTTCACCCCGGGTCACTTGATATTCACTACACCCGGTGGGCCCGAGGAAAGGCCCCCGGAGATTTCGGAGCAGACATGGAGGTTTGACCACTGGACCGTCGATTTGGACTTCTCCGAAGCACCGGGGGGCAACGGGATATCCGATGGCTCACCGCGCTACTGGTCCGTGATTGACACCCCGTTCACAGTCACGGCAATCATGTGCGCGCCATTCAACGCCACCGCTGGGTTGGGGGACTCGGTCACCGTGAAGGCGCATCTCGAAGGCGCTCCGCGTGTGCGGGACTCTGTGGTCCTGCTCACCAATGTGATTCAGGAGTACAATCTAGAGGCGTCTGTCCCAGAGACCATACTCGCATTACATCCAGGACAGGCCTATCAATTGGACACTACCGTCGAGAACATCGGGAACGGAGCTGACAGGTACGATATTGCTGTCGGTTCAATCTTTGACTCGTTCGGGGGGTCGCATGTCTGGGACATAGAAGTCCCGAGGATACTGTTCCAGGAGCTGGATCGTGACGAGTCGCAGACGATTCCAATATGGATTAACGTCCCTGAGATGACCCATGCAGGCCAATACACCTTGATTTTGCATGTCCTCAGTGAGGAATCCTACGAGGGAACCAAACTACGCGACACTATCGAACTTCAGATCGAGATTGTCGAGTTCCATGACATGAGGATAGACGTCGACCCGATGGTCGAGAGTCGAATCAAGACGACCGCCCCCGGTAGAATCGTGAGATTCACCATGAATGTGACCAATTTCGGCAACGTGGACGACCAACCAACTCTGCACAACCACACGATAGCCCCTGATGGGGGTTGGGACACGGTCCCGGGGCTGAACACACTGAGTGGGTGGCAGATTTCTTTCGCGCTACTCGAGGACTTCGACACAGAGTATCCGATAGAGAAGCCATGCATTGTTCTGGTGCTTGGCGATGATGCACCCGCGGAGGGATGCTTCCTATCGGCACAGACCGCCGCACTGACCCTGCCAAACATGCCTGCGTACTCAACTCTCCAAGTAGTTGTGATTATCGGAATCGATCCCGCGGCCGCCTTGGCCAACAGGGAAATCGGCATCAAGGTCCTCTCTTCCTTCGGCTCGGCCGAGGCCGGCGGAGACCACGATGAGACCGCGGTCTGGGATGACTCTTGCACTCTCGATGAGAACAAAGACGGACTCCCGGACAACTACCGGCCCAATTGTGATACCAACGAACAAATCATCGAGCTCCGTCTGAGAGCCCCCGATTTGCGTATCCTCGAGGTCGAAGTAGGGACATACAGAGGCGAGGTTGGAGCAATGCTCTCCGTCAACGTCCAAGTCGTCAATGAAGGCAATGCCCATGCAACCGATGTCAATATCATCCTGTGCTCTGCTGATGACCAGACGAAATCCGAAATCAAGAGGAACGGATGCAAGGAGGAGAACATCGTCTACCGGCAAATCGTCGAGGCGATCATGCCTTCTAACGATGAGGACCCACCTCAAATCGCCTTGCTCTACTTGGTGGAAGCAGGCAGCCATGATGTGTTCGTGGTCGTAGATCCCGACAATGTCATTGTCGAAACTGACGAGACCAATAATATTCAGAAAGTCTCCAAGAAGATGGGCTCCAATCTGGGGCTTCTAGATGTGGGCGTCGAAGTGATTGCTCAATACTCTATACCGGCAATAATCCTCGGAGTCACCTTCGCTCTGATTGGGGTCGTCGGCGTGGTGATGTATGGGCGCAGAATGGAAGCTCTAACCAGATTCGCCGAGAAGAGTAGCCTAGTTGCCAATCTCGAGGACGAAGACGACATGGTCTTCTGAGAATCAGCGTGCCAACCACCAAGGCAGTGGCGTACCCTCCCGGGCGGCGACGAGACTGCCTTGGCTGGCCGCGAAGTCGCGCATCAGACGCTCGCGCAGACTCTCCATCATCTCCTCAGCATGCATTGACTGGATGCGGAGGCCCTGAGAGAAGGTGTCCAAGTCCAAAGGCCTGCGAGGCTGATTCATCATGGCATGTGCAAGCTGCCGCTCTTCGTAAGACTCAGAATGATCAGTAATACTCGGCGAGACCTTACGCATCACCTGTTGGTGAAGCGCAATCACCGCGTCTCTACGCTCGTCTATGCGTTCTAGGGCTGATTCAAGCTCTGAGAGAATTCCCATTGCCTCGACCATGGGCAGTTTACGACGGGTCCCCAGTCGGTCAACGACGCTATCTAGGTCCTTAGGGAGTCTGTTGGACAAGCGCATCGGACCCCCGGCGGGCATCTTCCTGTGCTCCGCGCGGAAAAGGTCAGGCCCGAGATCGAGTCGCAGTGAGAATGACTGGCTGACTTTGTACATCTTCGTCGGAGGACCCCCCTTCTCCGAAGGGACTCTCTCGGAATCTACGAACCCCGACACCTCCAGGACCTTGAGGTGCTTAACCACCGCCTGCTGGCTAACATCCAGCAGTTCGGAGAGTTGCAGAGGATAGTGTGGCTCCTTCACCAATCTCTTGAGGATCTGGCGTCTGGTGGGGTTCTCGAGTATCGAGAGCGCCTCATCGAAACCGACCACTTACTTCCCAACCTGAGGTTGGGTAGTGGAGGCCTTCTAAAAACCCAACTTGAGCATAGGATAATATCTGTCGAACTGGTGAAACTGTCATGGGAACCGGCAAGACCGTGCTAGTCACGATACTGGTAATCGCAGGTTTGCTGTTGCTAGCACTCTCTTGGGGAGCCTCTTTCGCTGATGATTACTTGGAAGAGAGGATTGCAGAGGAATGCGACGATGAGGCCGGGACAATAGGCCAGATAATCGGTGCGGACGAGGGCCAGTGTCAGGATGCCCGCGACTTGAGAGGCCAAGTCGCTTCTGTAGGTCAGATGTTAGGATACCTAAGTGCCGCCTCGCTACTCGCCTCGGTGGCCATAAGTGTAATCAGCAAGAGCGGACAATAATCACCCTTCGTCCCAACCGCGCCAATCCTCCTCACTTTCCTCTCGCTGAGGATCATCAACGACCGGAACCTGACCCACGAACGGATCAGGAACATTCTGCCCTGCTTCGCTTTCGGACAGGCCGCGATACTGTCGGTACAACTCGTCTGTGGTCGGCAATCGACCTTCCTTGGTCAT
>Ga0066372_10000752_pt1 | contig 12354 bp, 9 predicted proteins | sample Knorr_S15_td_250_FD_77011 | JGI IMG/M metagenome (GOLD analysis project Ga0066372, IMG submission 77011) | Marine microbial communities from Southern Atlantic Ocean transect - Knorr_S15_td_250_ad_251m_LV_A | ecosystem: Environmental > Aquatic > Marine > Oceanic | place: Southern Atlantic ocean... | reverse complement strand
GGTTTGGTTGGGATGGCGAGTGGAACAATGTGGCGCTCCAGCCGTTCTTCGGCATTGATAACCTGTTCGATAAACGATACAACGCCTCGACCATCCCAAATGCCTTTGGGCGTCGCTACTATGAACCAGCTCCGGGTCGCGAATTATACGTGGGCTTGAGAATCGGGGGAGGACTCCCGTAGCCGACGTGGTGGGATTCTTGATTCCCCAGGTTGATTTCCCCGTTGTTGTCTGAATTATTCCCATGCGCCAGACGCAAGGGTCGCTCGTCTGTTCTCACTGCGGGAAGCTGGTTGGTATCAATGAGCCGACTTGTCCGTTTTGTGACGCCTGGCGGCCTGGTCTCTATGGGTGGGCACCGGTCCTCCAACGTCTTGTCGGACACAACCTTGATCTCTTCTCACTGATCGTCGCAAGTTGCGTCACTCTGTACGCGATTGCGTTGCTCCTCCAACCTGAGGCGATCACCCAGTTGCGAGGTATGCTGTCGATTCTTTCACCGGGCGGGAGAGCACTCTATCAGCTTGGTATGACAGGTGGTCTTGCTTGGCAGCTCGGCTGGTGGTGGACGCTATTCACCGCCATTTATCTACATGGAAGTCTCCTCCACATTGTGTTCAATGTGATGTGGATTAGGAACCTTGGGCCTGCCGTGACTGAGGTTTTCGGCCCGGCACGCGCGTTCGTGCTATTTAACCTTGGCGGGGCGTTTGGTTTTCTTGTTTCGAACGTGATGACCAACACGCCAACGATCGGCGCATCAGGCAGCATCTTCGGGCTTCTAGGGGCGCTGATCGTCTATGGTCGGCGGCGCGGCAGTTCGATGATGTCTCAGCAACTGTGGCAGTGGGCGATTGTACTGTTTGTGTTCGGCTTCCTCATGCCAGGCATCAACAATTGGGCTCACGCCGGCGGATTCGCCGGTGGGTGGGGCTGTGCTTACCTGATGGGATTCATTGATGAACAACGAGAGAGTACAGCGATGGTATTGCTTGCACTCGCCTTTATCGCCGTCACTGTAATCGGAATCATTCTATCCTTCACGAAAGTCACCGGCAGTCTTCTGGCTGGCTAGAGACGAAGTTACTCCGTGGTCGAACGAGGTTTGCGCCGCCGCCGTCGGCGCTTGCGCCGCCGAACTGGCGTGGTGACCGGTGGTTCGCCGAGGTTAGCCACAAAGCTCCGCCAGCGCTTGACCGTTTCAGGTGCGTCACCGTGGATTTCTAGCCAAGTTAACGCTTCAGCGAACACACTGCGATGGGTCAATCGTCGTGTGGTGCGTTCTGGGAGCTTGGAATCGCCCAACTGCCGTTGGAGGCTGATGATTTGGCGAAGACTCGCAACTTGTCCTTTGGCGACCGGTAGCGCACCGAGAGTGAGTGGGGCGTCCTGCTGTCCTGGCAAAAGCCCGGTTGGAACAACGAGCGAGCCGAGCAGAATCGGATTCGTTAACGTTGCCGGTGCAGAATCGAAACGGGCCCGATAGTTGTCGAGCGCGTGAAGGGACTGCCACAGCCGGTCGGAGCGGCGCCGATATAGCTCAGGACTGATCTGACCGAGCACACGCGCTTCACTGAGAGCTCGAAACGTGCGTTCGGCTGAGCCACTGCGAAGGATCTTATAGAGCTCCTCCAACATTCGTGGCGGCGCAGCCTGTCGAATTTCACCACGGTGCTTGGCGATTGCGTCAGTAATCGGCTGCTCTATCCTGAAATCAAGCCTTGCGGACAAAGCGATTGCCCGCAGCATTCGCACAGGGTCTTCTAGGAAGCGTTCTTCAGGGTTACCGATGCAGCGAATCAGTCCAGCCTCAAGGTCTTTGAGGCCACCGACGTAATCGATAATCGAAGCGGATGCAATGTCGTAGAACAGCGCATTCACGGTGAAATCGCGTCGAAACGCATCTTCCTCGGGACTGCCAAAGGTGTTGTCGCGCCGAACAACCCGACTTCCGGGCTGGTGCGGTGGCACTGCATGCTTCTGACCTACACGATCGGATGGGTGAGGGTCGGGATCTCCTTCTGAGCCAGGTGTTACAAGTCGACGGAAGGTGGCTACCTCAATTGTCTTGAGACCAAATTTCACATGTGCCAGCCGAAAACGACGACCAATAATCCAGCAATTGCGAAACAATCGCTTAACCTGATTCGGATGTGCCGAGGTACCGATGTCGAAGTCTTTTGGTCGTCGTCCGATGAGTAGATCGCGCACGCTTCCGCCCACCAAATAGGCAATGTGGTCGAATTTCTGGAGGCGGTATAAAACCTTTAGCGCATCCGGGTCGATGTGACTCTTGGAGAGCGAGTGTTCCGCGCGGGGAACGACGAGGGGGTTAGCCATCCGTTGGGGGAATCATAGCAAAGAGGACAAATGGGCGAGCCTAGGGGATTAGGGCTTTGCGTCCTTCCAAGTACGGCCAACGCCGATATCCACTGTCAACGGCACCCTGAGATCAGCGGCGTGTTCCATGCGGTTCTTCACCAACTCCGAGAGGGTATCGGCCGACGCTTCCTTAACCTCGAGCACCAGCTCATCATGGACGGTTAAAATCATTTTGGCATCGTCACGCCCCAAGAGGTCGGCATGCAACGCAAGCATGGCGCGCTTGAGAATGTCTGCCGCCGAGCCTTGAATAGGCATGTTGACGGTTACCCGTTCGGCCGCTGATCGGACCTGATGATTGCGACTGTTGAGTTCTGGCACGAGGCGACGGCGGCCGAACATCGTCTTAACGGACCCGGACTGTTTCGCTGTCGTGACCATGTTGTCAATGAACTGGCGAACTGCTGGAAAGCCGTCAAAATAGGCATCGATGAATTCCTGTGCGGCTTGCGGGTTCACGCCGATGTCTTTGGCGAGCGTAAAGGCTGTCTTCCCATAAAGCAGAGCATAATTAACGATCTTCGCCCTTCGGCGGAGTTCGTGTGGGTCGAGACCGCTGTCGGTCCCAAATAGTTTCAACGCCGTTTGGGTGTGAATATCATCACCACGTTGGAACGCCGCGATCAGCGTGTCATCCGTCGAGAGGTGAGCGAGGACACGCAGTTCGATCTGTGAATAGTCGGCTGAAATTAAAAGGCAGCCCGGCTCTGCGGTAAAGGCTTCGCGGATCCGTCTGCCGACCTCGGTACGGATTGGGATGTTCTGCAAGTTCGGGTCGCTGCTACTTAGCCGCCCAGTCGCAGCCACAGCCTGGTTAAACGAGGTATGGACACGTCCCGTGTCGGGATTCACGAGTTGCGGAAGTGCATCGACGTAAGTACTTTTGAGTTTTTGCAACGATCGCCAGTCCAACACCAACCGCGGCAACTCGTGTGTAAGTGCGAGTTCCTCGAGTACCTCCACCGCGGTTGAAGCCGCCCTCGTCTTGCCGGTGCGCTTCAATGTGGGCAGCTCGAGTTTTTCGAACAAGATTCTAGCGAGCTGTTTCGGTGAGTTGATGTTGAATTCTTCGTCGGCCAGACGGAAAATCTTTTTACGATAACCCTTCAACTCGACTTCTAGTTGAGCAGACTGCTCAACTAGTACCGCGGTGTCGAGACGAACCCCCGCCTGCTCAATGTTGACGAGGTTCTCCACCAGTGGAAGCTCAAGTTCACGATACACCGCCAATAAATCTTCGCGCTGTAACGTTTCCTGAAGGCGATCGCAGACCTGCAATGCAAGGTCCGCACGTTCGGCAGCGAACGGCATCACTGTATCGATCGGGAGCTCGCTGAACGGAGTTGCTTTCGCACCTTTACCCCGGAGCGATTCCTCCGTCATTGCTTGGTAGCCAGTCTCATCAAGGGCGACATCTTCGAGCCGGTGTGCTGACTTTGTGGCATCGAGTACATAACTAGCGAGCATCGAGTCGTCAGTTATGCCACTTAGCTTGATGCCGAGACGCTCCAGCACAATTGCAGCAAACTTCAGATCGTGACCGACTGTGGCAACTTCCTGGTCCTCAAGGACGGGTTTTAAAATCTTCAAAGCGTCGGCTGGGCTAAATTCCGTTGGGATATCGAGTGCCGTATGTCCTAGTGGAATGTAACAGGCGGACCTCGGTGCAACAGAGAACGCAACGCCAACCGGTGTGGCCCGCATGGCGTTCGGGAGGTCTGTTACCAGGTGCAGTGCGTAACGACCTGCGTTTCGAAGCGAGGTGACTAGTGAGTCAAGGTCCGCAGAGGTAGAGACAAGGCGGTAGTCAGTTTTAGTCGTGTTAACGCTTGGTGCGTAATTGGCGAGCAGCGTGCGAAACCCGAGCTTGGAGAACAATTCGAAGCAACGCTCCGGTTGAGGGCCGCTGAACCGAGTCTGGTCGAGGTCAAGTTGGATCGGTGCATTGGTCTCGATCCGAACCAAGTCCCGGCTCTGGTGCGCCAACTCGGCGTGTTCAGTGAGCGCGGTGCGGTATTTACGCTGTGGAAGCTGTTGGGCTTTGGCTAGGAGTTTATCGAGCGTGTCGTGTTCACCAAGGAGCGCTCGGGCCCCCTTTGCCCCGATTCCCGGTACGCCTTTCACGTTGTCAACGGCATCACCCATAAGTGCCAGCACGTCGATGACCTGATCGGGCCGCACTCCGAATTTGGCGAGGACGTGGTCGGAGTCATACCACGTGCCCTCATCGCGTGGATTGAAAACGGTGACCCCATTACGGACAAGCTGAAAGAAATCCTTATCGCCCGTGACGATGACGACGTCGATACTTTTGTCCGCCGCCTGGTTGGCTAGGGTGCCGATTACGTCGTCGGCTTCGTAGCCCTGCAATGTGATCACAGGTACACCGAGCGCTTCGCACGCCTCGTGCACCCAGGGCACCTGTTCAACGAGGTCATCGGGCATTGGAGCACGGTTAGCCTTGTAATCGGCGTCAAGTTCTTCCCGGAAGGTCGGACCAGCTACATCGAACGCGGCGACAATGTACTCGGGCTTCTGATCGTCGAGCAGTTTACGCAGCATTGTAACGAAGCCATAAACCGCATTCGTGGATTTGCCGTCGGGGCCAGTAAGCCCACGGATAGCGTGGTAGGCTCGGTACATCTGCGAGCTACCGTCAATTAACATCAATCGCGTTCGTTGAGCGATCACAGTGCCAGAATTGTCCCAACGCCCGCGACGATCAGCAGAATTTGTCTGATAGCGCCGGTTCCGATGGTTTCACCTTTATGGAGTCCAGGAATCAGGTCAGACATCGCGACGTAAAGAAAGCTGCCAGCGGACAGCGCCAAAAGATAGGGCAGTGTATCCGGCAGGGTTTCGGTCGCGGCATAGACGACGACTGCACCTACAACAGCGCTCGATGCTGAAAAGGCGTTGAGCCAAAGTGCTCGTTGGCGGGAGAAACCAGCATTCAGCAGGATCGCGAAGTCACCAACCTCTTGTGGGATCTGATGGGCAGCAACGGCTAGGGCGGTACTGATGCCGAGCGGAACTGAAACCAATACCGCTGCGGCGATGATCGCGCCATCGGCAAGATTGTGCAGAGCACCTCCGATGAGGATGAGTGTCGCACTCGCATCGTGCACATCACAGTCCTCGGTATGGCAGTGGCGCCACAGCACGAATTTCTCAACTATGAAGAGTCCCAGAATGCCTGCTAGGAGCGCGCCAAAGACCGGCGCCGGGGCGAGTTGGTTCAGCGCTTCAGGTACGAGGGCCAACAGTGCCACACCAAGAAGGGTTCCTACCGCGTAGCTCAGCAGCCAAGGAACGATCCGATTGCGGAATGAGGAAGAGAGGGGAAGTAGCGCTGAGGCGATGAGTAGCCCCCCCATGCTCCCAATCAAGCTGAGTCCCACGGCTGTTAGAAGTAACGACACCTGCCCAAGATGATAGCTCAGTGTCTACGTGAGAGTCGAAGCACGCTGGGCGCTGAAACGGTTTGAGGCACTCTATCGGCCGTTTGCCTCTAACGGATCCGACGTAAAGTAGACCCGAACAGTGGGTCTCTTTCCCTTCACCTAACTTCCAAGAGATGTCTCAATGCCGACCGGAAATTACCATTTGGTTCAACTGGTGGGGTCCAGCTCGCGTGTGTTAGGTGGTCGGCTTGACGCCTTCGGAAAAAGCCAGTCCCTCTCGTTCGGCGAGTTGGCGTACGGCCTTAAACCCCTCGGCATCGAGTGCGCGTTCGGCGCCGCCAGACTTAAGGTAGGTTGTATCGAGAACGGGTCTACGGAGTAACGCCCCGAGGCCGCTTCGAGGGACCCTCTCAATAATCACACACCTCCCGCCTCGGCGGAGCACTCTCAGCGTTTGTTGTAGACATCTGACTCGTTGTTCTGGTGTAAGGACACCAAGGAGGTCCCAGAGCACCACAACGTCGAACGAAGTCTCTTCATAGGGAAGGGTGTCATATTGCGCATGGTCAATTTCTACCAGCACGCCCGCCTTGGCAGCCGCCTTTCTACCACGAATACACATTTCCGAGTTGTCGTCGATTGCGCAGGCCCTCCCTGTGAATCCGACTTTCGCCGCTATGGCGGCGAACATTTTTCCATTGCCGCAGCGCAACTGCAGGAGTCGATCGCCCATCTTCACGCCAGCCATCGACACTTCAAGGGCGTGTGGGCCCAAACCCTCGCGAAATAACTTCATCGATAGCCTCATGATATAGTTTCCCGCCGTGAAAAGTCTGAAGGATATAGCGCCCGCAAAAGGGAAGCTGGGAGTTTTGCTTGTTGGCCTTGGTGCTGTTAGTACCACGTTGATCGCTGGTGTACACGCCGTTCGCAAAGGACTAGCTGCTCCAATTGGCTCACTAACACAGATGGGTACGATTCGCTTGGGCAAGCGAACCGACGGCCGCTCCCCGCTTATCAAGGATTTTGTGCCACTCGCATCGCTTGACGACATTGTCTTCGGTGTCTGGGACATTTTCGAAGACGATTGCTACGAGGCTGCTCGCACAGCCGGCGTTATCGCACCGGATTTATTGAACCAGTTGAAAGACGACTTATCGGAGATTAAACCTTGGCCGGCGGTTTTTGACCGCCATTATGTCAAACGGCTCGACGGTCCGAACGTCAAGAAGGGAGCGACCAAGCGCGACCTATCCACCGCGGTGCGCGCTGACATCCAGCAATTCAAGGAAGCGAACCAAATCGATCGGCTCGTTATGATTTGGTGTGGCAGTACTGAAATCTTTATGACCGAGGGCGATGCTCATTCATCTCTAGCAGCCTTTGAGCGCGCACTTGACGAGAACGATCCGTCTGTGCCGTCTAGCATGGTTTACGCCCATGCTGCGTTGAAGGAAGGCATTCCGTTCGCAAATGCTGCGCCTAACCTGACAGTTGATACATCGGCAATGCTTGAATTGGCTGCAGAGACCGGGTCACCTCTTGCTGGGAAGGACCTGAAGACCGGTCAGACGTTGATGAAGACGATTGTGGCGCCTGGGTTGAAAGCTAGATTACTCGGTGTGTCGGGTTGGTATTCCACGAATATTCTTGGAAATCGTGACGGCGAGGTGCTGGACGATCCGGAATCCTTTAAGACAAAGGAAGAGAGTAAAAAATCGGTCCTTGACTACATTTTACAACCCGACCTGTATCCGTTGCTCTACGAGAAGCTGTGTCACGTTGTGCGTATTAACTACTATCCACCGCGTGGCGACAACAAGGAAGGTTGGGACAATATCGATCTCGTTGGTTGGCTTGGCTATCCGATGCAACTCAAGATAAATTTTCTTTGTCGAGATAGTGTATTGGCGGCGCCGATTGTGCTGGATGTGGCACTATTTCTCGACCTAGCGCAGCGGGCGGGCATGAGCGGCATCCAAGAGTGGCTCTCGTTTTACTTTAAGAGCCCAATGCATGCCGCAAATGTTTACCCAGAGCACGACCTGTTCATTCAGTTGATGAAGTTAAAAAACACCCTTCGTCATCTCTGCGATGAGAGCCTGATTACGCATCTTGGTCGTGAGTACTACGACTGAGCGCGATTACCAGTTCGTACCCCAAACCGGGATTCAGTTGACGATGATGGATGCGCCTCGAGCTGTTCTAAGCGGCGTGTTCCTTGGTGATTGGTTCGCTTCGTTGACTATCTCCAGTTCTAATCTCTATTGCTCTCTCAGGGTTGTTATTTGAGGGGAGGTAGTGGTGCTAGGGCTGGACGTCGGCGTCTTAACTTCTCGAATATGATTCTGACCTGACCTCTGGCACCGCTGACAGAACTGGCCGGAAAGGATTCCATGGCTAAGACCCCAAACGAACCCCGGAAGGAAATCGATGCTTTGCTCGATGAGCGACGAACATTTGACCCGCCTGAGAACTTTAGTGAGGTGGCTAATGTGTCAGACCCCGCGATCTACGACCGTGCCGAGGCTGATCCAGAGGCGTTTTGGGAAAGCTTTGCCCACGAGCTTGAATGGATTGAGCCCTGGAGTAAGGTGCTCGACTGGAACCCACCGAACGCGAAATGGTTTGTCGGTGGAAAAATTAACGCAAGCGTCAATTGTATTGATCGTCATGTTCGCACCGCTCGGCGTAATAAGGCAGCGCTCATCTGGGAAGGCGAGCCCGGTGACCGTCGGACACTGACCTACTTCGATTTATACCGCGAGGTCAATGCTTTCGGTGGCGTGCTGAAGTCACTTGGTGTACGACGCGGTGACCGAGTAGCGCTTTACATGCCCCTAGTGCCTGAGCTGGCGATCGCCATGCTCGCTTGTGCTCGGATTGGCGCCGTACACAGTGTTGTTTTTGGCGGTTTCAGTGCGGAGTCACTGCGTGACCGGATTAACGATGCAGAAGCCTGCGTGCTTGTGACAGCCGATGGCGGTTATCGCCGCGGCCAGGTCGTGCCTCTGAAACAGATGGCCGATGATGCTCTACGCGAGACGCCGTCGATTAATCATGTCGTAGTCGTGCGGCGTCAGCAACACGACCCATTACCGGTAACAATGCAGCCGGACCGTGATCACTGGTATCACGAACTGATAATGAAGGCGCCATCGGCCTGCGAGCCTGAAGAGATGGACTCCGAAGACCTGCTTTACATTCTTTATACGTCTGGTACCACCGGGAAACCAAAAGGGATCGTTCATACGACTGGCGGCTATTTAGTTGGGACCTATGCCACGACAAAGTGGGTGTTTGATTTGAAAGAAGACGATGTGTATTGGTGCACCGCTGATATTGGCTGGGTAACCGGTCACAGTTATCTCGTCTATGGCCCGCTCGCCAACGGTGCGACCGCCGTCATGTATGAGGGCGCGCCGGACTGGCCCGCACAAGATCGTCTCTGGGAGATTGTTGAACGCTACGGTGTCACAATTTTTTACACCGCACCTACAGCGATTAGGGCGTTTATGCGATGGGGGGCCAAGTGGCCGGCTAAGCGGGACCTGTCGAGCTTGCGTTTACTAGGGTCCGTCGGCGAGCCAATCAACCCCGAAGCTTGGATGTGGTACTACGAGCATATCGGGCGGCAGCTTTGCCCAGTTGTGGATACCTGGTGGCAGACAGAAACTGGTGCCATCCTTATCACGCCACTTCCAGGACTGACGACGCTCAAACCCGGGTCGGCCTCACATCCTTTCCCTGGTATTACTGCGGAGATTCGAACTGCGGATGGCCAGGTGGTGACTGAAGGGGGAGGACTGCTCGCCATCACCAAGCCATGGCCGTCAATGCTTCGAGGAATCTATGGAGACCCAGATCGGTTTATCCAGCAGTACTGGAGCCAGTGGTCTGACGGTATGTACTTCACGGGCGATGGTGCCAAGTTAGATGCTGATGGTTACTTTTGGTTGCTCGGCCGAGTGGACGACGTACTAAACGTCGCGGGTCACCGTATTGGTACGATGGAGGTCGAGAGTGCATTGGTTGACCACTCGGCCGTTGCTGAGGCGGCCGTTGTTGGTTGCACCCACGAAATCAAGGGACAGGCGGTAGCTGCCTTCGTCACCATACGCGAGGGTGTTTCCTCCTCGGATGAACTCATCGAAAATCTAAAGAGCCACGTCGTGAAAAAGATCGGTGCAATTGCGAAACCTGATGTGATCCTGTTCGCTTCAGACCTGCCGAAAACCCGTTCAGGCAAGATCATGCGACGGCTGCTCCGTGACATCGCGGACGGAAAGACGTTAGGTGATACTACAACGCTTGCTGATCCATCGGTTGTGGCTAGGCTTCAGGAAGACTACGCAGACGAGCAAGGCTAGGCGGTTCACTATTTTCTGTTCTTCGCTTGGGAAATCGATTTCTGTCGGAAATGCACCGTTGTTAGATGGGGCGTGCAACAAGATTGCTAGTTCTGTTACCCGAATCCCACTTCATGGTATTCCCCGAATACGGTGCGTAGCGAGTCTGCGATTTCACCGACCGTAGCCCCCGCCTCGACTGCAGTAATGATTGGTGGAATGAGGTTTGCCTCACCACGCGCCGTGGCGCCCACAGCGTTGAGAGCGGTTTGATGGCGAGCGTTGTCACGACGTTCACGGTGACGACGCACCCTCCCTATTTGTATTTGCTCAATGCTGGGGTCTACCTGCAGACCAGTGATGGTAGGCGCGTTGCCCTCGGTGAAGCGATTGACCCCGACGATGATCTGCTTGCCGCTCTCGATCGCTTGTTGCTCTCGGTATGCGGACTCGTGAATCTCTCGTTGCACAGTACCCGCTTCGATCGCAGCTAAGGTGCCGCCTTGTTCATCGATCTTGTTGAGTATCGTTTTAGCCTCGGCTTCGATTTCCGAAGTCCGTTGTTCGACGGCATAAGCTCCTGCAACCGGATCCACCGTGCTGGCGATACCGGTTTCTGACGCGAGAATCTGCTGGGTGCGGAGCGCCAGTCTCGCCGATTCCTCTGTCGGCAGACCGAGAGCTTCGTCACGGGCATTGCAGTGGAGTGACTGGGTGCCTCCTAATACAGCTGCGAGAGCTTGCAGGGCGACACGGACGGAATTATTGTCCGGCTGCAGAGCGGTTAGCGTACTTCCCGCTGTTTGCGTATGAAACCGTAGTTTTTCTGCATCTGGATTGGTGGTGCCAAACCGATTATGCATCAGGCGTGCCCAGAGACGGCGGGCCGCACGAAACTTTGCTACCTCTTCCAGAACGTCGTTATGTGAGGCGAAGAAGAACGAAAGCCGTTGACCGAACTGGTTAACGTCCAATCCTGCTGCAACAGCAGCCTCTACGTACGAGATCGCATGTGCGAATGTAAACGCTACTTCTTGGGTCGCTGTCGAGCCAGCCTCACGGATGTGATAGCCACTGATTGAGATTGTGTGCCAGCGTGGAAGTTCTTTCGCGCAATAAGCAAAAATATCGGTGACGATCCGAAGGGATGCCCGTGGTGGAAAGATGTAAGTTCCACGCGCGACGTACTCCTTAAGGATGTCATTTTGGATGGTGCCACCGAGTTTGTGAATGGGTACGCTCCGTCGGCGCGCCACCGCTACGTACAGTGCGAGCAGAATACACGCTGTCGCATTGATCGTCATCGACGTTGTCACTTGATCAAGTTGAATTCCGTCGAAAAGGTCGAGCATGTCCTCCAGTGAGTCGATCGCGACACCAACCCGCCCCACCTCGCCCGCCGCGAGCCGATGATCAGAGTCATAGCCGACCTGTGTAGGCAAATCGAACGCGACACTCAGACCTGTAACACCTTGTTCGAGGAGGTAGCGGTAGCGTGCGTTGGACTCGGCGGCGGTGCCGAAGCCGGCGTACTGACGCATGGTCCAGAGCTGCCGCCGGTACATCTCAGTGTGGATACCTCGGGTAAACGGAAATTTCCCTGGCACCCCGAGATCGCGATTAGGCTCCCAATCGACAAAATCTTCTGGACGACACGCCGAAACAGTCATACCGCCTCGCATTGTAATGCAGTTACTGCCCTGACTAAGCTGCCTTACGACCACTCTCAAATAACCTGGCTTGACACTCCTAGATCCCCCGTTTAGAATGCGCTCGTCCTATCGTGATCTCAGATACAAATGAGCGATTGATGGTTTCCATCTTCCTCTCGCGTGGCGAGCGCAGGCGTGGATTACAGGTTGCCCCCTGTACGGATGGGTGGAGGGCTAAGGAGAATCGGACATGGAAGATGTCGTGAATCGGCTGGCTCGTGAGCTGGCCGATGTCATTGCCGAAGCCGTTGCTGAAAATCCGAAGGTTGAAGCATGCCGCGAGAAGTCCCGCGCAGCAGGTTACGAAATGCGTGTGTCTCTCGAAGCGGTTATTGGTTTCGTGAATCGGTCAAATATGACGGCGCTAGCTAAGGTCGGCACGACCCAAAATGTGACGTCCAGCCAAGAGATGGAAATCAGCGCCAACGATCGCCGGTTTCTGCGTTCGCTCAGGATTGCAGTCGACGAAACCCCTGAAAACACTGAAGTTGAGTAGCGAGTCAGCGT
>Ga0066372_10000751_pt1 | contig 12365 bp, 12 predicted proteins | sample Knorr_S15_td_250_FD_77011 | JGI IMG/M metagenome (GOLD analysis project Ga0066372, IMG submission 77011) | Marine microbial communities from Southern Atlantic Ocean transect - Knorr_S15_td_250_ad_251m_LV_A | ecosystem: Environmental > Aquatic > Marine > Oceanic | place: Southern Atlantic ocean... | reverse complement strand
GCAAGAGAGAGAATAGATTTATTAATAATGCGTCGATAATTCAGATCCTGAGAATCACTATCCTCACTTTCGGAAATTGGAAGATTGATCTCAAGGTTCATTCCGTAATTCGTGAAAGCTGGTACAGCACGGTACATCATAGAAAAAATTATTATGAAAAGCATTGTTGTAGCTAGGAAGAGCGAAGCTAGACCGTAATATCTGAAACGTTTTTCTGCGAAACGTCTTTTGAGAGTTAATTTTTTTTGTCTACTATTCATAACGTTCTCTGTATTTCCTAACTGTAACCATAGAAATTATATTAAGAATTAAAGTAATAAAAAATAATACAAGACCCAAAGCGAAAGCAGCTAAAGTTTTAGGGCTGTCAAATTCTTGGTCACCGACTAATAATGTTACTATCTGAACGGTAACAGTAGTTACCGCTGAAAATGGGTTAACCGTTAAATTCGCAGCCAATCCTGCTGCCATAACTACTATCATTGTCTCTCCTATAGCTCTAGAAATAGCTAATAAAAGGGCTCCAACGATACCAGGAAGAGCTGCAGGAAAAATGACTTTTCTTATGGTTTCCGATTTCGTCGCTCCCAAAGCAAGAGATCCATCTCTCAAGTTCTCGGGAACTGCCGACATTACATCATCCGACAAAGACGAAACATATGGAATAATCATAATTCCCATTATCAAACCAGCTGCTAAAGCTGATTCAGTTGAGACAGTTAAACCGGCAGATTGTCCGATTGACCTTATCAGCGGTCCAACAGTAAGTGCAGCAAAAAAACCGTAAACTACGGTTGGAATACCAGCTAAAATTTCTAGAATAGGTTTAAAATAATTCCTGACCCTCGGTTTCGCATATTGCGAAAGATAGATCGCCGAGAATAGTCCCAAAGGAGCTGCAATTATCATTGCAATAAAAGTAATTAAAAGTGTACCTGTGAATATTGGAACCGCTCCAAAACTTCCAGAAGATCCTACTTGGTCTTCCCTTATTGCGGTTTGAGGAGACCAGTGTGTTCCAAACAAAAATTCAAAAAAACTAACGTGGGAAAAAAACCTAACTGTTTCAAAAATTAATGACAGAATAATTCCAAAAGTTGTAACAACTGCAACTGTTGAAAAGGTAAAGAAGATAAATCTTAATATTTTCTCCACACTTCTTCGAGCATCAAACCTTAAGGATAATCTGTTACCAAAATTAATCGCCAATCCCAACGATAAAACACAAATAAACACAAGACAGGAATAACGAAAGATTAAATAGTCAAAATAGAGAGATTTGGCCTCATTTGAGGTAAGTATCTCTAGAGAAATTATTGATTCCAAGTTTCCAAGATTATTCCCTAATTCCCTTATAGAATAAATTATCTCATCTTGTCCCATTAGCAATATTGACTTAGGTAGATAATTAGTTATTAAGGCATTTTGAACTGGAGATTCGATTGCCAAGAAAATTAACAAGAAAATTAGCGCAGGAAATACCGCCCAAAAGAAAACATAAATGCCATGGTAGTTAGGCATAGACCTCAGACGTTGTTTATTAATAAGTAAAGATTTTGCCTTTCTACTTTTTATAACAAAGGTCAAAAGGCCACAAACGAAAATGAAGGCCAGGCTTGTTAAAATATCAGTGGCTATATCTATCCTCCGCTGATCTCAAGGCGAATACTAAAGTTCTAGTTCAACTAAATTTTTAGTATTCTCATTTACTGTCTTATACTCATCTTCGGGAAGAGGAATCAAGCCCTTTTCCATTAAGTACCCATATTGACCCATTGCATCTTCACTAGTAAATTCTTGGGAAAATTTAGTAATAGAAGGCTTCATTCTTGTATGGTTCTTTTTAATGTAAAAATAGAGGGACCTTGATATTGCATAATCTCCTGCCATAATTTTTTCTAATTTTGGAGCTATACCGTTGACATTTGCACCTCGAAGTTTATCCGAGTTCTGGTCTAAAAAACTAAACCCAAAGATACCTAAAGCTTCAGGATTAGCTGCTAATTTCTGAACAATAAGATTGTCATTTTCGCCAGCTTCTATAAATGCTCCATCCTCTCGGATTGTATGGGCAATAGCTTTAAACTCATTTTTTTTCGCCTTTGAACTCTCTTTAAGAGTCTTCAAAAAAGGAAAAGATTCTGCACCTTGTTCCATTGCTAACTCAACGAAAGCATCACGTGTTCCAGAAGTTGGAGGAGGACCTAACACTTCAATCTTAACATTTGGGAGTGAAGAATTTACATCTTTCCATGTTTGATAAGGGTTGTCTTGAAGTTGGGTGCTTTCTAAATTTATGGGGACCTTTGCAGCAAGAGCAAGATAAATATCCCGTGTTGTTAAATTAAATGCCTGGCCTTTTTTAGAATTTGCAAAAACAATTCCATCATACCCAATTTTTACTTCAACCATATCAATGCCGTTTTCAACGCATTTATTGTATTCATTCTTTTTAATTCGCCTCGAAGCGTTAATAATGTCAGGAAATGCAGGTCCTTTCCCATCACAAAATAATTTCATACCGTTACCTGTACCTGTTTGTTCAACTATAGGTGATTTGTATTTTGTAGAGCGTCCAAACTCCTCAGCTACCGCTGTTGAGAATGGGAAAACGGTTGATGACCCAACAATACGAATCTGCTCCTCAGCATACAAACTTACAGAAAAGAGAATAACAACCACAAAATAAAAATAAAAAATCAGGGCTTTATTGGGGTTTTGCATTTTTTTCTCCACTAAATTAGTTGAAATGGTTGTTAAAGCATATCGAAACTGAACTTATATTGGATACCAAACATGATATGTTCTGAATCTTTAGAAGTATCCGTATAAGACTTATCTACATAATTAAGGTATAATTTCAGGGGTTTGGCTAATTTGTAATCGACACCGATGCCGATGAGTTCTCCACCATGTTTTACCATGTCTGACTTCCCGTACATTAATTTAAGAATAGTTTTCTTAGAAATTTTTGATTTCAAGGAAACAACGTAACCGTCATCATTATATTTTCCAGTTGTGTCCTCAGACTCTTGCCAGATAAGGCCTAGACTTACCGATTCACCAAGAGGCATGGTTGTGCTAATTCTGATTGTATCAAAGAAATACCCTTTTTGAGGGACTTCTGAGTCAAAAGCTAGGGCAAATTGTGCTTTGTTCCCTCCAATTTTGCCATTCCATTCAAAAGATGTTGAAAAAGCTTCCTCGTCAGATTCCTCAAGAATTGTCATTACGTTGACAGTAAAACCTCTAATTTTTGGTGAAGACCATTGGATTACTTTCCTGCTTCTGTTATCACCCCAAAGAATATTTTTAATGTCACCAGCTGTATCATTGAATAGATCAACTTTACCTTGAGCATTTTTCAAAGGTGTATCATGCATTCCAAGAAGGAATGTTCCAAAGGCTCCTCTTAAACCCAGATAACTATTGCGTTGACTAAAAGTTGGATCACCGTCTACCGGATCTACTTGCCACTCGTATTGATAAATGACAGCCATCCCACTATCAAAAATCTGAGACCCCTTAATACCAACTCGGGATGCATGTGAACGGACATCTGTTATCGTTCCGTTGGCTTTATTGTCGTTAGAGACAGCTAAATCCAATCTTCCATAAATTGAGGAACTTGCATAAACAGGCATGGAACTGATTAAAAGAAGAAATACAATCAAAAACCATGAAGAAAAAGAATGCATTGCAGCCACTCCTTCTGTTTATATGAACTCCTTCTCCTTGATTTTCATTCTAAAGTCAACATAGTATTTCTCGCATTTTCTTTTTATAAAGTCTCTTCAAAATTAGTGGGAAAATGACATGCCTAAATGTCTAATAGAGTTTATTGGTAATTATTGTAAACTACTATTATGACTAAAAATCTCATTCTCTGGCGCCATGCAAAATCCTTAACGGGTTTCAATGATCATGAAAGAGGTTTATCAGAAAAGGGGCAAAAAGAGGCAAGGGATATGTCTGGATACATTTTGTCTTTTAGAAAACCTGATCTAATCTTATGCTCTTCATCACAACGTACTATCGATACCTTAGAAATATTAAAAGATCAGGGAGGCTTAACTAAGACATATATTAAAGATAAACTTTACCTTGCAACGCAAGAAGAAATTTCTAATATAGTTTTTTCTCAAAGCCAATCCTATAAATCAATATTATGTATTGGTCATAATCCTGGTATCCATGAATTATCTCTATCCTTAACCAATATAGCAGACATGAATCTTCGAAATGCAGAAATGAAGTTTAAATTTCCGACTTCGGCAGTTGCTATTTTCCAAATTAGAGATAACAATTGGCAGAATATTTATACTAATGAAAATTTACTTATAGAATTCATGACACCCAAAACCTTAGAGAGTAAAAAATGAAAAAAATTATAATCACTTCATTAATTATTCTGATTACAATTATTTCTTTTAGTCAGATTATAAAAATTCACACCATAGAAGATTTAATTTTTAAAATAGGATTAAGCACTATAGTTGCAAACATAAATACGGGACCATGGAATCAAAATGAAGAAGACGCTTTGCGAGTTGTAGTTTGTGGTTCCAGGTCTCCCCTTATGCATAAGGAGAGGGCTAATACATGCCTGTTGGTAGTTGCTGGTAATAAATCTTATTTAATTGATGTCGGCTCAGGCAGTATTAACAAACTCGGTGCATATGGAGTTAATTTTGGAGATATTGAATCCGTGATTATTTCTCACCTTCACTCTGATCATATAACCGACCTCGGTGAAGCACATTTGCGAACTTGGATAAACAGTAATAGGTCAACAAAATTAACTGTCTTTGGGCCTGATGGAATAGAGCAGGTTGTAGAAGGTTATAATATAGCTTTTGGACAAGATAACATTTACAGGAATCTGCATCATGGAACGGATATCGCCGATCTGTCAGTCTCCGGAATGTCGGCTAGAGCCATAGACATGGAAAACCCCATTATTATCTCCGATGAAAACACTACAATAACTGCTTTTGAAGTTATCCATGAGCCTATTTCTCCTGCCTTAGGATTCCGAATTGACTATAAAGATCGTTCTATCGTTATAAGTGGTGATACCATTAAAGATAAAAATGTTGAAAAATTTTCAAAGGATGTTGATGTCCTCTTTCACGAAGCACAATCAAATTACATTTTGAATAATTTAATAGAAGCACAAGGTGGAAAAGGTCCCAATGTAACTGTCCTTAAGGACATCCAAACATATCATACAACACCTACGGAAGCGGCTGAAATAGCAAAAGCAGCAAAAGTAGGACACTTGGTTTTTTATCATCTAACACCAGCTCCTAGAAATACGATCATGGAAAGAGTTTTTACAAGGGGGGTTGAAGAAATATTTCCTGAAGACTGGACAATGGCTAAAGACGGTTTATTGGTTAGCCTTCCAACTGGAACTGATGATATTAATATTTCTTATCTCGACTAAATATCTAAATTATCCCGTATGGGCATTGCCTTAAAATTAAAACCTTTCTCAACTGTAGGTTTAATAGTCGCAAAATAAGGTGACAAATCAAAATCTCTTGGAACAAATAGAGAATGATGACGAATATGAAAAATCTCATGGTAGGAATTATTAAGATTCCTATTTTTTTCATCTCGAAGTTGACCGCCGATTTTTTCAATTTTAGGAAGAATAGGATATCCAACTGAATGAAATGCTTTTGCCAACAATGTCGAGCATATAACCTTTGTTGGAGTACCTGACCCTAGGGCTATCATTTTCCGTCGCCATCTAACAGGGACTGGGGGCTCCGGTAACAAATATCTCATCAAGTCGATAATATTTTTCCTGTCATAATCAAGACCAATAGAATCTATCATATAAGATACAACACGTTTCTTATCAATTTCAGACAATCCTGTAGGCCTACAAATTCTTGTATTATAATTTTCGTATTTTGAGAGAGGTACGACAATTACTCCTTTTGAAACATCGGATTCAATTAGCATAGGGCCCTCACCAAAATCTTTGGCATTTAGATTATCTTTCCCAATATAAAAGGCTGAGTGAGACCATGTGGATTGTGTGAGATACTTTATTGTTGAAGAGATTCTTTGCTTCCCTTCCACAAGTAAAATATCCGCAGGTTCCATGACTTCCTCCAGATCCTTAATTTTAAATTCTGAGGTAGTTTCATATTTTCTTAGAGGCTGTTGAAGCCATCTGACTATTAAATTATTTATGTAGTTATAAAAACTTTTCATTATCCTTAAAGATGCTTCTTAAATAATTCCACAACAACTTAAAAAGTTACATATTCAAAATACCAAAAAAAACCGCAGCACTACCCATGATAGACATGAGGAGAAATGTTCCTTGTGCTCCAATCAATCTAGGATAATTTGCCCCTGAGTTTTTACTCATTCCCCAAGCATGCAATAATCTTAAAACCACTAACAGTCCCCCAAGAACATGAACGATTTGCTTTGGAGAACCAGAAATCTCCAAAAGATAAAGCAATACAAGCGCAAGAGGAACATTTTCTACAAAGTTGGCTTGGACTCTTAAAACAGCATTCGCTCTCCATTCAGGCTCTTTGTCGCCTTTTAATCGGACATATAACACTTGATTCGCTAGTAAAACTGATAAAAGAATAAGAATACCAGCATATAGTAAAGTTACAGGTATCATGACAGTACTCCTATAGGCACAAATATTATTCCTGCTGAAATTAATGTTATGCCAATCCAAGAATACTGATCCCGCCAAAAAAGTAGAAACGCTCTTTCAGAGCCCTTTTCGGCAGTCTTAACTTCTCCCCTCTGAAATTGACGAGGTAAACCTCCAACCCAAAAAATTTGACTTCCTAACCAAATAGAGCCTAAACCAAAAAAAATTAACCATGATGTATTTTCAAGCATTTTTCCTCCCCATTTTTAAATAAATAAATTTAAACTCTGGACGTAATTAGGGGTAAATCTAGGAATGATTTAAAACCAGGCTCAGCATTGCAAACTTTTGGTATAGCATTTACGCCATGCATAGCTGTGGAAATCAAAGGATCATCATTCCAGTCATGGCTAAATGATATTTTCATGTTAGGAGAGCCTTCTACTTCTATATTCACTCCAACTGGTTCATCCCATTCTTTGGCAAAATCCGAATGAGCCCTATAAATAGCCTCCTGAATAATTAATACTTCATTAGTGCAATGCCCCGTCCATTTCCTTCTTTGAGCACATATAGTCCCCTCTTTTATAATTCCTGCCGCGATCTCAAGATCTTTGTCAGCAATCACTATTTGTAAATCCTCTTCGACATTTGAAATTTCGGTTCCTATGCCCTCGGCAATAAGGTAGACCGCCTCTTTAAATAATCCACTCAACCAGGATTCGTATTTATCAGCCTCTTTCTCATACTCCTCCATTGTCTTTCCCATCAACATGCCATCCATTACAATTTCTTTTGAGGGGTAGTATGAAAATTCAGAGCTTTCACTAACTGTGATTTTGTTAATTTTTTCAGACATTCCGGACATAGTTAAAGGGATTAACTCTGCCAGCCAACCTGGATTATATCCAGTCCCATGTAGACTTACACCTCCAGCAATACATGCTTCTTCAATCTCTTTAGTTAATTCATCTCCAAAGGCCTTAGGAAAGAGATATCCGACGGTCGTTACAACATTTATTCCTCTTCGGAGTATTGATAAAATATTTTTCTTGTCGGCTTCTGGATCCAAACCCATTCTAAAAGAAGCAAGAGGAGTATAATGGACACAATCTATGTCCTTGCTAAGGATATCATCGATCTGGTCTGTAGCTAATATACCCGTTTCCTCTATACCTGCAATTACACCAGCATCTTTTCCAACTTTCTCGTTATCATGAACTATTAAACCAACTAGCTCCAAATCCTCCCTTTGTACTATACCTCTTATCGACGCTTTACCCACGTTACCGCTAGACCATTGAACGACTTTAAAAATTTTTTTACCCAATTTATCCTCCATCAATGTAGTTTTACATTTTTTTATATTCTTTCAAACTGATATTATGGACTAAAGAATAGTAATAGAATATTATCTTCTGATAATATTGTTAAAGGGTGACTCATGTTCGATATACTTATTAAAGACGGGAACATTGTTGACGGCACAGGAACAAAATCGTTTATTAGCGATGTAGCTATAAAAGACGGGAAGATTGCTGAAGTTGGAAAAATTTCCCAAAAAGCAAAAAGGGAAATTGATGCTGATGGTCATCTTGTGACTCCGGGTTGGGTGGATATCCACACTCATTATGATGGTCAATCCCTATGGGACCCTTATCTTACACCATCCTCTTGGCATGGTTGCACAACCGTAGTGATGGGTAATTGTGGTGTTGGTTTTGCACCAGTATCTCCAAACAAAGAACAATGGCTTATAGAACTAATGGAAAGCGTAGAGGATATACCCGGCAGTGCTTTAAATGAAGGAATCGACTGGCAGTGGGAAAGTTTTCCAGAATATTTGGACGCATTGGAAAAATTACCTAGAGTACTGGATGTCGGAACCCAGGTTCCTCATTGCGCAGTTAGATCCTATGTGATGGGCGACAGATGTATAGAACAAAAGACTGCAGGATCAGAAGATATAAAAAAGATGGCTGATATTGTCCAAGAAGGACTACAGGCTGGAGCATTAGGCTTCTCAACCTCAAGAACGATTGTTCACAGGACTCTGGAAGGAGATCTGGTTCCTGGGACATACGCCGGTGAAGCTGAGTTATTTGGAATTGCAGAGGGAATGAATAAAGCTGGTCATGGAGTCTTGCAAATGGCTTCTGATCTTGGTGAAGCTGATGGTGATCTCAAATGGATGGCAAAATTATCAAAAGATTATAATGTTGGAGTAAGTTTGAATCTTTTTCAGAATGATTTTTTGCCAAATCAGTACAAGGATATCCTTCAAAGGATGAAAGATGTTAATGCTAATGGTGCAAACATATCTGCACAAGTTTCGGGGCGTACTGTTGGGTTAATCCTCGGTCTTGAGACCACAATGCAACCTTTTATGAGAAAACCTGCTTATATGAAAATTGCTAACTTACCTCTTGAGCAAAGAGTTATCGAAATGAATAAACCAGAAGTAAGGAAGGCAATATTATCTAACGAGGGGTGGGATCCATCCCCTGAAGCGAAAAGATTTCTTCAAGGTTGGGAGAAAATGTTCAGGTTAGGGAATCCTCCTAAATATGAGCCACTACAAAGCGAGTGTTTATCAGAAAGGTCAAAATCAGAAGGAATAAACCCAGAAGAAATAGCTTATGATATTTTACTCGAATTTGATGGCAAAGGTTTAATTTACTATCCATTTCTCAATTACTCAAACTACAACTTGGATTGTGCTCTGGAGATGATGATGGCGCCACATACTGTATTTGGGGGTTCGGATGGAGGTGCGCATTGCGGAACTATTTGTGATGTTAGTCTTCCAACGTATAACCTCTCTTATTGGGGACGGGACAGAACCCGAGGAGAGAAAGTGGCTATCGAATGGTTAGTTCACAAACAAACCTTGGGTACTGCTTTAATCCATGGCTTAAATGATAGAGGATGCATAAAAGAGGGGCTAATTGCAGATCTTAACATCATAGATTTAGAAGAATTAGCAATTGACTCTCCTAAAGTTGCCTATGATCTCCCAACAGGAGCTCGAAGATTAGTACAAGGTTCAAAAGGTTACAAACATACAATTAAATCAGGAATTCCGATCTTTGAAGATGGGGAACCGACCTCAGAACTTCCAGGAAGACTTATCAGGGGGCCTCAAGCTAGGATTAATTAATAAAAGTAAAAGACCACCCTTTACAGTTATTGATCCAGATGAACTGGAAATTTCTTATTCATTAGTGGAAAAATATCTTTTCGAAGATCGAACAAACATTCTCGCATCCAATAATGTGCAGGATCATTTCCTAATCTTTTGTTCCAAATTAATTTAACTTCTTGCTTCTCCGATTTGAATGGAAGCGGAACTATCTCAAATTCATTAGATGAATTAAGTTGATTAGCTATATAGCTTGTTAAAGCTATCAGGCAATCTGTCTCTTTAATTATCTCCTTAGCTACTTGAAAATAGTTTACAGACATCATTTTATTTCTCTTATAACCTAATGTGAAAAGATATTTATCAATATGACTGGTGCCCTTCCCGTCTATACTTATATAAATATGATTTGCATCTAAATAATTTTGAAGTTCAATTTTGCCTTTCTTAAAGAAAGGATTCCCTTTCCTTCCCATACATATGTAGTTATCCGAATAAATCAAGTGACTATCAAAATGCTCATCAAAACTAAGACCTATAGGAGATTGATATTCTGTTTCCAAGAAATGATTAGAGCCAATAATAAAATCAACATCATAATTCTTTAATTTTTCAAAATGACCTGGCTCAGGAGCGAGCGTAATCAGTTTAATATTAGGGGCTTCATTTTGCAATTTTTTAACCAATCTTGGTAAGACTCTGCCCGCTGCAACATCAGGAAAAGAAAAGATAAAAGTGCGTTGGGAATTTTTAGGGTCAAAAGTTTCAGGGGAAATTGAGCTTTGAATTAAATCTAAAGCTTTCTTTATTGGTCCCACCAATTCGAGTGCTTTTGGGGTAGGTTTCATTTTGTCTTCGGATCTAAAAAATAAATCGTCTTTAAGAGAGTATCGCAAACGATTCAAAGCATTACTTACTGCGGATTGAGATAAATTAATTCTTTCGGCAGCTTTGGTGGTTGAGCCCTCATTAAATATAGCATCAAAGACTACCAAAAGATTCAAATCCAATTTATTAAAATTCATAAAATAAATATTCCTTATTTATATAATTCATTTGATAAATAGTAATAAATTCCCATATAAGTGTCAACAGTAGGAAGGAAAAGATGTCACATTTCATAAACATAGTAATAATACTTATCTTTGTTTCTATCATAATAGCGGTTCAGCCGGCATTTGCGATCGGAATTGATCAACTTATATCTGTCTAATAAAATTATTAAAATTTGGTTCTTCTAACTAGTAAAAAAAGGAAATGGACAAACCCCTCTCCCCAAACATCAAAGAGGAGATTGTTCTGAAAAAAGGTTATGAAAATAAATAACAATATCGTTGATTTTAAAGATCCATTTTTATCGAAAAAAATTTTAGAAATTGAATCTGATAGAAAAAGAACTTTGGAAAGGAATACAAAATTCGTGGAAAAAATTCTTAAAAATTTACAATTTTAAGGGTAAATGTAGCAGGAGCTGGGATTACATAAAAAAACCCCGGCATAACCGGGGTTTTAATTAATAAATTAAGATTAAAATTACCATCTGACGCCAGCTTCAATGCCATATTCCATTGGAGCACCATACAATGTAAAGTTCCAAAGACCGGCCACATTATTTGAGCCATCTCTATAGATTTCATCGTTCAGGTTTTTACCATATAAAGTTATATAGTATTTATCCGCTGCATCTCTCCAAGTAGCATTTGCATTTACAATCGTTCTCTCGTCCAACTGACTATAAATTGGATTTGTCGGTTGAGTTTCAGCCTCATCTTGATGATAAACGTTTACATTATAAGTCAAAGAACCATTATCTCCCAATTCTTGATCATAAGTGAAGGATATGTACCCACTCATCTCTGGGGAGAATGGAAGTCCGTATCCACCAAAATCCGTTGGATTATCAATTCCATCGTTTGGGGTTTCATCCCAAACAAAGATATCGTATTTATGATCCATGAAAGCTACATTTCCATCAATACGGAAATTATCCGTTGCGCGATAATTAAATTCAAGCTCAAGACCTTTGTTGGTAGATTTACCGGCATTCACCTTAACTGTTTCCTGATAAGGTGGAACTGGAAGAGGTAATACCTGATTCCTCTGCAAGTCCTCAAATTCGGTGTGGAAAACAGCTAGATTCAATCGTAGTCTGTTATCCAAGAAATCACCCTTCATACCAAATTCAATATTGGCATTGGTTTCTGGTTCATATGGAAACCCACAGGAATAATCTGTAGAACATGTCTCTGTGTAACCACCTGCCATAAATCCGGTAGCATAAGATCCATAAATCATCACATCTTCATTCACGGTGTAATCCAGAACAAAACGATAGGTTAACTCACTCCAATTATCTGCCTTTGTGACACAGATATTTCTGTTTTCACAAGGAATAAGCGATGAGAAAAGAGGTGGATTGTCATCTCTTGTTAAACCGACATCACTTAGATTTATACCACCGGCTCCACCAGTACCTGTTCCCTGTTCCCTGTGGAAGTCTTTTTGATCTTGTGTGTAACGAGCACCGGCTGACAGTCTCAAGTCATCTTTGAGATCATAGGTAAAGTCAAAATAAACGGCTTTACT
>Ga0066372_10000742_pt1 | contig 12450 bp, 11 predicted proteins | sample Knorr_S15_td_250_FD_77011 | JGI IMG/M metagenome (GOLD analysis project Ga0066372, IMG submission 77011) | Marine microbial communities from Southern Atlantic Ocean transect - Knorr_S15_td_250_ad_251m_LV_A | ecosystem: Environmental > Aquatic > Marine > Oceanic | place: Southern Atlantic ocean... | reverse complement strand
CTTGTCCAGCATATTTTGGCGCTGTCCCATGAGTGGCTTCAAATAAAGCTGAATCATTACCAATATTAGCACCTGGAGCAATCCCTATACCCCCCACACATGCTGCTAAAGAATCAGAAATATAATCACCGTTAAGATTCATGGTAGCGATAACATCATATTCTTTTGGTCTTGTAAGAATTTGTTGTAAAAAAGCATCACAAATTACATCTTTAATAAGAATATCATCTCCATTATTTGGATTTTTAATATTAACCCATGGGCCCCCATCTATTAATTTACCACCATAGGCTTCTATGCTTAATTCATACCCCCAATCTCTAAAAGCCCCTTCTGTAAATTTCATAATATTCCCTTTGTGAACAAGGGTTACCGAAGATCTATTATTTTTTATTGCATAATCAATTGCCTGTGTAATAAGCCTTTTAGTTCCATCAACAGAGATAGGTTTAATCCCTATTCCAACATTTGATGGAAAACGAATTTTGGTAACACCAAATTGTTTTTGTAGTATTTTTACCATTTCATCAGATTCTTTTGAGCCAGCTTCAAATTCTACTCCTGCATAGATATCTTCTGAATTTTCTCTAAAAATTACCATATCAACATGAGATGGATTTTTAACAGGACTAGGAACTCCAGGAAAATATCTAATAGGCCTTAAGCAAACGTATAAATCAAGAATTTGCCTCAAGGAGACATTAAGTGATCGTATTCCTTTGCCAACTGGAGTTGTCAATGGTCCTTTAATGCTAATAATAAATTCCTTTAATGCTTTTATTGTTTCATCTGGAAGCCAAGTATCCTTATCATAAACTTGGGTTGATTTTTCACCACAATATAGTTCCATCCACGAAATTTTTCTTGAATCTTTGTAAGCTTTTCTAACAGCATTATCTACAACATCAATCATTACGGGGGTTATATCTATACCAATTCCATCTCCTTCAATGTATGGAATAATAGGATTATCTGGAACAACTAAATTACCGTTTTTAAGGGCTATTTTAGTGCCCTCATTAGGAATTTGAATATGTTTATAAGTCATTTTTTCTTCTTCTTTAATTAACACTTATAATATTAAAACGGAGTGAATTATACTCTAAAAACACCTTAAAATTAGGCTTTAATAATAAAATATGACCAATAATAATAAAACTGTTGTAGTCGGAATGTCGGGTGGAGTTGACTCTTCAGTTGCAGCCCTGCTCTTACAAGAACAAGGTTTTAAAGTGCAAGGTTTATTTATGCAAAATTGGCAAAATGAACCTGGTGAAACATGCACTTCTGAAATTGATTTTAAAGATGCATCTGATGTTTGTGATAAATTAAATATTCCACTTCATAAAGCAAATTTTAGTGGTGATTATTGGGATAAAGTCTTTGAAGAGTTTTTATCTGAACATAAAAAAGGTAGAACTCCTAATCCGGATGTATTATGTAATAGAGAGATAAAATTTAAATCTTTTTTAGATTATGCATTTAAAATTGGAGCTGATCATATAGCGACTGGTCACTATGCAAAAATATGTAAGGATGGTGAAAAAACATTTTTAATACGTGCAAAAGATACCGATAAAGATCAAACATATTTTTTGCATGAAGTGACTGAAAATGAATTTTCAAAATGTATATTCCCATTAGAAGATTTAAGTAAAAATGAAGTCAGAGAAATCGCATACCAAAAAGGTTTTATAAATTATAATAAAAAAGATTCTGTAGGAATATGTTTTGTTGGAGAAAGAAATTTAAAAGATTTTTTACGTAGATTTATATCTTTTTCACAAGGCAAAATAAAAGATTCAAAAGGTACGATATTAGGAAAACATTCTGGTGCACTTTTATATACACAAGGTCAAAGACAGGGATTAAATATTGGAGGAATTAAAAATTATTCTGAAATGCCATGGTATGTCTATGATAAAAATATTCAATTAAATGAAGTGTATGTCTGTCAAGGAGAATTTAATGATTTATTGATGAGTTCTGGTTTATATATGGAATCAATGAATTGGATTAACAAAAATAAGAATCCAAGTAAATTAAATTGCTTAATTCAAGTAAGACACCGAGGTGAAGTAACTGAATGCGATGCTACTTTTAATCAAGGTACAGTAGAAGTTCATTTTAAAAAACCAATTAGAGCTATAGCGCCAGGTCAATCTGCAGTTTTATATGAAAATAATAGATGTTTAGGTGGTGGCATCATAGCAAAATCAATCAAACTGTAGCTATAATCACCAATATGAAGATTGATCAACTTATATCACCATTAGATAATAGATACAGTGATGAAATTTTAGAATTATCAGAAATCTTTTCTGAATCAAATTTAAATAAAACACGTTTTATTATAGAGCTTGAATGGTTAATATTTATATGTTCAAGTTGCGGTAAATCATTTCCTGATTTATCTCAAAATGCTGTAACTAATTTAAGAAAACTGAAGAAAAAATTTAATAAAAACTCAGCTAAAAAAATTAAATCAATAGAAAAAAAAACTAATCATGACGTTAAGGCAGTTGAATATTTCATTAGAGAGCAGATAAAAACAATTCCATCATTAAAAAATTATTCCCATCTAGTTCATTTTGGTTTAACCAGCGAAGATGTAAACTCTCTTTCATATGCTGTTTTAATAAAAGAAGCGAGAAATGTTTATACAAAAAACCTTACACAAATAATAAAACTCCTGACTAAATTATCTAAATCATGGTCAAATATACCTATTCTTTCAAGAACTCATGGACAGCCTGCTTCGCCATCTACATTGGGCAAAGAAATTAATGTATTTACAAAAAGACTGATTAGACAAAAAGCTAATTTAAATTCAATTGTTATTATGGCCAAATTTGGAGGTACAACTGGAAATTTTCATACATTACACTTAAGTGATAATAAAATTGATTGGGTTAAGAAAACTGAAAAATTTATCAAGTTATTTAAAGTAAATCAAAATCCTATTACTACTCAAATTGAACCTCATGACTGTATAGCTGAGTTAACCCATTCAATTCAAAGAATTAATAATATTCTTATTGATTTAAATCAAGATATTTGGCTATACATAGCAAATGATATATTTAAACTTAAATTAAATAATAAAGAAATTGGCTCATCCACAATGCCTCATAAAGTAAATCCAATTAATTTTGAAAACTCTGAGGGTAATTTGGGAATTTCAAATAGTATGATGGTTTTCTTTGCTGAAAAACTCACTAAATCTAGATTACAAAGGGATCTTTCAGATTCAACAGTTTTAAGAAATTTAGGTGTTGGTATTGCATACTCATATTTAGGAATTTCATCCTCTATTAAAGGTTTAAATAAAATTAAACCCAATATCAAAAAAGCTAACCATGAACTAAATTTAAATTGGCAAGTATTAACCGAAGCAATTCAAATTATCATGAAGCTTGAAGGTGTAGATAATGCCTATGAATTAATAAAAAAACAAACACATGGATCTAACTTAAATAGATCTGACTATTTTTTATTAATAGATGAATTAAATATCTCTAAAGAATCAAAAATTAAGCTAAAAAACTTATCTCCATCTTCATATCTTGGGATTGCTTCTAGATTAGCTAAATCATAAAAATTGTAGTTAAACTACAAGATAAATGTTAAAAAAATACCTTATATACGTATTTTTAAATATATATTGACATTTATAAATAAATAAATTCAAATGCACTACATAACCATGGAGTATATAAATGTCTAAAATAAATCTTTCGTCTGAAGTGGATAGAATAAAAAATTTACCTGAATTCAAAGAATCGAACTGGAATTCTATTAATCCAGAATATGCAGCAAGAATGGTTTTACAAAATCAATTTAAAACGGGAATAGATATTGCTAAATATACTTCATCAATTATGCGTAAAGACATGAAAGAATATGATAATGATCCATCTTCATATACACAATCACTTGGTTGCTGGCATGGTTTCATAGGACAACAAAAACTAATTTCAATAAAGAAGCATTTTGGTACTACTAATAAAAAATACCTTTATTTATCTGGTTGGATGATTGCAGCACTTAGATCCGACTTTGGTCCCCTACCCGACCAATCAATGCATGAAAAAACTTCAGTTGCTAGTTTAATTAAGGAGTTATATACATTTTTAAAACAAGCAGATGCTAGAGAATTGTGTGATTTATTTCGTCAATTAGATGATGCTACCGGTACTAACAAAGAAAAAGTTCAAAAGAAAATAGATAACTTCGAGACTCATATTGTTCCTATAATTGCAGATATAGATGCTGGTTTTGGAAATGAGGAGGCAACATATTTAATGGCTAAACAGATGATAGAAGCTGGAGCTTGTGCTATTCAAATAGAAAACCAGGTTTCTGATGAAAAACAATGCGGTCACCAAGATGGGAAAGTAACAGTACCTCATGCTGATTTTCTTTCGAAGATTAATGCTGTGAGGTATGCATTTTTAGAATTGGGTGTTGATGAAGGTGTTATTGTTGCTAGAACGGATTCATTAGGGGCTGGATTAACAAAACAAATAGCTATAACCCATGAAGCTGGAGATCTTGGAGACCAATATAATTCATTTCTTGATGTTGAAGAGCTTAATCCAAAAGATTTAAATCATGGGGATGTGTTAATCAATCAAAATAAAAAAGTGGTTAGACCTAAACGTCTTCCAAGTAATCTTTATAGATTTAGAGAGGGAACTGGAGAGGCAAGATGCATATTAGACTCCATAACAAGCCTTCAAAATGGAGCAGACTTAATATGGATTGAAACTGAAAAACCTCATATTGATCAAATTGGCAAAATGATGACAGAAATTAAAAAAGTCATTCCAAATGCAAAATTAGTCTATAACAACAGTCCATCCTTTAACTGGACATTAAACTTTAGACAACAAGTATATGATGTGATGCTTGAGGCTGGAGATGATGTGTCAAATTACGATAGGGAGAAATTAATGGACATTGAATATGATGACACAAAATTAGGAATAGCAGCAGATGAAAAAATTAAAACATTCCAAGCTGATGCCGCTAAAGAAGCTGGAATTTTTCATCATCTCATAACTCTTCCTACATATCACACTACAGCACTATCAACTGATAGCTTAACTAAAAAATATTTTGGAGAAATGGGAATGCTGGGTTATGTTAAAACCGTTCAAAGACAAGAAATTAGGCAAGGCATAGCTTGTGTCAAACATCAAAACATGGCCGGTTCTGATATGGGGGATGATCATAAAGAATATTTTGCTGGTGAGGCTGCTCTAAAGGCTTCTGGAAAAGACAATACTATGAATCAATTTTGATTCTCACATCCTTCAATAGTGTTACGTCCACAAATTTCACAAGCTTCACCATTTTCTATATTCGCTAAGCCACCACAAGAACCTGTTATTGGTTTATTTTTTAGAATACTGCCAATAGCTATTCCTATAAAGGATAGTGTTATAACAGTAAATATTAATATAAATTCAAACATTAAAAAATCCACCAATTTGATTTTTTAAAAATAATTTCATCTTTTAATTTAATTATATAGATAACTGAAATTTCATGCTCATTTGCAATAGATAAGCCAAGTTCCGGCCCTAATGCATTAAGCGCAGTAGCCCATGCATCAGCTTTCATATTTGATGAGTATGAAGTTACTGATACTGATAAAACATCATTATTAATATGCTCATTTATTATTGGGTTTACTGTATGTGTGACAATTTTACCATCTGAATTAATTTTATAATTTCTATATTCTCCAGAAGTTGCAACAGATAAATAATTTTTTGCTTCTATTTCTATTATTGGTGAATTTATATTTTTTAATGGATTTTGAATTCCTATTTTCCAATTTTGTTTATGCTTTGATCCGTTAATAATTAATTCTCCGCCAATATCAAATAAAAAATTTTTAATTCCTTTGGTTATTAAAAGGTCATGTATTTTATCTACAGCGTAACCTTTGGCTATAGATGATAAATCAAAAAGAAAGTTATCATATTTAATTAAATAGTAACCATCCAATAATTTAAATCGATCAATTGATTTATGTATAAATGTCTGATTTAAATCAATTGGTGGGCCAAACCCATTCTTACTAACAGTTAAACCAACTGTCACATCATAATATCCCATAGAAATTTTATTTAATTGTTCAGCAAATAATAAAATTTCATATAATTCTTTTGAAATTTTTAATCTTTTATGTATCTGAGCATTGTTAATTAAAGAAAGTTCAGAAAAATTATTATAATTAGATGCAATATTATCAATTCTTAATAATTCTTCTTTAATATCTTTTCGTAAATTATCTGAAATATAATCTGTACTTATTAATTTCCAATAAGTGCCATATATAGAACCATTTGTTTCATAAATAACATTTTTATTATGGTTATAAGCTATTGAGATGCAGATTACACCTATGATCAGTGCTAAAGATTTTGAAATAAATGATCTGTTCAAAAAAGTAAACTAACCGCCAAAATCATCGAGCATAATACTTTCAGGTTCTACGCCAATATTTATTAACATATCAATTACAGCTTTATTCATCATAGGAGGTCCACACATATAATATTCACAATCTTCTGGGGAGTCATGATGTTTAAGGTAATCGTCAAATAATACTTGATGAATAAATCCTGTTTTACCATCCCAGTCATCTTCTTCTTGTGGCTCAGATAAGGCAGTATGCCATGAAAAATTTTTATGATTAGATTCTAATGTATTAAATTCATCAATATAAAACATTTCTTTTAAGCTTCTGGCTCCATACCAAAAGGAAATTTTTCTATCAGTATTTAATCTTAATAATTGATCAAGAATATGAGCTCTCATGGGTGCCATCCCAGCACCACCTCCTATAAAAACCATTTCAGCATTGGTTTCTTTTGCAAAAAATTCACCAAATGGTCCAAATACTCTTACTTTATCTCCAGGTTTTAAATTAAAAGTCCATGACGACATTATTCCAGGAGGGATGTCTGTTGTCCCTGGGGGTGGAGATGCAACCCTGATATTAAATTTTAAAATACCTTTTTCTTCAGGATAATTTGCCATAGAGTAAGCTCTAATAATTGGCTCATTATTATTTGCAACATTATCCCAAATCTTAAATCTATCCCAATCTTCTTTATATTTATCTTCTACATTAAATGATTTATAGTCTAAATTTTCATATGCTGGCGCTTCAATTTGAACATAACCTCCAGCTTTAAAATTAACTTCTTCACCTTCTGGCAACTTAAGAAGCAACTCCTTAATAAAGGTTGCAACATTTTTATTTGAAATGACCTCACACTCCCACTCCTTAACTCCAAATACATCATCAGGAACGTTAATTTTTAAATTATTTTTAACTGGTACCTGACAAGATAATCTCCAACCATTTTTCTTTTCTTTAATATTAAAATATGATTCTTCGGTAGGCGATATAGAGCCGCCTCCCTCAAGAACTTGACATTTACATTGGTTACATGTGCCACTGCCTCCACAAGCAGAAGAAAGAAAAATTTTATTTTCAGCTAATGTTTGAAGTAATTTATTACCAGTAAAAACTTTAATAGGGTTATCAATATCTCCATTTATTTCAATATTAACTTCACCAGAACTAACGAGTTGACTTCTTGCAATAATAATTATTGTTACAAGAAACAATACAATTACTGTAAATGAAATTACTCCTAATAATAAATCAGTGGTCATAAACATTTAAAGTGATATTCCTCCAAATGACATAAAACCAAAGCTCATTAAGCCAACAATAAGAAAAGTTATACCTAAGCCTCGAAGGCCTTCAGGTATATCAGAATATTTTAATTTTTCTTTAATACCAGCCAAAACAACGATAGCCATTGCCCAACCAAAACCCGCTCCAAACCCATACACAACACTCTCACCAAACATAAGATCTTTTTCTATCATAAATAAAGTAGCGCCTAAAATTGCACAATTTACCGTTATTAGGGGGAGAAAAAGTCCCAGTGTAGTATATAAAGCTGGAACAAACCTATCTAAAAACATTTCAAGAATTTGAACTACGGCAGCAATGACGCCAATAAAACTTATAAATTTTAAAAATTCTAAATTCACATCAGGATAACCTGCCCATGCCAATGCTCCGTCTTTTAAAATAATATTAAATATAAGATTGTTTAATGGAACTGTTATTAAGCAAACAACTATAACTGCAATACCTAGACCAAAAGCAGCATCTATTTTTTTTGATATTGCTATAAAAGTACACATTCCAAGAAAAAGCGATAAAGCAATATTTTCAATAAAAACAGAAGTTACAAAAATATTTAGATAGTGTTCAAACATTTAATTCTCTTTTATTTAAATCTGGAGCTGTTGTATGTGGTGATACATTAAAATCATTAACTTCTATTTGATCTTTTTTATATGTTCTAATCGCCCAAATCATTAATCCAATTAAAATGAAAGAACTTGGAGGAAGGACAAGTAGGTTATTTGGTTGATACCAACCTCCATTAGATATTAATGGGAGTAATTCATATCCCATAAGAGTGCCGTATCCAAATAATTCTCTAACAATTGCTACAGTAATTAAAATTAAACTATAACCCAAACCGTTGGCTAATCCATCAACAAAACTGATAAGGGGTTTTTCTTTCATTGCAAATGTTTCAGCTCTGCCCATTACGATGCAATTAGTGATTATTAATCCAACGAATACAGTTAACTTTTTACTTGTTTCATAGTCATATGCTTTTAAAAGCTCATCAACAACTATTACAAGAGATGCAATGATAGTCATTTGTATAATTATTCGTACGCTGTTTGGTATGTGCTTTCTAATAATTGAAATAAATAAATTAGAAAAAGACACTACTGCTGTTAAGGCTAGACACATTATAAGTGTCACTGAAAGATTGCTCGTAACAGCAAGGGCAGAACAAATACCTAATATTTGAAGAGTAATTGGGTTTTCTTCAATTAATGGTCTAAATAATACTTGTTTGTAACGTTTACCCATCATATTTCAATCTCATTAATGTCTCTTTGTATCCACTATCACTAAACCAAAAAGAAATCATATTGGTTACACCTCTGCTAGTGAGAGTCGCTCCTGAAAGTCCATCAACCTGATATTCAGCAAGAATGTTTGATGGATCAACTTTTCCCTTTATAACTTTCAACTGTATTTGTTCATCTTTATAGATTTTCTTACCATCCCATAACGCTTTCCATTTTGGATTGTCTACCTCTGCTCCAAGACCTGGAGTTTCTTTGTGAGCATAGAACTCTAAACCTCTGACAGTATTTAAATCGCTATCTATAGCTATATATCCAAATAATATTCCCCACAAACCATAACCACGTATTGGAAGAATAATTTTTTCTAATTGATTGTTTTGATTTTTAAGTAAATAAATTTTACCAATATTTTCTTTATTTTTAATAACTGCTATATCTTCTTTTGATGGAATTGGAGTTGAATATTTTGGTTGTTTTGAAAAATAAACAGGGTCATACATATCAATATCAAAACCCTCATATTCATCAAATAATTCACCAGATGAAAAATTAACAAATTTAGGTGTCAGTTTTAAAAATTGTTCTTCAATCGGTATGTTTGCTTTATATATTGAAGCTGTTTTTAATATTTTAATTCGTTGATCATTTAATTTATTGATGTTCTGAGTTTCTCTTAAACTTACCGCTGCATAAGAAACAATTAATGAACAAAATAAACATACCATAAAAGAAACGACTAAAGTTTTGATAATTGAATCATTCATATGAAAGAGCCTTTTGTCTTTTTGTTATATTACGTGAGACTACTATATGATCAATAACAGGGGCGAAAAGATTAGCAAATAATATTGCTAACATCATGCCTTCTGGAAAAGCTGGATTAACAACTCTTATTAAAACCACTGTAATACCAATTAATCCTCCATAAATCCATCTTCCTAAATCTGTTGCTGTCGCTGAAACTGGTTCTGTTGCCATAAAAACCAGACCAAATGCAAAACCACCTATAACTAAATGCCAATACCATGGTACTTCAAACATAGGATTAGTTTCAGATCCAATAATATTTAATAGAGAGCTCATGAACATCATTCCAATTATAGTGCCTATAAATATTCTATAAGACGCAATTTTTGTAGCTATTAAAATGATTGCTGCAACTGAAATTGCTATAACAGATGTTTCTCCGACTGAGCCTGGTATATGCCCAAAAAGAGCATCAAGCCATGAAAAATTATCTTGTAGACCATTAATACCACCTTCTGCGGCATAGCCTAGAGGTGTTGCGCCACTAAAACCAACAGGAGTGACAGCATGATCAGATAATCCAGCAATCCATACTTTGTCACCTGAAATTTGAGATGGATAAGCAAAATATAAAAATGCTCTTCCAGTTAGCGCTGGGTTAAGGAAATTTTTTCCAGTACCGCCAAAAATTTCTTTACCTATGACAATTCCAAAAGTAATGCCCATCGCAGCTTGCCATAAAGGTAAATCTGGTGGGCAGCTTAATGCAAATAGAATTGATGAAACAAAAAATCCCTCATTAATTTCATGTTTACGAATTACCGCAAAGAGTAATTCCCATAATATTCCAACCGTAAAGGTTACGATATAAATTGGCATAAAATAAATTGCTCCGATCCATAACTTATTAGTCCAGCTGTTGTTATAACCAATTAAATTAATAATTTGATGGTGCCAGTCATTTGAATTTGTTGAGCCAATTAAAGAGAGATACTCTAAGGTTTGATCCCCTATGTTATACATACCAAAAAACATTGCAGGAAATGCTGCTAACCAAACTATTACCATTATTCTTTGTATATCTATAGCGTCACGAACATGAATCGGGTTAGATGTTTTTTCTTTAGAAGAAAAAATAAAATTTTCTATAGCCTCATAGAGAGGAAAGAATTTCTCCATAGATCCGCCTGAAATAAATCTTGGTTTAATTTTATTGTTTAGGGAATGTAGCCAGGTTTTCATTTAAATTCCTCGTACATTTTTTCAAGATTTGTATTTAATATTGATTGATAGTCATACTTGCTCGGACAAATATAGCTAGTTAATGCAAGATCCTCTGGTGCCAGCTCTAATGCGCCTAGTTTTTCAGCTAATTCAATATCAAACGTCACTAAACTTTTAAGTAATTGTGTGCTTAAAATATTTAACGGCATTATTTCTTGATATGAAGCGATAGGTATGATCGATCTATTGGCACCATTCATAGAAACGTTAAATGTATATTTTTTTGGTTTAATCCATGAAGATAAAAAAGCTGGTAATTTAGAATGGAGAGATGCGCCAGGCATAGCCCAATTAAATAAAATATCATTGCTTTCATCAGGTATGACAGATACTTGATTATCATATGCGCCTAAATAATTCATCACACCTGTAGCTTCATGACCATTTAAAACTGAGCCCGATATTATTCTTGAATTATCATGTATTTTTCCAGCAGTAAGCTCAGATAAATTTGATCCATAATTGACTTCAACTATTTTGGGATCAAAAACTGAAGGCCCTCCAAGAGAAATTATTTTATTCGTTCTTAATTTTTGATGTTTAAGTAAATAACCAATAGAAATTACCTCTTGCCATGAAATTGTCCAAACAGTTCGATTTTGACTAACAGGGTATAAAAAATGAATATGTGTTCCTGAAAGACCAGCAGGATGTGGTCCATTAAATTGATAATATTCAACGTCTTTAATAGATTTTTTAAAAGATTGATTTTGATAACAACAATATGATTTTGATTGAGGCGAAATAGATTGAATGAATTTAAGACCAGAATCAAATAATTCTTGCTCATGTTGAATAATCAAGTAAGGATCTATCGATAAAGGATTTGTATCGCATGCATTAACGAATATTGCCGCTGGTATACTGTTTGGCTCAGGAATTCTGTTATATGGCCTAGTCCTAAAATAAGAAAATGTTCCTGATTCAAGCAAAAGATCGATGCTTTTTGAGAAATTTTTAGAATCAAAAGTTATTGAATCTAAAGTATTATCTAATTCAATTATTAATGAAAGAAGGCGTCTTTTTTCACCTCGATTTATAGACTTTATAATTCCAGATGAAGGTGCGGTAATGAAAATTCCTGGATTTTTTTTATCTTCAAATAGTTTTTGTCCTGATAATACTGTATCACCTTCTTTCACTAACATCGTAGGTTTTAGTCCAATATAATCTGGGCCCAATAGTGCAATTGTATTTATTGAAGTAGATAAATCCACCTCATTTTTGGGGTTTCCAGCAATTGGTAAATCAAGTCCTTTTTTGATTTTAATCAACATTCATCCTAAGTTGAAGATGAGTGAATTATAATGCTATTAATCAGTTGTTTCTATACTGATCACTCTATTGGCAATGGAAATCTAGTTAACCCAATAGAGGCAATTTTTTTAGTTAAATTTAGAACCTGTTTTGAGTACCCAAATT
>Ga0066372_10000741_pt1 | contig 12460 bp, 10 predicted proteins | sample Knorr_S15_td_250_FD_77011 | JGI IMG/M metagenome (GOLD analysis project Ga0066372, IMG submission 77011) | Marine microbial communities from Southern Atlantic Ocean transect - Knorr_S15_td_250_ad_251m_LV_A | ecosystem: Environmental > Aquatic > Marine > Oceanic | place: Southern Atlantic ocean... | reverse complement strand
GATTTTGAATCTATAGAATTTATCCAAGAGGATGGTATAGTTAATTCATAGAATCCAAAAAAAGAAAAAGCAAAAATTATGAAGATTATAAAAAACAAAATGTTCAACCAAGCATTAGTTGAAATAGTATTTAAAATTTCAGGATCTAAGGATTCAATAAAATAAAAAGGAATACTTAGAAATAAATAAATCAGTATTATAAATAAACCATAAATCATTGCTTTTAAAGATGATTTAGATTTCTTTTTTGTAAAAAACGAAACAGTTAGAGGAATCATTGGAAAAACACAGGGGGTTAATAATGCTAACAAACCTCCTATAAAACCTAAAATTAAAAGATCAAAATAGTTGTTTCCTGAAATACTTTCTTTTGAAGAATTTTTAGTTAATAATTCTGTGTTTTTTAAATCTAATTTAAGAGGATTGTCATCATCTAAAATTAAAGTTGTTAAATCCTTGTTGACAGCATTCTCTATAGATCCATCTAAATTAAAAACCAATTCAGATTCCTTATTAATACATACAGAATCATTGCAAGTCTGATAAAAAATTATAGCATAAATTTTATCAATATTAGAGTCATTAAGTTTGATTTTTTGTCTAAAAGTATTTGTATTAATAAAATAAGTTTGATCCATTTTGAAAACAGGATCATATTTAGTTATGGATAATGATTCCTTCATTTTACCAATAAGTTCGTAAGAGGATTTTTGTAAATTTTCAAAAACAAACTCAGTTGGAAGGGCTCCTCCATCCATAAGAAACTGTGAATATAGTCGCCATTCATTTTCAATTTCTGATGATATAACTAATTCATAATGATCCTCAGATATTTTGTTTACAGATGTTGTAAGTGTTACTGGATTCTGAGAATAAATTAGCTGAAAAGAGAATAAAAAAATGAGAAATAAACTATAAAATTTTTTCATAAAACCTCAATTTTTAGAGAAGCATTATTATCTTTAAAAAATCTCCTGTCAGGTCTTTTCCCAACAACCCATACAATTTCATCATTATTACAAAGAAGCCATTGATTTTGTTTATCAAAGAAAGACATTTTTTCATCTTTATAATATTTTGATACCGTTTTTTTTCCTTTCATACCAAATGGAAAAAAAACATCACCTTTTTTCCATTTTCTTAAATAAAGTGGAAAATCAATTTCTTTTTTTGATAGATATATAGATTTCTTATTAAATTTTGTTTTAAACTCCCCTACTTCAATATTCATTTCAATTGGACTTAGTAAACCTTTTATTCCAACTTCAAAGGTTTGATCAATTCTATTGGTCTTCTCTTTTACAACTAAATTTGATCGATTACTTAAAAGAACATGAGTATTAGATTCTATAATCTTTCCTGATAAAGAATTACATAATTCCAATATTTGATCTGAATATTTAAAATTGTATTCTTTAAATAAATGAAAAATAAGATTACTATTGTTTCTTATAAAATCTTTTGAAATGACTATCTCATCATCTTTTAAATTGAAATTTTCATTTTTAACAATTTGAATATAGTTTTCAATAATAAGATTAGATTCATTTAAAAAAGTCATTGTTTTTTTTGATTGATCCAAAAAGTTTGGATGTAACTTTTTTAGAAGAGGAATAATTTCATTTCTAATCTGATTTCTTTGATAGTCATTTTTCTTATTTGTAGAATCTTCTCTCCACTTAATATTATTTGTTTTTGCATAATTTAGTATCTCATTCTTTGAAAAAACAAGTAATGGCCTTACAATTACATCATTTAATTGTTTAATTCCAGTTAAACCTTCTATACCAGACGCTCTAGAAAGATTTAGAATAAATGTTTCTAAAGAATCATCTAGATGATGCGCAGTTATAATGTAATCTAATTCTTCAACTTTTAAAACACTATAAAACCATTTGTATCTTAAATTTCTGGCAGCCATTTGCATTGAATGTTTTGGAATTCTTGTAATGAATGATTTTGAAAAAAATGGAATAGAATTAGTTATTGCATAATTTTTTACAAAATCTTCATCTATATCACTTTCATCATCTCTTAGATTAAAATTACAATGTGCAATAGAAACATTATATTTTAATCTATTTAATAAATTAATTAAAACCATACTATCAACTCCTCCACTTACACAAACGAGAAGTTTTGATTCTTTTAAAAAACTAAATTCTTTTTTAATATGTTTTGAAAATAGATTATACATATTTAGCAATATTACGTTTTTTAATAATTTTAAAAGATTTTACACTACTACTCAATTAAAACAAGGATTTACATGTGAAGAGCTCTATTTTCTGTCGCCGCTAAAGCAGCTTCTTTAATAGCTTCAGAGTAAGTTGGATGAGAATGACTCATTCTAGAAACATCTTCAGCTGAAGCTCTAAATTCCATAGCAGTAACAGCTTCAGCAATCAAATCTGCTGCTCTTGCTCCAATTATATGAACACCTAAAATTTCATCTGTTTTATTGTCGGCTAATATTTTAACAAAACCATCTAAATCCATACTTGCTCTAGATCTTCCTAAAGCACGCATTGGAAACTGGCCTGTTTTAAATTGTATTCCTTCAGTATTTAACTGTTCTTCTGTTTTACCGACAGAAGCAACCTCAGGCCATGTATAAATAACATTAGGAATTAAATTATAATCAATATGTGGTTTTTGTTTAGCCATTATTTCTGCTACCATCACTCCTTCTTCCTCAGCTTTATGAGCTAACATAGGACCTTTAATAACATCACCAATTGCATAAATATTTTTAATGTTTGTTTGTAAATGGTCATTAACTTGAATCTGTCCTTGGTCATTAACTTTAATACCTAAAGTATTTAAGTTTAATCCATATGTATAAGGTTTTCTTCCCACAGAAATTAAGCAATAATCACCATCAAAAGAAACTTTATTACCTTGATTATCTTCAGCTTCAACTTTTACATTATTTCCTTCATAGAAAACGTTATAAACTTTATGAGATAAATAAAATTTTATTTTTTGTTTTTTAAAAACTTTTATTAATTCTTTTGAAACTGCTGAGTCCATAAATGGTGTAATAGTACTTGAATATTCGATTACTGATACTTCAGAGCCAAGTCTATTATATACCTGACCTAATTCAAGTCCAATGACTCCACCACCAATTACTATAAGTTTCTTTGGAATTTCTTTAAGTTCTAATGCTTCTGTAGAACTAATTATTCTCTTTTTATCAATTTTTGCAAAAGGAAGGGATGTGGGTTTAGAGCCTGTTGCAATAACAGCGTTCTTAAATGATAATTGAGTAATTCCAGATGAATTATTTATTTTGATGGTATTAGAATCAACAAATGATCCTACACCATTAAATACTTTAATTTTATTCTTATTCATTAAAAAATCAATCCCTTTTGTAGTTTGATCAACAACTTTTTGTTTTCTAGAAATCATTTTGTTTAAATCGACTTTAATGTTTCCTTGAATTGAAATTCCATGTGTTTCAAAATGATTTATTGCGTCATAATAATGATGTGAAGAATCTAAAAGTGATTTTGAAGGAATACAACCAACATTTAAACAAGTTCCTCCAAGAGTATTATATTTCTCAACTAAAGCAGTTTTCATCCCCAGTTGTGAACATCTAATTGCACAAACATAACCGCCAGGACCAGAACCTATAACAATAACATCAAATTTATCTATCATTCTTTTTCAAAAATACAAATGTTTTATTTTATTTAAGTAAAATGACTTATATAAAATTCAACATAATTTATAAGTAAATTATATATTAGCAAAGAATAAATTATATCTGTAGTTGAAAAATAAAAAAAATCTTCTTTCTCTAAAAGAATCCCTTTTTCCCGTATTTATTTTAATACTTCTTCTAGCATACAATGTTTATTTATATGGGGATTCCGCTATGAATGGATCAAACCAATTTATTTTATTATTAGGAGCAGCTATAGCAATTATACTTGGATTAAGTAAAGGAATTCTATTCAAATCCATGATTGATGCTGTTTCATTAAATCTAAAGTCCATTACAGGAGCAATATTAATCTTGTTATTTGTTGGAGCTTTATCAGGAACATGGTTGATTAGTGGCATTATTCCTTCAATGATTTATTATGGACTACAAGTTCTACATCCTTCCGTTTTTCTTCCATCTTGTTTAGTAATATGTGCAATAATATCTATTTCAACAGGAAGTAGCTGGTCAACTTCTGCTACTGTAGGTATCGCTTTAATTGGAATTGGAAGAGCTATTGATATTCCTGTAGGAATGGTTGCTGGAGCCGTTATTTCTGGAGCTTATTTTGGTGACAAACTATCTCCCTTAAGTGATACAACAAATTTAGCTCCAGCAGTTTCTGGATCTGATCTTTTTACACATATTAAGTATTTAACTATAACTACTGTACCAACTGTAATTATAACTTTAATTATATTGTCAATTATAAATTTCTTTATAGTATCATCTGGACCTACTGATCATCAATCTCTTTTGAATACTATTAATAATACTTTTAATATTTCCCTGTTACTTTTCATAGTTCCATTGATAGTAATATTTATGATTTTTAAAAAAACTCCACCTTTAATTGCACTTTTTATTGGGACAGTTCTAGGGGGAATATTTGCGGTTATTTTCCAATCGTCAATAATAAATCAAATTTCTGGAAATTCAGAATTGACTTTTAGTGGTGCGTATCAAGCTGTATTAAATGCTATAACAGTAGAAACTTCTATTGATTCAGGAGATCCTCTTTTAAACGAATTGTTTAACAGCGGAGGAATGAAAGGCATGTTAAATACTATTTGGTTAGTTATATGCGCCATGGTCTTTGGAGGTGTAATGGAGGCAATAGGAGCATTAAAAAAAATAAGTTCTTCTCTACTTGAACTTGGAAAGTCTACATTCTCGATTTTTGCTAGTACAGTTGGTAGTTGCTTAGCCATAAATTTAACTGCTTCAGATCAATATTTGTCTATTGTAATTCCAGGTAAAATGTTTTCAAAAGCATATGAAGATAAAGGGCTTGCTCCAGAAAATTTAAGTAGAACACTCGAAGATTCAGGAACCGTTACATCAGTTTTAATACCATGGAATACGTGTGGAGCATATCAATCTGGAATTTTAGGAGTTAGTGTAGCAGATTATTTTATTTACGCAATATTTAATTGGCTTAGTCCATTTATGACATTACTTATTGCAGCATTTAATATTAAAATAAAAAAACTAAAGAATAAGCCTTAAAATTATTAATTATAAATCTTTACTTTTGTTATACACTTCCTATGGCTAAAACTGATAACAAAGAAAAATCTAAGAAATTATTTAAACTTAGTAGAGGCCAACAGATAATGCTTGGTGTCTTTTTGATACTGCTTTCAATTATAATTTTTGCTTCTTTAACATCATACTTTAATACTTGGAGAACAGATCAATCAGAATTAGATAGTTTTTTTGATCGTGATGTTGAAACTATAAACATAGCAAAGAAATTTGGTGCCCAAATTAGTCATTTTCTTATGTATAAAATGTTTGGATTGTCTTCATATATCTTTTCTTTTTTATTGTTTATTTCAGGACTTTCATATTTTGTTGGAGCAAACCCCAATAAACTGATTGGAAAATGGATTTGGGGGATTTTAATTACCATTTGGTTTTCTTTATTTTTTGGATATTTCTTTACTAATCAAATGCTAGGTGGAGCAATTGGACTTGAAATAACTGATTTTATATCAATCTATACTGGAGATATTGGAGTATTATTAATATTAATTTTTGGTTTTGTTTCATTTATTGTTCTAAAAATTAAACTTACCCCAGAAAAAACTTATCAATGGTTTAAAGAAAAATTTAAAGTTAATAGTGAAAAAAATGAAATTATTCCAAATGATGAATCCAAGGTTGATGATTTAGATATAAAAGAAAATGAAGAGAAAAAAGAATCAGAAACTGAATCTAGTATAAAATTGAATACGGATGTGAAACCAACTATTGAAAATTTTTCTTCAATAAAGAAGTCCGATAAAAATAATAAAGTAGATGATATTAAAATTGAAATTAAGGAAAATATAGAAGAAGAAGTATTAGATGAAGATTTAATTGCTAAGAATTTGGTAAAAAAATATGGTGAATATGACCAAACATTAGAGCTAAAAAACTTCCAGCCTCCTTCTGTTGATCTTCTAAAAGAATATGATAATGGAGGTGTAATTACAATAAATGAAGAAGAACTTGAAGAAAATAAAGAAAAAATAATTGATACACTCGGAAACTACAAGATAGGAATTGATCAAATAAAAGCCACTATAGGACCTACAGTAACTTTATATGAAATAGTTCCTGAAGCTGGTATAAGAATTTCTAAAATTAAGAATTTGGAGGATGACATAGCCTTATCTCTTTCAGCATTGGGAATAAGAATAATTGCACCTATTCCAGGAAAAGGTACAATTGGAATAGAAGTTCCAAATAAAAATCCATCTATTGTTTCTATGAAATCTGTTATTTCATCAAAGAACTATCAAGAGGCAGAAATGGAGCTTCCTTTAGCATTAGGAAAAACAATTAGTAATGAAACTTATATTGTAGATCTTACTAAAATGCCTCATTTACTAATGGCTGGAGCTACAGGTCAAGGTAAATCAGTTGGACTTAATGCAGTTTTAACTTCTTTAATTTATAAGAAGCATCCTTCTGAGGTTAAATTTGTCTTAGTTGATCCCAAGAAAGTTGAGTTGACATTATTTAATAAAATTGAGAGACATTACTTAGCAAAACTTCCTGATACAGAGGAAGCTATTATAACAGATAATAAAGCAGTAATAAAAACTTTAAACTCTCTATGTATTGAAATGGACAATAGATATGAGATGCTTAAAAATGCAATGTGTAGAAACATAAAAGAATATAATGCGAAGTTTAAACAAAGGAAGCTTAACCCTGAATCTGGAAATGTTTTTCTGCCATATATAGTATTAATAATCGATGAATTTGCAGATTTAATAATGACAACTGGAAAAGAGGTAGAAACACCTATAGCACGATTAGCACAATTAGCTAGAGCCGTTGGAATTCATTTAATTATTGCTACACAGAGACCTTCAGTAAATGTAATTACTGGAATAATTAAAGCAAATTTTCCTTCAAGAATTGCTTTTAGAGTTACATCAAAAATAGATTCCAGAACTATATTAGATAGTGGAGGTGCAGATCAGCTAATTGGTAGAGGTGATATGCTATATACAGAAGGAAATGATCTTGTAAGAATTCAATGTGCTTTTGTTGATACTCCTGAAATAAATAAAATAACTGAATATATTGGCTCACAAAAAGCTTATGCAAGCGCACATATTTTACCTGAATATATCGGAGAGGAAAGTGGAACTTCAATGGACAACAATATTGAAGATAGAGATGTTTTGTTTAATGATGCAGCTGAAGTAATTGTCATTGCTCAGCAAGGTTCTGCATCACTTCTTCAACGAAAAATGAAATTAGGATACAATAGAGCTGGCAGGATAATTGATCAATTAGAAGCTGCTGGAATAGTTGGACCTTTTGAAGGAAGTAGAGCTAGGGATGTTCTTATTTCAGATATAGCATCATTAAATGCTTTTTTAGAAAATGAAAAGAATAATTAATGAAAAATTATATCGTAATAGTTTTACTACTAGGTTTTAGTAGTATATTTTCTCAAAATGACCAAAAAGCGGAAGAGTTATTAAATAAAGTGTCGAAAAAAATAGACTCGTCAAATACCTATTCAATCAATTTTACTTATACAATAGAAAAAGACATAAATTCAAAAGGAAGTGCATTAATAAGCAAAGAAAAATATTATTTAGATTTTATGGGAATTAAACAAATTTGTGATTCTAAATACATATATACTATTGTCCCTGAAAATGAAGAAGTTGTGATTTCTGAAATTTCTAAAGAAAATTCTGAAACAATCCCTCCTTCAAAATTATTAAGTTTTTATAGAGAAGGTTATTTTATAAAATGGCATGAGTTGAAAATTGATTCTAATCCTAATATTCAATATGTTAAATTAATACCTATTGACTCTGATACTGAAATAAGTCATTTACTTCTTGGAATAAACACAGTTAATAATGATATATTTAAATTAATTGAGATAGGAAAAAATCAAACAAAAACTATTTTAAAAGTAAATTCTATTCTATACAATGTAAAAATTAAAGAAGAGAAGTTTATTTTTAATAGAGATAATTATAAAGGATATTACATAGAAGATATATAGAAATGAAAATAATTGACAAATATATATTAACATCATATCTAAAAATTTTCTTTAGTTTCTTTATAATATTGATGCTTATTTTCATAATTCAAATTATTTGGGTTTTTATTGATGATCTTGCTGGAAAAGAAGTAGATTTTGAAATTATTTTTAAATTTCTATTGTATTATTCGCCCAAACTCCTACCCCTTGTTCTTCCACTTACTGTTTTACTAGCATCTATAATGACTTTTGGAAATCTATCTGAAAATTATGAATTAGCAGCTATCAAATCTTCTGGAATCTCTCTTTTTAAATCCATGAGAAGTCTCATTTTATTTAACCTATTGTTATGTGTTGGAATGTTTTTCATAGCTAATACATTGATACCATTTGCAGAATTTAAATCATATAATCTCAGAAAAAATCTTGCAAAACTTAAGCCTGCATTAGCAATAACAGAAGGAGTTTTTAATGATATTAATACAATGAATATAAAAGTTGCCGAAAAATATGGTCCGGACAACAATCTATTAAAGGATGTAATTATTCACAAGAATAATTACAATTCTAAAAATTTAATTGTAATCAAAGCAGAAGAGGGAAAACTAATTAATAGTGATTCCGATGAATTTTTACAATTAGTTTTAAAAAACGGAAATAGGTATGAAGAAATTGAAAGCCTAAAACCTTCAGATAAGCAAATTAAACCCCATACTTATGTTTCTTTTGAGAAATATATAATGAATATTGATCTTAGAGATTTTAATCAAGTTGATTTCGGAGAAGAGAAATACAACAATACATATAGAATGCAGAATATTTCACAGTTAAAATATAGTATCGACTCTTTATCAGATAAACTAGCATTTAGATATTCAAATTTTGGAAAAAACTTTTACACTAGAACTGGAATTACAAACTTCACGAGAAATGTAAGGATGGATACTACAAATATCAATAAAAACCTTTATACTAATTACAAAATTCATTTAAGTGATTATCCTAAAGACATACAAGTATCAATAGTTAATTCTTCATTAAATAATTTAAATAGCCAGAAACAGGTTTTAAGTAATCAAAAAAACACCTTCTTTATAAAAGAAAAAATTATAAATCTTCATAAATCAAACCTTTTTGATAAATATGCATTTGCTTTAACATCAATCATATTATTTTTCGTAGGTGCTCCTCTAGGAGCATTAATTCGCAAAGGAGGATTCGGGCTACCTATGGTCATTTCATTAATCTTATTTCTAACATATAATTTTGTAGGCACTTTTACTAGAAATGCTGCAGAGGATGGTAGTATTGATGCTATGCTAGGCAGTTGGGTTCCTAATATAATAATGCTTCCTTTAGGAATCTATTTAATTTGGAGAGCTTCTGCTGACAAAGCAATTTTCAATTTAGATAATTTACTAAATCCTTTTAAGCTGGCTTTTAACAAAATATTTTCAAGAAAAAAAGTATAAACCAACGTATCTTTGTATAAATCATATTAAATGACTAAAATCAACAATAAACTTAATTCAATTACTGAAGCAATTGAAGACATAAAGAAAGGTAAAGTTATTATTGTTGTTGATGATGAGAACAGGGAAAATGAAGGTGATTTTATTTGTGCAGCTGAATTAGCTTCTCCAGAAATAATTAATTTTATGGCTAAATATGGTAGAGGGTTAATCTGTATGCCATTAACTGATAAACGATCTAAAGAATTAAACCTAAATCCTATGGTTATAAATAATACAGACCCTATGGATACTGCCTTTACTGTTTCTGTTGATTTAAAAGGAAATGGTGTAAGCTCTGGAATATCAGCTTCTGATAGATCTAAAACAATTAAGGCAATAGTTAATAATAAGACTAAATCAAGTGACTTAGCAAGGCCTGGTCATATTTTTCCTTTAATTGCTAAAGATGGTGGTGTTTTAAGAAGAACTGGCCATACAGAAGCTGCAATTGATTTTTCAAGATTAGCTGGGTTCTCCCCTGCTGGTGTAATTTGTGAAATAATGAAAGAAGATGGTTCAATGGCTAGACTTCCAGATTTGATAAATCTTTCTAAGAAACTTGATTTAAAAATTGTATCTATTGAAGAATTGGTAGCATATAGAATGAAGCATGACAGTTTAATTTCAAAAAAAGAAAGTTTTCCATTTAATACTCGTTTTGGAAAATTTAATCTATGTGCTTTTCAACAAACTAATAATCATCAAGTTCATTTAGCCTTGTCAAAAGGTAAATGGAAAGAAAATGAACCTGTAATGGTCAGAATAAATTCATCTATCACTAACAATGATCTATTAAACTCTTTTACTAGTTATAAAGATCAAAAGTTAGATTCTATCTTTGACATGATTAATTCTAATGGAAAAGGTGTAGTCGTGTTTATAAATCAATCTCAAAGCTCTGATCATTTATTGTTTAGATTAAAAGAATTAAAATCAATACAAAAGAAAGGTGAAATTAAAATTCCTCCTCCAATAATGGATAAAAAAGACTTTGGAATTGGAGCACAAATATTACATGAACTTAATATACATAAGATTGAATTACTAACTAATAGTACTCAAATTAAAAGAGTTGGAATGGTTGGTTATGGTTTAGAAATTGTAAAATATATCAAATACTAAAAGAACCAAAGTTTAAAAGCCATAAAAACTACTATTACAGTAAGGAAAATTCTAATAACATTTTCACCCTTCTTTACTGACCATCTACTAGTAAACCATCCTCCATTTAAGGTTCCAATAGCTAAACAAATACCGTAAGACCAGTCAACCATATCATTGAAAACAAATGTAATAAAGGCTCCAAGAGTATATACCAATACAATTACAACCTTTGTTGCATTAACTTCTATTAGATTTAATCTATTGAAGAAATGTAAAAACAACATTATAACAAACCCTATTCCAGCATTAACAAATCCACCATAAACTCCAATAAAAAAAAATGCTATACAAGAAAATATCAAATGTTTTCCAGTAGTTCTAACTTCTAATGTTGATTTAACGATTCTGGGTTTAAAAATTATTATCAACACTACCAAAATCATTATAATTGAAAGAATTTTATTAAAAACTTCCCCTTCGATGTCAATTGCTATATGAGCACCTATTATTGATCCAACTAAAGCAAATACACCTAATATGCACTAAAAGGATATGTGCTTAGACCTTTGCTTTTGAATCCCATATTAGCTGAAAATGCGGTCATCATTATAGCAATTCTGTTAGTTCCATTTGCAACTGAGGGAGGAAGACCTAAGAAAATAAGTAACGGTAAAGTAATTAAAGAACCTCCACCAGCCATAGTGTTGATGATTCCAACAATAAATCCAACTAGTACTAAAAGAGGATATTCCCAAGAGAATTCAGCAAACAATTCCATTGTCCTAATTTAGTTATAATAAGTCTATCTTTTTATTAATAATTAACAAAATTGTAGCAGAATAAAAAAGGATATATATTTGCATTCCATTGGAGGAATGGCAGAGTGGTCGAATGCGGCAGTCTTGAAAACTGTTGAGGGTCACACCTCCGGGGGTTCGAATCCCTCTTCCTCCGCAAAAGCCCTTGTAAATCATTGATTTACAGGGGTTTTTAATTTTGGTTGCCTGGAAGCGTATTTATATCTTCAGCTTTTTTTTCAGGCTCATAATTGAGAACATTTCCTCTTCCAATATAACTCAAGCTTAATAATTCGTTACTGTATTCAAGGACATAATATTCTAAAGTACCACTTCGATCATTTGTTATCGTCAGACGTTCAAGAGTTGTGTTTTCTTCACCGAATCCCTTTAGGTTTTCTCTTCGTGTTTTGAAATCGTAAATATCAGTAGATTCACCCTCCTTTTTTTTGTAAAAATGAATCCATTTTCCGTGTTTAATTTCAATTCCTGCAAGAGAATCAATTGTGCTTATCCACCGGCCATTTTTAAATTCCGTTTTTTTTGAAATCTTTTTGGCTTCTTTTGAATTGCAAGAAAACACAAGCGGAATAAACAGGAATAGTAGAATTAGTTTTTTCATAAACTATCAATTTTTTTAGCAGAAAAATATTTGAGTATCATAATTGCTGATCCTAAAACTAATTCCAAATACATCATAGAGTCGAAATAGGCTCCCGCAGATCCCAAATCTATTCTTGACCACAATCTTCCCAAGCCGGCAAAAATCACGAGTAGCCCCACAAAGTAAGTTAGGTTACCTGTTTTGTTAACGTTT
>Ga0066372_10000738_pt1 | contig 12484 bp, 10 predicted proteins | sample Knorr_S15_td_250_FD_77011 | JGI IMG/M metagenome (GOLD analysis project Ga0066372, IMG submission 77011) | Marine microbial communities from Southern Atlantic Ocean transect - Knorr_S15_td_250_ad_251m_LV_A | ecosystem: Environmental > Aquatic > Marine > Oceanic | place: Southern Atlantic ocean... | reverse complement strand
TGAACGCCCTTCACTGTAGAGGAGCCTTCACCTAGGTTGGGAGCGTCTTCAGAGCCCATCTTCAAGATAGCGAAATAGATGTACCCGTCAGTGAGCCACACTCCTTCTTCGCCGGTTTCCGCGGGCGTGCGGCGCAGCTCGTCCAAGCCAAACACATTTTTGTACCACTCGGCGGTCTCAGATGGGTTTTCCGTTTGTAAGGCGATGTGCTTGATTCGATTGGCCATGGCTCCTCCGTCGTCGGTTATCGAATAAAGATCTAAGTGTTAGGAAAGTCAACCTAACGTCCGGCAATTGTACATGGCAGACAGACCTTGGGCCATCGGATGGGCGGCTCCGTTCTCCTGAGGAAGACTGAACAGAGCCTTATTCACGTCGGCCAAAGTGCAGAATATGGATTGTCTCCTCGGAGGCCGCGGAATCAATTCGCCACCAAGGCAACCACGGGGTGGATCGAGAATAAAGACCACACAGCAATTGGGTAAGGTTACCGGGCGGCGGATTTCAGTGCGTACCTGTGCAAAGTCCTTTTCATCTTTGAGGAGCAAAGACGAGAAACTTCAACACCTAGAGTACCAGCAATCCGAGTAATATATTGCCAGGCGTCTAAGTAGTGGCTGATAATGAGATGAATTATCCAACGTCTTTATTGGTCTTTCCTAAAGTGTAATCTATGAAATTCGGATATTTCAGCCAGCTACAAATGCCAAAACCTTGGCGCGAAAACGGAGAGATACTCCTTTACAAAGAGGCAATGGAACAGGCGATCCACGCCGAGTCCGTTGGGTTTAATCACTATTGGCAGACCGAACATCATTTCTATCCGGAGATTGGCCACAGCTCGTCTCCGGAACTGTTCTTGGCGGCCTTGGCCCAGCGCACCACAACCATCAGGTTAGGTCTGGCGGTTGTGGTCTTGCCCTGTAATCACCCTTACCGGGTGGTGGAGTACGTGTCTACCCTTGATCAACTTTCTGATGGTAGGGTGGAGTTCGGAACCGGAAGAGGCGCCTCCCCTTACCATGTTGAGGCGTTTGGTGTAACGTCGGAACAGTCCAAAGAGCTTTGGGAAGAGTCCCTGGAAGTGATTTGTTCCATGTTCCTCAATAATCCTTTTCCCGGATGGCGAGGGAAGTGGTATCCCGAACTGTTGGAGCGCCACTTGGTTCCGAAACCCATCCAAACTCCTCACCCACCTCTTTGGGTCGCTGGAAGTCAGCCGGCGACCTATGCCGAGGCCGCTCGAAAGGGAATGGGGATTCTGGGTTTCAACGGTATGGAGCCAGACGAGATCGAGCCGTCAATCAAGGCCTACAGGGACTCCGAAGCTGAATGCACCCCAGTCGGCGGATACGTAAATCACCAGATCGCCACATTCACAATAGGGAGCATCGATAAAGATTTCACTGTGGGAAGAGACAAAGCATGTGCGGCGGCCAGATGGTACGCCGGAGATAATGATTCTGAACTGCAGAAGGTTCGGTTCGGCACACATACAGGCGAATATTACGAAAACCAGCAAACAACTGGAGTCCGACCCGGTGTCCGCCAAGCAGTGCTTAAAAGATCAAACGATGAGTTGATTCAAGATGGCCTCGTCCTTGGGGGTGACGTTGACTCGGTATGCCGTAACGTCGAACGCTGGGCCGACCTGGGAGTCGACCAGCTCCTGATCATGATGCAGGCCGGTAACACGACCCACGACGAGGTCATGCGATCCCTGGACCTCTTTGGCACAGAAGTACTGCCCAAGTTCCAGTAGGTGATTCGATCCGGATGGTTCTGTCTGGTCGAGTAGCTCCCTTAAGGCCATCGTTAGTGGCTGCGGTCGCTTTTTCCATCGGCAAAAGGTTCGCGTCCCACCTTGTTTGATGCACACATAGTATCTAAATTGGCGACTAGGCGACGATACGCGTGTCGCTAATTGAACGCCGGCATGTGTAGACCTAGGTTGTGACAAATAAGGGCTTAGTTAGAAGACCAGGGTTAAATGGTCGACGCTTTGACTCGATGATCCTCCGTCTTTAGCCTAATCTAGCCAAGACTGAAATCCCTAAAATCTGACGGGAGTATTAATGCTATCAGGAGCCCAAGCATACGAAGTCGACATCAGTGAGGCTCAGTACCTTATTCACGATAATACGCCCCTGCTGGCGCGTGTTTTTAGGCCTAAAGGAACTGGACCGTTCCCAATCGTGGTAGAACTCCATGGAGGGGCTTGGGTTAGGGGTGACCGCCAAAATGGTGACGCTGCTAATGAATGGCTCTGCCGAGATGGTTTGATAGTGGTGGCGCTGGATTTCAGGGCACCTCCATTGGCATCATATCCAGGATCGTTGATAGACATTCATTATGGGATACGGTGGTGCAAAACCCGCGCTTTGGAATGGAATGGTATTCCTAATAGGATAGCTACTATGGGCACTTCTAGCGGGGCGCATTTGGCGATGTTAATTGGGATGCGGCCACATGATCCGAGGTACTCAGCATTGCCGTTAACAACAAAAGGGCCTGGTGTCGATGGTGCTGTAGACGCTGTTATTTTGTGTTCTCCGGTAATAGACCCTTTAGGGCGTTATCACTACGCCAAAGGACTCAGGGACGATTGTACGCCGCCCCCAGGGATAGCGGAGCGGGTAGTGTTGATGCATGACCAGTACTGGAAGACCGAAGAAGCAATGGCAGAGGCGGCTCCAGCCCGTATCCTTGCCCGTAGAGAACGGGCATCCCTGCCTCCAGTCTTGTTGTTAGCACATAGCCAGGAAGATGCGCACCCGAAGCCAGATAGAGAAGAATTTGTCAGACAATATCGCAAAGCGGGAGGCAAGATTAGTGAGAATATATTCGAGGGAGAAGGTGGGCTTTTGGCTGGTGGCGCCACGAAAGGACTTAGTCTCCGTGAGCCGTTCTCTCTAGTCGCTAAAGAGGCGCTAATGCAGATGACCTCGTTTGTACAGGAACACGTCCGCTGAGCGAGATGGCCATCGTTGTTTGGGCCTTCTAATTACCTACTTGAACCGCAGTTGTGTTGGAGATCCGGATGGTCAGCTGAATACCGAGAGTCTCGGCGACGTTAGAGGGGCACTATGCGCTACTTTGTCATAAATACTGCCGGCCGTTGGGTGCTTTCTGCCGGTTATGGTCCGGCACCCTTTCACGATGAACACTGAGGGTTACAACTGATTCTGGCCGAAACGCCCTGTCCCTGGTGAAGTCTACCAGGTGACCTGCTTACCAAATTTCCAATAGCTTAGTCTATACGTGAGGTGCTACCGACTCGGTGAACTTCTCTAGCTGCTCCATTTGGTTGGGCGATGCGAACCGGACTATGAAATAATTGGCGCCAGCTTCTTTGTACCGCTTGATGGCGTCGATGCATTGTTGGGCTGGCCCGAAGACGCAGAGAAGCTGTTTGCTGACCACTTCATACGGGATGCCATAATAAGCCCGCATGAATCCATCACCTTCCGACAAGGCTTCCTCCTCATCGTTTAGATTGACTGATATGTATAGGGCTCTCGGCATTCCGCTCAGGTCGCGATCCAACTCCTTGGATTTCTCTTCGATCTTGTCCCAGCATTTAGTGAACATATCAGGGGAAGGGACATTGGTGATCCAGCCGTCGCCTTGAGCCGCCACTCTTTTGAGTCCGCGCTGCACCCAGTTGCTAGAAAGCCAGATGGGAACCTGCTGTTGGACCGGCCTGGGCTGCAAACTCACCCCACTTATAGGATAAAAACCCCCCGAATTTGAGACGTCATCATGAGACCACAGATTTTTGAGGAGATCTATGCTCTCCTCCATTCGATCAGCCCGTTCAGCGATCGGGATTCCAACGACAGAGTGTTCATCCACGAACATCTGGTTGTTGCTTCTCCCGGCGCCCAGACCTAACACGACCCGGCCATCCGAGATGTTGTCGATGGTCGAGATGGAGTGAGCGAGGTGAACAGGATGCCGCAAGGCGTTCAGCATGACAGCGGTCCCGATTTTGACTCTGGAGGTGCGTGCTGCGAGGGCGGCCATGATTGTCAATGGCTCCAAACGAGGCTTGGAGGTGATGCTGTCGCCGACCCACACAGAATCATACCCAATGCGCTCGGCGGTCTCTGCCATTTGCCAATTCAGCTCTACGCGGGGCCTCTCACCCCTGGCGTAAACCAACACACCTCTGGTAGGCAGTAGAACGCCCATGTCGTTAATAGAATCCAAATCTTCCTCCAACCCACGTTTGCTGGGCTAACCTATACCTTACACTGACTCGCTTGTAATCGCCGTTTTTGCATATAGGTCCAGGTAATTGTCCAGCGATCAGATGGCAAAAGTGCTTCCTTGTATCAAGTTTGATTAAGTAGTCCGTGCCGTGTAATCACGAACATCGTCGATGTTATGGTCGGACAAATCTAAGTAGTTTAAATCTGCCTAATCTCGTATATCGATCGGTTGATCGCCTTCCTATGGGCCGGTTCATTTCATAAAGACTTCTTCCGAGGTCAATTTATTCGCCTTTTGTAGCATCTGATTGATTTTGTAGAGCCATGACATTCAACCTCGGTATGGTTTTGTCATGGCACTATACGCTTTTAGTTGCCTTTTTGATCAGTTGTTGTAGACATGGATTGTCACTGGAAGCCTAAGGCAAACTTAAATCTTCTGGGTATGTTAGGGAATAGAGCTCAGCCATTCTGCCGCAAAAAGCCCAGATTCCAAGAATCTGGGCTTTTCTTATTTCCCGATTTGGTCTTGTTTAGATTTTTCGGATCCTTTAAGTTGCCTCTCTACTTGGAGTTCGGAGGGTTTTTGATGTATTCCTCAGCGAGTTTACGACCAGTCTCCCTAACCAACTGGATGTCTTCCTCGGGGGTGCCGACAGCTGGCGAGTAGACAACAGTATCGTTGCAAAAGGTCGATACTGGTTCTTGGTCCTGGGACAACACGCCCGGATCACGGCCTTCCTTCACCGCTTCAATACCGTTCTTGATGAGCTTGCGGAACATGGTGATGCCGCGGTCACTGGCCGCCAGATGCTCCAGGTCATGAACGGCTATCGGGCGTTGAGTGACCTGGGCTTCGTAGTCGGAGGGCTGACGTTGCTGGTCCTCCAAATTTTCCGATACGGGGAGTTGGGCAGGCAGCATTTGCTCACGGTCCGACCACCAAGCCGGAGTGCTCTCATCGGTGACGCTGATGTGCCGGAACTCCAACAGCATGGTGTTAGTGTCATCCTGTGGGACTATCCAACGGCTCATCATTGGGCCGTCAAACCCATGGGGGTTCTGGCCGTTCTCCCAGATGGGGGCCACTTGTTGCAGGTTCGGCATAACGTTTTCCACCATCCGAACCCAGATATTGTCTCCCATTCGACGGGACGCGATGTAGACCATACCTACGGGCGTCTCGATGAAGTCAAGCTCGGGTATTACGCCGAACTCATCGGTGAATTGGGATCCGGAAACGATGGTGTGGAGGAATGAGGTATGGACAGGATCCATAGCATTCTCCAGAATTTGCAGCCAGTTGCAGGGGTAGTTGTATTTCTTGCCTGGCATTAGCCGATAACCTTCACGCTCGTAGGTGTCCATCAAAGGAAATGGAGGAATCTGGTCTGGGGGTCCCATATAGGCGAAAACGGTGCCGTTGTATTCATGGATGGGATAGGCGCCGTGGCAGAGCCGGTCTTTGTAGGTACTGTCTTCCGGCTCTCCAGGCATCTCTAAGATTGCGCCGTCAACGTCGAATAGCCAACCGTGGTAGCAGCAACGAATACCCCGTTCGGACACTAGGCCGAATTCCAGAGAAGTCCCCCGGTGAGGGCAATGGGCTTCAACCACTCCGATCTGGCCGCTGAAATCTTTGAAGGCAACCAACTCTTCGCCGAGTATCTTGAGAGCGACCGGTAAGTCTTGGAGATCGTCCGAGTAGCACACGGGCTGCCAAAAACGTCGCAGGTACTCTCCGCAAGGCGTGCCCGGGCCAATGCGGGTTAATTCGGCGTCTTCCTGGGGTAATTCCCGGTGGTAATAACCGCCATAGCGGGTGGATAGAAACGGCGCTCGAGTGGACATGCTCATCCCCTTTGAAGGTAATTCGGGTTTTGGGCTGGTATCGATCGGCAGAAGAGACGTCGAAGGGCGTCCCACCATCGCATAATTGAATACCCGCTGCGCCTGCCTTATCTGATTACTCAATATAAGTTATTGGTACAAAGGATATCAAGTGAACGAATTATAGGCTCCGGTGCGACCATAGGTCAATCGGAATGTTGCTCAGCGCATTAAGGGGCGAACCTGGCTTACCGGCCCGAGCGGTAACCGTATACCACCAACCCTGCACTGGTGGCGAAAGACGACTCGTCTGACGATATGAAAGGCATTTCGTTGGCGATCTCTTTGGCCCTTCTCATGGGTCACAATTTACGTTCGTGGTCACTCTTGTGATATTCCATTCTGATGTTTATGAGATGGCTATTCTTCTTTGTTTGCGTCGTCATATTTATTTTGAATATCTGATAATTCTTTTTCTAAATGAATCCGTTTCTCCCGCTCTTCGGCTAATTGGTCTTCCAAAGCGACCCGTAATCTCATTTCAATAACGGCCCTTTCACTAAGCGCTTTTGCTCTCCTGCTTTCTGCGTAGGCCAGGGCAATCCTACCACCTCCAAATATAACCAGCAGGGATATCAAGATTATTAAAACGATTATGACTGCCATCAACTTTTATATTCCTCATCGTTGTCTTAATCCCCGTAGACCATGCCCAATGAAGCGTGATTTTCATCGATAGGCGGCTGAGCGTTAGAAGTTGATTCGGGCACAGAGGTCTCAGTTATCAAAAAATAATCCCGCATCACGATGACAGTGATTCCAAGGTGTTTGGCGGTGGCTTGGCTTGGTCCACTGGCAAGGTTCTGCGCAAAATCAAAGGCGTAGCCGCCTACACTTTCTACGTTATTGGCTTGAGCTGGGGTTGTAGTGTGTATCTCGATTGTCGCCGATACCAAGATAGGATTCCACCTTTTCAGTTGATCAGTATGCCCAACTGCCTGGCCAGATCAGGGAAATCATTGGCTACGATGTCGTGTTGGGGATTGGGCTCCGGATCTGGTGGGCCTGCGGTTCCCCACTCGTTGGGACGCCGCACAAATGCGGTCTTGAACCCGGACCTCTTGGCTGCATCCAGGTCAAAGTTATGGCAAGCCACCATGCAGCACTCCTGCGGTTCCAGTCGAAGGAACTTGGTTACTGTTTGATATGACTCAGGCAAGGTTTTGTACTTGCCGATTCCCTCGCACGACAGCACTGCATCCCAGTAGAGACCATTCTTCTTGGCGGTGTCGATAATCATTCTGTAACTTAGTATGGTAAATGAAGCGCAGATATAGTTCTCTCTTAGTTCTTGAAGGACTTCAGGAAAGTCCGTCCATACTTCTAGAGAATGCGGAGCGTCCCACCAGATGGAACGCCGATCGTGAGTAGTGAATGCTTCCAGTCCGTTCTCTGCAATTATCTCTTCTAGTGCCATACGGTGGGAATCATCGTGATTGTGTTCAGGGGGAGTGTGTTCTCCCATGTTGATCGTCAGGCCCAACGAACGGCGACGGAACTCGTTAGCTAGTCCTGGCCAGTCTCGATCAAGACCATGTTTGGCACCCGCCTTTGCCAAGGCGTCGCTAAAACCGGTGTGCCAGTCGAGGATGGTTCCGCCGGTGTCGAATGTGAGGGCCTTAATGTCTTTTAAGGTCAATGACAAGATTCATCTTCCTCTCTTAGTTAGGGCGCATTGCGAGCAAGACATAGTAGGAACGCTTTGTAGTTTATTCAAGTAATTGATATCAACCCAATAGCTATCTATATACCTAGGTCATAATGAGATTCTGGTTAGAGCCCGCCGGTTCCGCTACTTCCAGCTTCAAGGATGAAACCCTTATATCCGGTGTCCGCGACCTCATTGCACTTTTTCCGGTAGTTTCCGAGACCGCCTACGTAAGGCATAAACACACGAGGTTTCCCTGGAATGTTTGCTCCGAGGTACCAGGAGTTTGCTAGCATGTACATCGTTGGTTCCGCAACCTCATTAACGTGAGCTACCCATTCGGTTTCGGCGTCGACGCCTGCCTCAACACTCTTGATGTCGTGTTTGCGAATGTATTGGAGGAAGTTGGCGATCCAATCGATGTGCTGCTCTATGGACATCGGCATGTTACTCAATACAGACGGGCTGCCAGGTCCTGTGATCATGAACAAGTTGGGGAATCCGGCTACTTGTAATCCAAGGTAGGTCTTTGGACCCTCAGACCACTTGTCTTTAAGCGACAGGTCATTTTTGCCGTGAATATCCATCTTAAAATAGGAGCCCGTCATAGCATCGAATCCGGTAGCGAATACGATCGTGTCGAACTCGAAATCTTGGTCCTCGGTCCGTATCCCATTGGGAGTGATCTCTTTGATTGGTGAGTGGCGAATATCGACTAGCTCGACGTTATCATGGTTGTATGTTTCGAAGTAATCGGTATCTATCAAAGGACGTTTTGAACCAAAAGGATGATCCGTAGGCATGAGCTTTTCGGCGGTCTCGGGGTCTCGAACCATTTCTCGGATCTTCCTCCGGATAAACTCGGCCATTGTGTCGTTCGCCCGCCTGTCGGTGCTGATATCCTTGAAGGATGCGCTTAGAAACCTGATTCCACCTTCAGCCCAACCGGCTTCGTATGCTTCCAGCCGTTCTGCCGCGGTGACCTGTAGGGCGGAGCGCTCATCACGGTTTATAGGAAAGCCGCCAGTGGACCACCTAGCCTGTTCTAATATCTCCTCGTAGTTCGGTTTTACTACCTCTTCGAGATATTTGCGGTCTATGGTGCCGTGGCGGGCAGGGATCGTGTACTGGGGAGTTCGTTGAAACACGGTCAGGTGCTCCGCTTGTTCGGCGATCACCGGGATGGACTGTACGCCGCTTGAACCTGTTCCAATGACAGCCACGCGCTTCCCGGCGAATTCCACTTTTTCGTGAGGCCAGCTACCTGTGTGATACCACTCCCCCTGGAAGGCGTCCAATCCCTTTATGCTAGGCACATTGCCGGATGAGATGCACCCGATACCGGTGATTAGGAACTGAGATGTGACAAGATCTCCTTGGTCTGTCTCTACCTCCCAATGGCCGGTATCCTCTTGAAATCTTGCCGACTTGACCCGGGTGTTGAACTGGATGTTACGGCGGAGATCGAAACGGTCTGCGACGTGGTTTAGGTAAGAAAGTATTTCTGGTTGTTCTGGATACTTTCCGCTCCAGTTCCAATCTTGAAGCAGGTCCTCCGAGAACGAAAAGCAATAGATGTAACTCTCGGAGTCGCAGCGTGCACCAGGGTAGCGGTTCCAATACCAGGTACCGCCGACTCCTGCGCCCGTCTCGTAGACTTGGACGGACATACCGTGTTCTTCCCGGAGTCGACGGAGCATACCCAAACCGGCAAAGCCAGCCCCAATCACTACGGCATCATAGTCCGGAAAATTTTCTGAGTCCGACATTTGGTCCTCTGGGCACTTCTTCGATCAGTTAATGGTTCTCACCAGAGAGCTAGCTCTCGTTACTTGTTGGCTGAGCTTTCCCTTTTCTGACAATGCATGCCTTAATCGCTTTAACGACTTGCTGGAAACCTAGCTCGCTACCATGAAGCATAAGGAGAGTAAAGAATCCATGCATTTGGCCAACGTATCTTTGGAGATCAATGGGCACATTGGCGTCCTGCAAACGTGATGAGTAGGCCTCACCTTCGTCCCGTAGGACATCGTGCTCCGCCGTAAGGATGACGGCCGGTGGAAGTCCTGATAGGTTTTCGGTGCGGAATGGAGAGGCGTCCGGCTCGCTGCGGCGAGAGGGATCTGGTAGGTAATGGTCCCAGAACCAGATCATTCCATCGCGGGTTAGCAGTAGTTGATTTTCTGGGTCGGTATATGAAGGTCGGTTAAAATCTGCATCGGTGGCGGGATATATGAGCACCTGCAGGGCTATCGACGGTCCGTTTCTATCGCGGGCACGTATCGCCATTACAGCCGCAAGGTTCCCGCCGGCGCTATCACCGGCCACGATTAGTGGCACCTCTCGCCCTGCGATATCTATCACGTGATCTCTGACCCATTTCAGTGCCGCGTATGAGTCATCGACCGCGGTTGGGTAACGGTGCTCTGGCGCAAGTCGATACTCTACTAAGACGACTGCGCAAGATGTCCGCTCTGCGAGTTTGCGTGCGACCGTGTCATATTCGTCGATCGAACCTAAAACCCATCCGCCTCCATGGTAGTAAACCAGAACGCCGACGGGATCATCGAGTGGGATAAGGACCCGGAGTTTGGCTTGGCCATCCGGTTCCTTTAAGTTGTGCTCCTCTGCACGCCGCATCTCCGGTGCAGGTCCGGCAAGTTCTGACAACTTGGACAAGAAGGCCCGCGCCTCGTCTGGTGTGCATTTGTGTAAAGGCTTGCCATCGCCTTCTGCCATCTGTTTTAGAAACCGGACAGTCGCGGAGTCAAGCGCCATTAACAATCCCTACCCGTATATTACTGGCATCTCTGAGCGATCGAATAATACCAGAATAAATGCGTGTCCCCCATGTGCTATTAGAGCGACTCTTCGCAGTACACCTAGATGGTCTAATACTTTCGTGCCCATGATTTCGCTAGTGTTGAAACAGTTTGTTCTTCCATGGGCACCTGCACCCTCCTTTGCGGCACCGCTGCTGCGGCACTGCTGCGTTCACCACACCCACTAGAAATAGGCCGACTGATCGTCTTGCATCAGGCGAACGGATCGGAGGTCCAGGTGATTATTATTGTGCTGTTCGGCCGCCATCTATTATCAATTCCGTGCCAGTAACGAAAGAAGATTCATCGGAAGCTAAATAAAGAACGCCATAAGCGATCTCTTCTGGAGTACCTATTCTGCCCAACGGCACTCGGCTTACTCGGTCCGGGTTTGCTGCTCCGGCTCCGTGAAGCATGGGAGTACTAACAAGCCCGGGATGAACTGAATTACATCGGATTTTTTCATGAGCATACTGGATCGCGGTTGACTTGGTAAACAGGCGCGTCGCGCCCTTGCTGGCCGCGTAGGACGCCGGAGTTTCTTTACTCGGCACGATACCTGCGCCAGACGAGATGTTAACGATTGAGCCCCCTCCGGAGACGCGCATCATTGGAATGGCATACTTCGTACCTAAAAACGCGCCTTTGGCATTGATATCCATTACCTGTTTCCACTCATCTCCGGTGATGCCTTCCACGCCAAGTGACCTCCCATATTTAGGGACGATACCGGCATTGTTTACCAGAATGTCTAATCTTCCGTATTCGGCCATAGCAATGTTAACAGCGTTTTGCCAGTCTTCCTCTTGTGTCACATCCAGGTGGACATATGTGGCCTGCCCACCCGATTTTCTTATGTTTGCCTCAACTTGTTGCCCCATCTTGTCCAAAATGTCGCCAAATACCACACGGGCCCCTTCTACGGCGAACATCGTTGCCTCTACAGCGCCCATGCCCCTTGCCCCGCCACTGATCAGAGCGACCTTATTTCTTAGTCTCATATTCTGCTATAAGGGTTACCTTTTTATGATGGAGGTGGCCTTTTTATCACCCGGTAGATTGTCTCAGCTGTCCTCACTGACTAAATCAACGCGTAGATTATGGAGGTTACCAAGGCGTAAGGGATGAAGCCGACTATTGCTACTCCGACCGCCCGCCAAGTGGATGTTAAGTCGAGAGCCTGTCTAATGGCTATCACCATGGCCACCAACTGCCAGATCGATGCTATCGCGAAGAATAAAGGGCCGATGCCTGGAATAAATCCAACGGCCTTAAGCACACCGGGGGATTGTGCGAACCCTAAAGTCCGCGCTAGTTGCCCCCAGTTGGCCTTCGTTTCAGTGGTCTTCAATATGGTGGTACCTACGAAATAAGTGATCCACGCCCAGAGTGCCCAAAGACCTATCGATACTGGGATACCGACCACGAGTCCAACCACACCACCTGTCCCGAATGTGCCGATTCCTGTTGCCAATGATACCAACACGACTACCGCCATAGCTTGTGCCGTCGCAGACGAGTCCGCTTCGACCTCTTCATAGGTGGCCGTATCTAACATTGCAGAGGCCATCATCCGTTTAATCATGTTGCCTTCCATCCTCCAACGCGGTGGTATGCCGTGATTCCCCTGTCGTTATGGGTTCCAGTCGTTCTATGGCCTGGCTACAAACAGAATCCGATACCGAGTTTATCGGTCGGCTAATCTAATTATAGGGTGACGGCTAACTTTTGGCATAATCAATCTTCTCATTATCGGAGGGTCGGGATGGATAGCAACGGATTGTCGCTACGGATATTGGCTACTGTGTTGGGGGTGAGCCAGTCGTTCTTTTCCCGGATGCGTACGGGGAAACGGCTATTACCTGAGATTTTGAGAAAGAAGATTGAGGTACTTGGTGCTTATCATTTGC
>Ga0066372_10000737_pt1 | contig 12485 bp, 12 predicted proteins | sample Knorr_S15_td_250_FD_77011 | JGI IMG/M metagenome (GOLD analysis project Ga0066372, IMG submission 77011) | Marine microbial communities from Southern Atlantic Ocean transect - Knorr_S15_td_250_ad_251m_LV_A | ecosystem: Environmental > Aquatic > Marine > Oceanic | place: Southern Atlantic ocean... | reverse complement strand
CATACCGTTCACCACGTTGGCACCCATGGCGTCTCGTGTGTCGACCAATAAGTGCACGACGAGCATTTGTCGGCCGTCTTCTGGGGCCTGATGTAGAAATACTTCGATATCTTTGGCGCCGCCACCGCGCCCTAACATTTTTGGGTGCAGGCTGTTGGCCAAGTTGACAATTTCTTCCGAACGGTTGAGAAGTTCTTGCTTTCGTCTTGCAGGGTCGTCGAGGTTTACGACTTGAATCTGGCCGATAAGGATTGGGTCGGTCGTACTCGCTTCAAATCCGCCAGATAGCCGAGTGGTGCGAGCAGCTCCAGAAAGTCCAGCCACGATCGATGGCTCCTCAACGGACAACGGAACAACGTAGTCTTTGCCATTCACCAAGAAATTGAGGCCAAGGCCTACGGGCAATCCGAGCACGCCAATAACGTTCTCGATCATCTTGTCGGCGATATGGAGCTTCAGGGTGTGATCGCTGGTTTCGAGAGCACGGAGGTCGCTATCGGTGATGAGTCCGCGTTGATGCAAGGCGTACACGCGTTCCTTCACGTCGAGTTTGAAGAAATTGGGGATCCTGGAGCTTCTATCCCGTTCGGACTCGGACACCATCGTCTGAAATCTCCAGCTGTATCACCTTTAGACCCTGTTCTTCGACGTCACGTTGAAACTTCGCCAACGCGCCGTCTTCGGTGCTGAAGGCAATGCCCATATCGCCGCCCCCAGCCCCGCAGGGTTTATAGAGTACGCGGTGTCTTTGGGCAAGACCCATTGCGGCTTGGTGACCAGGGCCAAAAATACCAATGTGTGCATCTTGGTCCAACCGTAACAACGCGTCGATGTAGTCCTGAATACAGGACATGAACGCATTTGCATTTGGGGACGCTTCTACAACTGCGTCGGCGATGGAGATTAGCGCGGCCAAACTCGACGGGGTCGTTTCTCCGCGCCAACGGTTAAACCGAGCGATCATGGGAGACGTCTGCGTGCTCTCGCCTGTAAAAACAAAGCGATACTGGAGATTTGGGTCGAGGCCGACTGGTTCGGCTTGATTATTTTGATACCGGATAATTCCGCCCCGGTACGCGGCAGCAACGTCCAGGCCGCTACCCAAGTCGCCCTGAAAACTACGGTGGGCCTGTTGCAGTTGCTTAAGATCTAGCTTGTGTTCGTTGAGCGCGGCAAGCGCACTGCCTAGTGCGACCGTCACGGCGGCGCTAGATCCGATCCCGAGTTTTTGTTTTTGGCGGTAGAAGGATGACGAATCAATGGTCACTGCGGCATGACGGGGTAGGGCAGTGGGCGTCGAGAGATGCATGATGAAACGAGCGGGGTAGTCGTGGGGTAAGTCGCCGGAGAGCTCTTCAATGGTATGAGACGACTGGAAGAAGTAGCCCATGGTTTTAAAGGACCAATCGGCTTCGTTCCGTCTTTCCACCGTACAAACGACTCGTCGATTCACAGCAGCCACCAGGGCTTTCGCGCCGGCTAGTACAGCGTATTCGCCGCACAGAACGAGCTTTCCCGGGGCACTGGCCTCAACGCGGTTGGTCGACATACGCGCCAGGCCCGAGCCCACAGACCAGAGTTCTCAATACGCCAGGCACGTTCGCTAGCCGCTCGGCGACTAGTTCCGCGGCGTCCTCTTGGCATATGGCTTTAACCTGCGGTCCGGCGTCGATCGTGAAAAATACGCTCACCCCTGCGCTCTGAAGTTCGCGCACCGCAGCGATGGTTTCAACGGTCGCCCCGTTCCAATAGAACAAAGGAGGTTGCGACGACAGCATAAGAGCATGCATTTTTAGACAACTGGATTCCGCGACGCTGGTCAACTGCGAAAAGTCCTGTCGCGAAATTGCTGACAGGCCCGCGGCATGATCCGTCTTGGTCGATTCCGTCCAAGTGCCGTAGTACGGCGAGGTCTGTTCGGAACGTTTCATTCCCTCGGTAGATCCAACGTCCTTTGTCTTTTCAGACGTGATCGCAATAACGACTTTCAATGGCCAAGCTCCTGAGGATAGTACGCCGCGAGCGCACCAATCTCCGTTTTCTCCGTCCAGGCTGGCGAAACCGCCGAAAATCGACCGGGCCGCGGATCCCGAACCTTTACGCGCCCATATCGACCGCTCGGACGCGCTCATCTCGAGTTTGAACGCGGCATCTATCGCCGTAAGGAGGCCGGCAAATCCTGAAGCAGATGACGCTAAACCAGCGCTAGTGGGGAAATTGTTGGACGACTCAATTGACAACGGAGGGAGAGAATAAACGGCGCGTAGTTGGACAAGGAAGTCTTCAATTTTCTCGTCCGATACCACGCTACCGTCGATCTCAATTTGGTCCTGTCCCGACTCCCGGACGGATGTGCGAGTAACAAGTGTATCGAGCGTAATAGATAGTGACGGTGTTGCCGGGATATTGGCCTGGTCCGTTTGCTTTCCCCAATATTTAACCAGGGCAATATTCGGATGCGCTAACGCTGTCGCTTGGTTCACAAAAAGTCGGGAGCCGGAGTAAAAGTAAAGCCTTCTCTTTCGAGCAGTTCTGCCACCTCGATGGTGATGAGATCGCCGTATTCTGGCCCTGCGATTTGAACGCCAATCGGCAGTCCTTGGTCGTTGGGGCCCGTTGGAATAACCGTGGACGGTAGATAAGAGCCGCATGTGAGGCCCGACCAAAACACCTGCGTTCCATAGTCCTGTGGCGAGTTATCGACTTGGATTTTTCGTTCGCGCATGGGTCGATGGTCATGAGGAAATGCGGCCGTTGCCATCACCGGTGTAAGAAGCACGTCGTATTGGTCAAAGAAATCGTGCCATGCCCAACGCAGGTGCGTGCGTTGTTCGTTCAAAGTGTTCCACTCCCGAAAGCGTGCCACCTGCGAGCGTCGCACGCTCGCTTCAGTACTTTTGTCGTTAGGATCAAGGGCGGCAACGCCATCTAACGCATGCGCGTACTGTTCGTCAGAAAGGCGCGCCGACATGGTTGCCTGCAGCAGGTTGCGATAAACGAAGTCGGAATGTTGTGCAGTAAAACTGGGACGTGCATCGAAATCGATCGTAGCACCCAGATCAGCGAGTGTCCGGGCGACAAGGTCAACACGTTCGGACACCTCCTTCGCGACAGGTGCTATTTCGTCATCGCGCCAAACAGCGACCCTCATGGATCCGGGTTGTTTTTCGAGTCCCGGCAAATTGAGCGATTGGCCTCTCGAAGCGATCTCGTCTGGCCCGCCCATCGTCAACACGGCTGTCTTCAAGTCGGTCGCGGAGCGCGCTAGCGGTCCGATGACGGAGATATCGGAAGGACTCAACACGCCCGGCATGGCATGGCCTCGGGGTGGCAAGAGACCCCAGGTGGGTTTGTGGCCAAATACTCCGCAATAGTGGGCTGGATTTCGAATCGACCCACCAATATCCGAACCGGTTTCCAAGCCAGTTAGGCCTGCGGCTAGTGCGGCGGCCGACCCGCCTGATGAGCCACCGGGGCCCCGAGTTCTATCCCAGGGGTTATTGGTTGTTCCATAGATCTCGTTGTAGCTTTGAAAGTCGGCAAGTCGGATAGGGACATTTGTTTTTCCAAAAATGATGGCCCCAGCGGTCTTCAATCGGTGTATTGGAAGCGAGTCGGATTCGACGATATTTTCTTTCATTTCCGGGATTCCCCAGGTCGACGGAGTTCCAGCGACGCCGTATGACTCTTTGACCGTCATGGGGACGCCATGAAGGGCGCCTAGTTGATCTGTACCTTTGGCGATCTTTTCGTCTGCTTTTTTGGCAGCCGTAATAGCTTCGTCGCGGCGTTGGACAACGATGGCATTCAAGTCGCTGTTGTATCGGTCGATACGCTCGAAATAAAGACGCAGCAACTCTTCGCTGGAAATTTCTCGTGACCGAATCTTAGCCGCTAGCTGAGTCGCAGAAAGGAACGCTAGTTCAGACATTGGAATCCCCTATTCGAACGTGCGACTTTGACCGGCGACCAACATTTAATCAAGGATCGTAGTGCGCTGCGGCGTTTCATCCTTGGTGTACTTGAGGGCGACTATGAAATAATCGCGCGATGGCAGAGGGCCGCGATAATTCGAATGTGGTGGTGTCGACAGATGACATCTCGGAATATCTTCAATTCGCAGAGTCCCTCGTAAGACGGGTGGGCAGAGAATTGCTTTCGCGATTCCGAACGGAGCTGGTGGTTGACGATAAATCCCTAGGCCACGGGTTCGATCCGGTGACAGACGTGGACAAAAAAGTAGAGCGCTTGATGCGCGATGCAATTGCTCGTCAATATCCAACGCACGGTATTGTTGGGGAAGAGTATGACGATCAGGTGGGTAACAACCTGACTTGGATTATTGACCCGATTGATGGCACGCGGGCGTTCATGACTGGAATGTTGCACTGGGGCACGCTGCTTGGATTGTCTGAAGGTACGAGGCCTATTATTGGCACGATGTATCAGCCATTCGCGGACGAATTGTTTTGGGGCAATTCAACGGAGGCGGGACATCTTCGCGGAAAAAAGCAAACGACTCTCCACACGCGTCGATGTAAGGCATTGGCTGACGCTGTGATGGGGACGACGGGCCCCGAATTCTATCGTCGATCGAAAGAGCGGGAGGGACTTCAACGGTTGAGAGACCAGGTGCTATTTACTCGGTTTGGGGGCGATTGCTACGTGTTTGCGATGGTCGCCATGGGTCAACTCGACATTGGGATAGAGGCATCGCTTAAACCGTGTGACATCCAGCCCATGATTCCGATCATTCAAGGGGCTGGCGGTGTGGTGACCACGTGGGACGGAGGCGATGCGAATCGGGGAGGAAGGGTTGTTGCCGCAGGGGATCCGGAACTTCATGCCGCAGCGATCGAGTTGCTTCGGGGGGGCTGATGTGAAGCTATCGAAATTGACGACGACGCGAGATGGAATCTAAATGACAGAAGATTCGCGGCAGATCCCGACCACGCTGCAGAATGTCGGATGGATTGTCGGTTGCTTACTTATCGCGGCCTTGGTTGCGGTGGCGGGAAGTAATCAAGGGCAAAAGTATGTGGGTCTGCCGCTATTCGCACTTTGTGGATTGGTCTGTTTTGCGATTCAGTGGTTAGCGTTTATTCCAGCGTGGATCTTCCGTACGGAACGTTATTTTGATCTGATCGGCGGTCTGAGCTTTTTGTCGGCTTTAGCCATTGCAACCTGCCTGTCGTCGCAAGTGGATACGAGATCATGGTTGATTGTTTTACTAGTCGCGATATGGGCGGTTCGACTGTCATCGTTCTTGTTTCTACGGATTCGTCAAGCAGGGTTTGACCGACGGTTCGTGAATCTGAAACGTTCGCCCTCTAGGTTCTTAATGACGTGGACGGTACAGGGGCTGTGGGTTTACCTGACCCTCGCGCCAGCCCTCGTGGTGTTAACGGGAAAGGGCCATATGCCAATAGGCTTTTTGGCTGCAGGGGGCGCCATACTTTGGGCTGCGGGGTTCTTTGTGGAAGTCATTGCCGATCGACAAAAGAGCAAATTCAACGCTCAACCAGACAACCGGGGAATGTTTATACGTTCTGGTCTCTGGTCTGTATCTAGACACCCAAACTACTTCGGTGAAATTTTGTTATGGCTAGGTATCGGGATCATTGCGATACCGATACTCGAGGGGTGGCAATGGGCAACGTTAATTTCACCCCTATTTGTTTACGTTCAACTCACCAAGGTCAGTGGCATTCCATTACTTGAAGGGCGCGAGCGCAAAAAGTGGGGAAACGATTCTGACTATCAAAACTACATCGCTCGAACACCCGCGCTGTGGCCGAAACGGACAAGCCGATCTAAATAGTCGCAATCCTGTAGATGGACGTGTGTTTGATTTCCACCGCCACCTCGCCGTCCACAAGATAGGACAAATACAAATCGACGAACTCGTGCCCTTTCTTTTTCCACTTTTCGACAGGTACCGTTCGAATTTCGACGGTGTCTCCGAGGTGCAGGATCTTTCGAAACGAAATCTCCGAACCGACATGCAACCATGCTGGAAGTACGTAGCGCCGGCTGAATGATTGGTTAGCCATGCTAAGAATCGCGTGGGGGTGCACTACTCCCTCCGCGTAAAGCGGCAACGTGTCATCCACCTCGAGTGCGTAAGTGTCGTTCTCTGCCTGGGTCGGTGCCCAGTGCCACGATGGGAAGGCTTCGCCGATGTGTATGTCAGCCCATTCGATTTCGGTGCGGTCGCCCGTTTCTTGACCGGGCGTTGCGGTTGCAATTGGATCGACCTCGGCGTCGTTGGGTGATGAAGCCAACTCGGCGATAAGAATGCCGCGTGCCGTGCAGCGTACTGTATGACGATCCCCATCCTGCTCGTGGGCAATCGTAAGATGATCATTGTGGTAAGCGGGTTTCGCGAGCCGGATCGAGATCCAGTAATCGTTTAGCCAAGATTCACCTAGCTGTTTCACGAGCGGGTAGGTCATGTGGCCAAACACTGCAACGCCTGGAACCAAGGCACCGCTGAAGCCATATTGCTGGGCCTCTACGTCGCTGTGCATGCGGTTTTCGCTTTCTTCGGAAAAATTTCGGGCAATCGAGGTATACGTACTCATATTTCCGGTCCCGAGCTTTGTGTACGAGCATAGGCCGAGCGTGAATCAATGCGCAAACGATCCGAATTGAGTGGAGTGGAAGCCTCTCCGTGAGGTTAGGGCACTAAAATGGCTTTGCCGATGACGCGACGATTCATGAGATCGTTGAGTGCAGTCTGGGCTTGCTCGAAGGCGTACGCTTGAGGTTCTGGAGGCTTAATCGACCCACCTTCGGTCATGGTCAGCAAAGTACGTAGATTGTTCTCCTGTTCTTGGTTATGTAATCCGCTCCAGGCACCCCAATCGATACCGATGACGTTTCGATTTCGAAGGAGGATCTGGTTGATGGGAAGTTGTGGGATCGAACCCGCGGCAAAACCAATGACAAGGTAGCGTCCCATGTAATCCAGAGCACGTAGGGCGGCGTCAGCTAGGTCGCCCCCGACCGGGTCCACCACCACATCGACGCCGTTCCCTTTTGTGAGTTCGCGAGCGCGGACCTTCAGATCCTCGAGGCTGTAATTAATGCGGCCAAAGACCTCGCCGCAGCTTTGCAGTCTTTCGTCACTAGACGCAGCAGCTATAACCCTCGCCCCACGCGAATGCGCTAGATCGATGGCTGCCCGACCGATGCCGCCCGAAGCGCCAAGAACCAGTACCGTTTCATCTTCAGCAAGACGCGCTCGGTCGTACGCGAAAAACATAGTCGAGTAACTTTGCCAAAGTGTTGCGGCTTGCCCTTCCGTCAATATGTTCGGAATTGGGTAGACGGACGAACGTGGACGAGACGCGACGGATACGAATCCTCCTCGAGTGAGGACGCGATCGCCTGTCTTTATATCGTTGATATCTTTCCCGGTCGCAATGACCGTCCCTGCAAGTTCCGATCCCGGGGTGAAGGGGAGTTGGGGTTTGATCTGATATCGACCGGCACACATTAGTGCATCGACGTAGTTGAGGCCGCACGCGCCTACCTTCACCAACACCTCTGAAGGTCCGGGTGTCGGATCGTTACTGGTATGGATCTCTACCGGTTCGCCGATGGTACTGCAGACTACCGACTTCAAGATTAGACGGTTCCCGCGGCGCGGAATTCTTCGATCTCTGCAGCACTGTATCCGGCTTCGGACAGGATCTCGTCGCTGTGTTGGCCGAGGTCCGGTGCGGTTGCAGAAGGTTGAAGCGGCGTCTCACTCATACGAATGGGCGTGCCTACGACACGTTGGATTTCTCCGGTATCGTCTTCTACCTCGACGAAATAGTCATTTGCCCAGACTCCCTCATCGGCGACCACCTCGGCGTAATTGCGGACCGGTGCAAAGCGAGCTCCAGCTTCTTCAAGTAACTCGCACCATTCATCGGTTGTCCTTTCCAGGAAAATAGGTTCGAGCTCGGCTAGCAACGATTTCAGTTCTTCTGGTGCAAGCAGCAACGCGTCGAACCGAGGATCCATTGCCATTTCAGGGCGGCCCGCGAGCGCAAAGAAGACGTCTTTCGCCTCGGCCGATAAACCAATAAGGCCGATCCAACCATCCGCTGTCTGAAAAATTCGGTAAGCGGCGGGAATCAGCGGATGACCGAAATTTGACCGACCTGGGATTTTTCCGGTAAGGAGATAGTGAGTGTATTCCGTTGCTTGAGCCCATATCTGACCGCCTACGAGGGAGACCTCGATTCGTTGCCCGCGCCCTGACTCATGCCTAGCGTTTAAGGCGGCAAGGATGCCGGAAACCATGTTAAGGGAGCCGATATGGTCCGCGATGAATACACCGACCGGAGAGGGCGGATCGCCCTCACGGCCGGTGGTGCTGATTAAACCGCCCGCCGACTGTCCCGCAAGATCGGCGCCTTCCCGATGGGCATCTGGACCGACCGGTCCAAAGGTACTCCCAGCAGCCCAGATTATGCGCGGGTTGATTGCAGCCAGATCTTCGTAACCCAAACCCCATTCGTCGAGCGTGCCCGGCTTGAAATTGCTGATCACGATGTCGGCCGTTTCCGTGAGCGTCTTGAAAATGTTGGCCCCCTGTTCGTGTCTTAGATCGAGGGTCAGTGCCTTTTTACCGCGATTGCATCCGATGTAAACGGCACTGCGCAGATCGCCGTCGCCAAGAAAGATGTATCGGCCCTGATCACCGATCCCGGGCAATTCAACTTTAATCACGTCAGCGCCCATATCGGCCAATAGTGCAGCCGCTTGCGGCCCCTGTATCAGCAGACCGACCTCGATGACCTTAATACCGTCTAATGGTCCCGCCATGTTCCCTCCTACGTTGCCTTAGTGCGTTATCACCGCATTCCCCTGGATCCATGGCGAACGTTGTCCTCGTTCACGAAAAGACCAAGTCCGAGGGATGCGGCACGCGTTTTACCAGCGGTAAAACTTGAGGCTCGTAAATCTCTTTGAAAGCAGTTGCTTCCCGATGCATTTCCAGATCTGCCGAGGTCTCCCACTGTTCGATCAGCATAAACAAGGATCGCTCGGTCTGCGACTGATACACCTCGAATCTGCTGCAACCCGGTTCCTGTCGAGACAACTCTCCTTGCCGGCGAAGCAGTACGCGGATCGTTTCGATATCGGTCTGTTTGACGACTTCTAGCATGACGTTGTTGTAGATCATCTTTGTTCCGTTTCCATCGACACTGAATTTTAGGTCGAGTAGCGTCGCGTTTTCGATGTCGGAACCAGGTAAGACGAAGAATTAACCGATTTTCGGGTTGATGGACCTCGCGGCGGGGTTGGACGAATTTAATACGAGCCCACGTGTTGGTGGCAATTCTTGGTTGACGATGGCAGTTTGAAAAGCACGCGCGGACGAGAGGAATCATGGATGGATTTTGATTTTATGACCGGTAATTTGTCTTGGTCCGAAAGTGCCGAGTTAGCTCAAGGGCTTCAGCAAAGCGGATTCTCCGGGATGCTTTTCACCGAGACGAGCCAAGTACCTTGGATGATGATCGCGGCGGCCGCCATGGCGACCGATGAACTTCAATTTTCGACTGGAATCGCGGTGGCGTTTCCAAGAAGTCCGATGGTCTCAGCGCAGGTCGCGTGGGAACTTGCTGGTAATACCCGAGGGCGTTTTCGCCTTGGGCTCGGAAGCCAAGTGAAGGGGCATATCGTGCGTCGCTATGGTGTGCCGTTCGATAAACCGGCACGACGGATGAAAGATTACGTTGAGGCGTTCAAGGCTTGTATCCGGGCGTTTCGAGGTGATGAGCGGCTTCAATATGAGGGTGCTTACTACCGTCTGAACTATTTGCCACGAACGTGGTCCCCACCGGCGCATGCGTACACGGACGTCAAAGTCGATATTGCCGCGGTCGGTCCGTACATGTGCCGAGTCGCGGGAGAAGTTGCCGACGGGGTTCATGTGCATCCAATGCACTCCACGAAATACATAAAAGAACGGCTGTTGCCCGAGTTAGCCATTGGTGCCAAGCGCCGAGAGCGTCAGGTCTCCGACATTGAGCTCATCGTCCCTGTGTTTGTAATTCCTGGAGATTCGCCAGAAGAGCGCGACCAGCTTCTGGCGCGAGCCCGTTCGCAGATCGCCTTTTATGGTTCGACACCAAACTACGCGTTCCAATTTGATGACTTAGGCTTTGACGGAACCACCGAAAAACTTAGTGAATTGATGCGAGCGGGTGATATCGCGGGAATGTCCGAAATTATCACGGACGAGATGCTCGACCACTTCACCGTTAGCGGTGGTTGGGATGACGTTGCCGACCTATTAACGGCCCGTTATGGCGACGTTGCCACCAGGCTGGTCACCTATTTGGCGGGAGAGTCGATTCGAAGTGAACCTCCGAATTTAGCGAAGTGGGGAGAAATCGCCGCGGCGGTACGTGGACAGTGACGTGAGGTCTTCGCAGAGTTTATTAGGTGTCGATCTGCCGAGAAATTGCGTTATTGGTTGTCACGGATATTGCGCATGCGAGTAATCGATGCGCAAATCCATCTTTGGGCTCGGGAAACGTCGGAACGAAGGTGGCCAGAATACGGTCGATCGTACGCCCACGGGCAGGAACTGCTCGCGGAGGAGGCGATTACCCGAATGGACCAGGCGGGCGTGGATGCGGCCATTCTTGTGCCACCGTCGTGGGAAGGGGATCGTAACGACGTATGTCTTGACGCCGCGTTACGTTTTCCAGATCGATTTGCGGTGATGGGTCGATTTCCAATCGAAGTGGTCTCCGAAAGAGATCGGCTCGAAACCTGGCGTGAACAAGCGGGCATGCTGGGCATTCGATTGACCTTCCACAATCGCTTCCAGAAAGCGTGGCTCCATGACGGTACGGCGGATTGGTTTTGGGGCGCGGCCGAGCGATTGCGGATACCGCTGATGCTGTTCGTGCCGGACTCCCTGGCCGAAATCGGGCGCATTGCAGAACAATTCCCCGATTTAAAACTCGTTCTGGATCACTTGGCTTTGTTCGGGAGATACGACGATCAGTTGATGGCGAAGTTGAGTCCGATGCTCGCGCTCGCGCGCTTCCCCAACATTGCCGTAAAAGCGAGCTGCATGCCAAACCTGGTTTCTGAGGAATATCCATTTCCGACCGTGATTGCGGCGATTCAAAGAATTGTGGACGTCTACGGTCCTGAAAGGACATTTTGGGGTTCCGACGTTTCCAGGTTGGATTGTAGTTGGCGCGAATGTCGAACCTTGTTTACGGAAGAGTGTCACTTCCTTGGTTCGGACGACCTTGAATGGATCATGGGTCGCGGCATCCAAGAATGGTTGCGCTGGACATGACGTATGAGGAGACCTCGTGGCGCCGAATCCGAAGGCGACTCGCGACGATCCCCGGCTACTTTTTAGCCACCGTGTTTGTAACGGTTACGGTACCGATTTGGGTTCCGTTGGCGGCAATTCTGTCCCTTTTTCCAGGGTTAAGGGGATGCCTGCGTTGTGGTCTATTTTTTACGGGGTATCTATGGTGTGAATGCATTGGAATTGGGATTAGTTTTTTCGTTTGGATCCGACACGGCCTTTATCGAGGTGCCCCAAGTCGGGCGAAGACGTTCTTACAGGCCAATTTCCGATTGCAGTGTTGGTGGGCGGGTAGTTTGGAACGTTTGGGTAGCCGGATTTTCGGTGTTGGTTTCGAGGTTTCGGGCGGTGAGGCACTTAATGGACCCGCGGTTATCGTTATTCCCCGCCACGCCAGCATTGGAGATACCATTCTTCCAGTTCGTTTGTACGGGCAACCCCGCGATCGGCACTTAAGGTACGTTCTCAAACGAGAACTATTATTTGACCCATGTCTCGACATTGTCGGGAACCGACTACCTAATTTTTTTGTCGATCGATTTTCCGACGATCCTGCACGAGAGCGGGATGGTGTTGCCTCGTTGCTAATGGGACTTTCGCGTTCCGAAGGCGTTGTTATCTATCCCGAGGGAACGCGGTTTTCCTCGGCGAAACGCGAGAAGGTGTTGAAGAAACTCAGTGGGGACGATCGGATTCGGGCACAACGTTGGACGCACTTGCTTCCACCTAGATACGGCGGGATCCTAGCCTTGCTCCAAGCAAACCCACAATTGGATTTGTTGTTCTGCGCCCACGTTGGCCTCGAGGGTTCAGCGGATTTTTTCTCGTTGATCAATGGATCGTGGGTAAATTCGACGATCAGGGTTCATTTTTGGCGAGTTCCTTTCGCGGACATTCCCGTGGATCTCGACGGTCAGCGAAACTTCGTTGTAGAGTCGTGGGACCGAATGCAACGCGAAGTTTCATTGCTGCATTCGGCCCGGGCGGGCTAAAGGGTCAATTGGAGTAGTGTTGTTGGAAACCATTTTGCGCTGGTTCGATTCGGGTATAGGGTCGAAGACCGATGATGAGAGTCCTGACTGGGGCCGTCTGGTCCCCTTTATCGCGCTCCATCTAGCATGTTTTGCCGTTTATTTCGTTG
>Ga0066372_10000735_pt1 | contig 12489 bp, 12 predicted proteins | sample Knorr_S15_td_250_FD_77011 | JGI IMG/M metagenome (GOLD analysis project Ga0066372, IMG submission 77011) | Marine microbial communities from Southern Atlantic Ocean transect - Knorr_S15_td_250_ad_251m_LV_A | ecosystem: Environmental > Aquatic > Marine > Oceanic | place: Southern Atlantic ocean... | reverse complement strand
TTAGCACTAGGAGCTCAAAGATTACTTCCATTAATGCAACAGATTTATGGTAATTGGTCATTAGTAGCTGGTAGTCATGCAGCCCTCAATGATGTTGTAGAACTCCTTGATCAACCTTTTCCTCAGTACTATTATGAAAATGAGCCCCAACCATTAGAGATTAAAGATTCGTTCTCAGTCCGTAATTTAAGTTTTCGTTACAGTGAAATTACCCCATTGGTTTTAGATAATATTTCTTTAGAAATTAAAAAGGGTTCAAGAATTGGGTTAATAGGAAGCACTGGAAGTGGTAAGAGCACAACACTTGATTTAATTATGGGTTTGCTAGAACCAACGAATGGAGAACTAATAGTAGATAACCAAAAGATTGATGATAGTTTAATTAGAGCGTGGCGTCAGACAGTAGCCCATGTCCCTCAAAGTATTTTCTTAGCTGATACATCAATAGCGGAAAATATTGCATTTGGAGTTATGCCAGAAAAAATTGATATGTCTAGAGTGAAAGATGCGGCTAAAAAAGCAATGATTTCAGATTTTATTGACAATAGACCAAATGGATATCAGGAAGTAGTTGGTGAAAGAGGGGTTAGACTAAGTGGCGGGCAAAGACAGCGAATTGGTATTGCTAGAGCATTGTATAAAAAGGCAAATATTATAGTTTTTGATGAAGCAACTAGCTCTCTAGATAACGAAACAGAAAAAGTAGTAATGGATGCAATCAGAAACCTTGGTCAAGAATTAACCTTAATTATTGTAGCTCATAGATTAACTACGTTAGAAAGTTGTACACATATTATTGAATTAGATCAGGGTAAAATTCTTCGAGTTGGATCATATGAAGAAATAATCAATCAAAACAAAACTATCACATGACTTCTAGATCAAGCTTTATAGGCCTTATTCCTGCAAGAAAGGGTTCAAAAGGTTTAATAGACAAAAACATGCTCAATCTTAATGGTAAGCCTTTGGTACAACATACTATTCATGCAGCCCTTCATTCATCTTTGATAGGTGAGGTATGGGTGTCTTCAGATGATTTAAGAGTGCTATCATTGGCTGATTCATTAAAAGCAAAAACACTCTTAAGACCAGCAGAATTTGCTACCGATGAATCTTCAGCAATAGACGTGGTTAATCATTTTATTGATTCTCTTCCAAAAAATATTAATCATAAGAATAATTTTATTGTTTATCTTCAGCCAACTTCACCTTTACGTAATTCTAAACACATTGATAAAGCCATAATGAGCTTACTTGAGAATAAAGAAGAATCACTTATCAGTGTTATGCATATGAGGAAATCTCCATTTAAGTCATTCATTATTTCAAATTCTGGACGGTTGGAATCGCTCTTTGAAGAAAAGCTATCAAATGCTCGAAGGCAAGACCTTCAAGATGTGTATATACCTAATGGTGCTATATATATTTTTTCAATTGAAGATTTTCTTGATAGAAAAGGTTTTCCTTCTAATGGAAGCATGCCTTTTGTAATGACTGAAGATGATAGTATTGATATAGATGAGAAAGAAGATTTAAAGAGAGCAGAAGCTTTAATGGGGAAGTAAAAATGCCTGAAATAAAAATTAATAACAGAATAATAGGAGACAATCATCCTCCTGTTGTAATAGCTGAGATTGGTATTAATCATGAGGGTAGTTTAGATCTAGCAATCTCAATGGCAGATGCAGCAATTGAAGCAGGAGCTGAAATTATAAAGCATCAAACTCATATTGTTGAGGACGAGATGTCAGCTGAGGCAAAAGAAGTTGTTCCTGGTAACGCGGATGTTTCTATATATGAAATTATGGCTAGATGCGCTCTTAATGAAGAGGAAGAGCATGTTTTAATGGAGCACATTAAATCAAGAAATTGTATTTTTATTAGCACTCCTTTTTCACGAGCCGCAGCTGATAGATTAGAAAGATTTAATGTACCTGCATATAAAATTGGTTCCGGAGAATGCAATAATTACCCCTTAATAAAACATATTGCAAGATCAGGTAAACCAATTATTTTAAGCACTGGAATGAATTCAATTGATTCAATTAGACCAGCAGTTGAAATTTTACGTAAATTCAGTATTCCATATGCTTTATTACACACGACAAACATATATCCAACTCCTCCAGAGTTAGTAAGACTGGGAGCAATGAAAGTTTTACAATCTGAGTTTCCTGATGCAGTGGTTGGATTGTCTGATCATACAACAGACAATTTGGCATGCTTTGGCGCTGTTGCCTTAGGAGCATCTATTCTTGAGAGACATTTTACAGATTCATTAGATAGACCGGGACCAGATATTGTATGCTCTATGGATCCTAATTCCTTATCTGAATTAATTCATGGATCAAAAATCCTTTTTACCGAAAGAGGTGGTGACAAACACCCAGTACCCGAAGAGGAGGCAACTATAGCGTTTGCTTTTGCTTCAGTCGTTGCAATAAAAGATATTGAAGGGGGTGAGTTATTAAGTGAAGAAAATATATGGGTGCGTAGACCAGGCGAAGGAGATTACTCTGCAGCTGATTATGAAAATTTAATTGGTAAACCGATCCTTGCCCCAATAAAAGCTGGCGAACAATTGACAAAATCTCATGTAGAGAAGTGATATGCAAAATCAAAAAAAGATAATTTTTGTTACAGGTACTAGGGCTGATTTTGGAAAGTTAAAGTCTTTGATGAAAATTATTCAAGACGACATTAACTTTCAGCTTCATGTTTTTGTTACTGGCATGCATATGCTAGCTAAATATGGTTATACATGTGAAGAAGTTGAAAAAGCTAATTTTCAGAATATTCATAAATTTATAAATCAGAATGTTTCAGATGGAATGGATCATGTATTAGCTAAATCAATTTTAGGTTTATCAGACTATGTTAGAGAAATTAATCCAGATTTAATTATTGTTCATGGTGATCGAGTAGAGGCATTAGCTGGTGCAACCGTTGGAGCATTAAATAATGTCTTAACAGGTCATATAGAGGGCGGAGAGGTTTCTGGAACAGTAGATGAGCTTATTCGCCATGCTGTAACAAAATTATCTCATGCTCATTTTGTAGCAAATGAAGATGCTCAAAAAAGGCTGTTGCAGTTAGGAGAGAGAACAGAATCTACATATGTAATTGGCTCCCCTGATATTGATATTATGAATTCAAGTTCTTTACCCTCATTAGAAGAAGTAAAAAAACGATATGAGATTGATTATGATAATTATGCAGTCGCAATTTTTCATCCTGTAACAACAGAATTGGATAATTTAAAAAATCATATTCAGATTCTAATTGACGGATTAATTCAATCTAAGAAGAACTATGTTGTAATCTATCCAAATAATGATCATGGCTCAGAGATAATTTTTGATGCATATGAAAACTTATCTAATCATAAAAATTTTAGAGTTTTTCCATCAATGAGATTCGAGCATTTTTTGCAATTGCTTCAAAATGCTGACTTTATGATTGGTAATTCGAGTGCTGGTGTTAGAGAAGCCCCTCATTTTGGGGTCCCAACTATTAATTTAGGCTCTAGACAGAATAATAGAGTATCTTTACCCAGTATTACTGACTCAGACTTTAATTTAGATGATATTTCTCAAGCAATACAAGGTGTTGAAGGTAAAAATTATGAACCGTCTATGATTTTTGGTGATGGTAATAGTGCGCAGAAGTTCTATGAAATAATTAATAACAAAGAATTTTGGAATATGCCAAAGCAGAAATTTTTTGTTGATCTTAATTAAAATCGATTTGCCTTAAGAATTATTTCAGCAATAAATTTGTTTAAGAAATAAATTATTTTTAAGAGATTTTAAAAACGTATAATGTATTTTTTTAAGGAGCTATAAAATGACAGATACATTCTTTGGATTGCCTTCAGAGGTTATTTTTTGCAAACGCTGTGTAATCTCCAATCAGCGACCAAGCTCTACAGTTGAATTCAAGCATTCAAAAGATGAAAAAAAATCAACCATAGGTTTTGACAATAATGGAGTTTGCGCTGCTTGTCATTATCAGGAAACTAAAGCGAATTCTATTAATTGGAAAGATAGGGAGGATACCCTTGCTGAACTCTGTGAGAAGTATAGGAAACATGATGGAAGTTATGACATTGTAATTCCTGGAAGTGGAGGTAAAGATAGCGCGTATACATCTCATATACTGAAATATAAATATGGTATGAATCCTCTTACGGTAACTTGGGCGCCTCATAAGTATACTGAAATTGGGTGGAAGAATTTTGAGAATTGGATTCATGTGGGCGGCTTAGATAACATGTTGCTTACACCTAATGGACGACTTCATAGATATTTAACTAAGCAAGCATTTATTAATCTTTTACATCCTTTCCAGCCGTTTATTGTTGGACAGAGGATTATTGGACCATCTATGGCAGCAAAGTTTGGTGTTGAGTTAGTTATGTATGGTGAGAATCAAGCTGAATATGGAAATAATGTAGATGATAATTATATTCCTACAATGGATAGGAAGTTTTTCTCGATTAGTGATCCTCTTGATATTGTTCTTGGTGGTAAGAAGATAAGAGATATCTTGGAGGAAACTGACTTTACTTTAAATGATTTTGCACCCTATATTCCTCCCAGTGCAGATTATCTTGAATCAAAGAATGTAGAGGTTCATTATCTTGGTTATTACCTTAAATGGGACCCTCAGGAATGTTACTACTATGCTACTGAGCATACTGGATTTCAATCTAATACTGAGAGAACAGAAGGAACTTATTCTAAATATAGCAGCATAGATGACCGTATAGATATGTTTCATTACTACACCACACTTGTAAAATTTGGTATTGGTAGAGCAACTTATGATGCTGCACAAGAAATTAGAAATAACAAAATTACAAGAGAAGAAGGGGCGCAGTTAGTTAAGAAATTTGATGAAGAGTTTCCAAAGAAATATTTTAAGGAATTTTTGGAATATATTTCTTTAACTGAAGATGAGTTCCATGAGACTGTTGATAAATTTCGATCTCCTCATCTTTGGGAGAAGGAAGGAGATGAGTGGAATTTAAAAAGAGCAGTTTGGCATGATCAAAAAAGATTAGATTAAGAAAAAAATGAAGCATAAGAAAGTTCGATTAATAGCGAGGCTTGATATTAAAGGACCAAATCTTATTAAAGGAATTCATCTAGAGGGGCTAAGGGTTATTGGAGACCCACAAGAGCATGCTAAAAAGTATTATGAGCAAGGCGCTGATGAATTAATATATATTGATATCGTTGCAAGCTTATATGGTAGGAGCAAATTACCAGAAATAGTTTCTAGAACTGCAGAAAATGTTTTTGTCCCTTTAACTGTCGGAGGCGGAATTCGAAACATTGAGGATGTAAGAGAGTTATTAAGAGCTGGAGCAGATAAAGTGGCAATTAATACTGCTGCAGTTCAAAGACCAAGCCTCATAAATGAAGTTTCCAGGAGATTTGGCTCTCAATGTATGGTTTTATCAATCGAGGCTAAAAAACAGTCTGATACTATGTGGGAAGTTTACACAGATTCTGGAAGAGAAAAAACAGGAATAGACGTCGTAGATTGGGCAAAAGAAGGCGTGGAGCAAGGTGCCGGAGAAATCTTACTAACTTCTATAGATTATGAGGGTACGAGAAAAGGTTTTGATATTGATCTAATCAAAAAAATAACCGATGCAGTCAATATTCCGGTTATAGCTAGTGGTGGTATGGGGTCTGAGGAGCATATTAGATTTGCAATTGAAGAAGGTGGAGCAGATGCAATTGCGATGGCTGATATTTTGCATTATGAGCGATCAACAATTAATTTAATCAGAGAAGAGGCAAATAAAGCAGATATAGGTGTAAGAAAATATGACGCTTAAAACTGTTACAGTCATAGATTATGGTGTAGGGAACCTCTTAAGTGTAAGGAGAGGTTTAGAATATAACGATGCATTGGTAAAAGTTACTGGAGACCCTGAAGAAATATTTCAATCTGATAGAGTTGTTTTACCAGGTGTTGGTGCATTTGCGGATGGGATGGCTGAATTAGATAAAAGAGATTTCATTTCTTTAATTCATGACTTAACTTCTAAAGGTACACCTTTGCTAGGAATATGTTTGGGGATGCAGTTTTTGCTTGATGAGAGCGAAGAATTTGGTTTAACAGACGGTTTAGGTTTAATATCAGGTAAAGTTACAGCTGTTCCTTCTCATGCTAAAGATGGTAGTAAATTAAAAATTCCACATATTGGTTGGAACAATTTAGTTAAACCCAAAGAAGAAGGAGTTAGTTGGAAGGGAACTCTTTTGGAAGACACCAAAGAAGATTCTGCCCTATATTTTGTTCATTCTTACATGGCTCAGCCAGAAGATTCTAAACACTTAATTGCTGGTTGTTTGTATGGAGATAATTTTATTCCGGCAGTTATTCAATCTGAGAATGTTATAGGTTGCCAATTTCATCCAGAAAAAAGCGGAAAAATAGGTTTACAGATGTTAAAAAATTTTTTAAATATTTAGCTAAACTCACAAATCATGAAGAATAATTTGCTTCATAAAGCATTAGAGCCTGTGTTCAGAAGAAACTTTCTTTTTAAGAATAGTTTCATCGATCAAACTTGTTATATTTTTGGAAATGGAGCTTCCTTGAAAAGCATAGACTTTTCACATTTTACTAATTATCCAACCATTGGGATTAATCATCTAGTTTTGCATAAAGATTTTTATCTTCTTGATACTTGTTGTTATACATTACCAGAACCTTTTTCGTTTTATCATTATTTCAAAAACCCTTATAAACAAAAATATGAAAAGAATATTATGGGTAATTTATTTAGATCTGAGATTGCAAAATTTCCAGAATTAAATCTTTTTACTAGTTTTACAAATATGTTAGGTGCACCATTAAAGAATACTCATTATCTCCATCATTTTGGGAAAAGAGATCCTCATTCAAATTACTTAGATATATGTTCGGAATTTAGTTATCTAGCTGGCGGTTTATATGCAGCTATTGGACTTGCAATAAGCTTAGGTTTTAAAAAAGCAATTCTAGTCGGCTGTGATTATCTTATGAAACCAAAATGTTATGGCCATTTTTATGCCCAACCCAAATTAGGTAAAGATGATGGTTTAAACCCATATGAAATGTTGCTAGAAAGCTGTTCATCTCAAATTGATCTTGAAGCAATATCTGATTTTAAAGTAGATTGCTGGATACCCTGTACTGATTATGAAACATATACAGGAGCTTCTTTAAAATATAGAGAAAATACAGAAATAGTAACTAATGATAATTTATTAATTCTAAATAATGCATATGAAATGGGGCAATACCACGGACGGATACTTCCCATAGAGCATTCAACCGAGGTTTAAGATAGTAATGAAAATTAAATATGGAAGGCAAGAAATAACAAAGGATGATGTTGCTGCTGTTGTTGACGTTTTAAACTCTGATTTATTGACTCAAGGACCGGTGGTTCCATCTTTTGAAAAAGTGACATGTGAGTATACTGGTGCAAAGCATGCTGTGGCAGTTAATAGTGCAACATCAGCATTGCATATTGCATGTATGGCGCTTGATTTAGGACCAGGTGACTGGCTATGGACTTGCCCTAATACTTTTGTAGCTACTTCAAACTGCGCGCTTTATTGTGGTGCAAAAATAGATTTTGTTGATATTGACCCACAAACTTATAACATCAGCATGGAGAAGTTAAAAAAGAAATTAGAAATAGCAGAACAAAATAAAAATTTACCAAAAATCCTAGTTCCAGTTCATTTAAGTGGACAATCTTGTGAGATGAAAGAGATTAAATCTTTAAGTAAAAAATACGGTTTTAAGATTATTGAGGATGCATCCCATGCAATAGGAGGTACCTATAAAAACATGCCGGTAGGAAGTTGTTTTTATAGTGATATAACTGTATTTAGTTTTCATCCTGTAAAAATTATTACTACGGGTGAGGGTGGAATGGCATTAACTAATGATTCTATTCTTGCAAATAAGTTACGCCAGCATCGGAGTCATGGTATTACATCAAATCCCAAAGAAATGATAGAGAGACCTGATAATGAAATATGGAATTATCAACAAATACGCTTAGGTTATAACTACAGAATGACTGATATAGCAGCATCCTTAGGTCTTAGTCAAATAAAGAGGCTTAAAGAAATTATCAAACAAAGACATAAGATTGCAGATCGATATAATCAGGAGCTTAATTCATTGCCTTTACGAACACCATGGCAACACCCAGATACATTTTCAAGCTACCATCTTTATATTATAAGACTTGATTTAGAGAAAATTACAAAGACTCAACCTCAAATTCATGATGAGTTATGTGATCTTGGGATAATGGTAAATCTTCATTATATACCTGTTTATAGACAGCCCTTTTATGAAAAAATGGGCTTTGAAGCAGGTTATTGCCTTGAATCTGAATGTTATCATCGGGAAGCATTAAGCATTCCGATTTATCCAACTTTAAGTCAAGAAGAACAAGATCACGTAATTAATACACTTAAAAAAATTATTGTTTAATTCATGACTGTGTTTAGTTATGCATTTAGAGTGGATGCCTCCACTGAAATAGGCCATGGCCATCTTATGCGGTGCTTAACCATTGCAGACATGTTAAGCAAAAAGTCTTTAAATTCTTGTTTTGTATCAAGGGAGCTGAGTGAGAGTTTACATTCTAAAGTTACCTCAATGGGTCATGAATTATTTATTTTACCAACCCCTATCAATGAATCTTTTGATTGGGAAAAGGACTCAGCATTAACAAAAGAAATTGTTGATTCATTAAATATTAAATGGTTAATTGTTGATCATTACTCTATAGATTACCTTTGGGAGCAAAAGCTAAAATCAAAAAATAAAAAATTAATGGTTATTGATGATCTTGCAAATAGGGCGCATGATTGCGATGTTTTATTGGATCAAAATTTAGGAAGGACAAATCTTGATTATGTAAATCTAGTACCTGAAAAATCTAACATATTAACAGGTTTAGATTATTGTTTAATTAGAGATGAGTTTATTAACATGAGATCTGCTTCTCTTCAATATAGAGAGAATACAGATTTAAAAAATATTCTCATTAGCATGGGTGGCAGTGACCCCCAAAATATTACAACTAAAATATTACAGAGGTTAAATAATTGCACTATTAGTATTGATGCTAAAATTTCAATTCTCTTAGGGGGAGCATCTCCTCATATTTCTTCAGTTAAGGAACAGTTATCTAAAATGCCTTGGGAAACTAAAATTTATGTAGATGTTCAGCACATGGCTGAACTTCTTGCAACTCAAGACCTTGTAATTGGTGCGGTGGGAACTTCTGCTTGGGAAAGGTGCTGTCTTGGAATTCCTTCAATTTCAGTAGTACTCGCTGAAAATCAAAAGCCTGGGGCAATAGCATTACATCAATCTAAAGGTTCAATTGTAATAGACCAAGAGTTTAGCGATGGTCATAATTTCGAAAGTGCAATAGCTTTTTTTGCTAATGCAAGAAACTTGATTGCAGCTTCCAAGGTATCTGCTGATTTAGTGGATGGATATGGAGCGAAAAGAGTTATAGAGCATATTCAAAAGTAATTATGGGCATTATTAGACCAATGGAGGAGAGTGACTTAGATAACGTTTTAAGATGGAGAAATCATCCATCTATTCGTCGAAGCATGCTAACACAGCATGAGATATCTTTATCTGAACATACTGATTGGTTTAAATCTATTCAATCAGATGTTAATAAATATCCAATGATTTATGAAGAGGATGGTGTTCCATTAGGATATGTAAATTTTAATATAATTCCTGAAAGCTCCTCGGCTAATTGGGGGTTTTATTCAGCCCCAGATTCTTCTAAAGGAACTGGCACAAGATTGGGGTTAAGCGCTCTTGATTATGCCTTTAAAAAATTAAATCTTGATAAAGTTTGTGGCCAAGCTCTAAGTTCTAATAAAGCATCTGTAAATTTTCATTTAAAATTGGGTTTTATTAAGGAGGGAGTTCTCAGAGAGCAATCTAAACAAGGCTTAAAATATCAAGATATAATTTGCTATAGTTTTTTGCGTGAAGATTGGATAAGAAAATTGGCTCATAAAAATGTCTGAACCTAAAATAGAAATTAATAAACGCATTATTTCTGCGAATCATTCTCCATATGTAATTGCTGAGCTTTCAGCAAATCACAATGGAAATATTGAAACTGCTATGAAAATAATAGAAGAAGCAAAGAAGGCTGGCGCTGATGCGGTGAAATTGCAGACCTATACAGCAGAAACAATTACATTAAATTCTAATGATTCAGATTTTCAAATCCATGGAGGATTATGGGATGGAAAAACTCTCTTTGATTTATATGATGAAGCGCATATGCCATGGGAATGGCACGAAATTCTTTTTAAACACGCACAGAAAGTTGGGATTTCAATTTTTAGTTCTCCTTTTGATAATACAGCAGTAGATTTATTAGAAGATCTCAATGCGCCTGCATATAAGATTGCTTCTTTTGAAGTAATTGATCTTCCTTTAATTGAATACGTTGCAAGCACCAATAAGCCAATGATAATTTCAACTGGCATGGCTAATGAAGAAGAAATTGAAGAGGCAATTGAAGCCGCTAGAAGTGGAGGCTGCTCTGAATTAGCAATTCTGCATTGTGTTAGCGGATATCCAGCTCCAGCAGAAGATTACAATTTAAAAACTATTTCACATATGAGAGATAAATTTGGATTGGTTATAGGCTTATCTGATCATACACTAGATAATAATACTGCAATTGCAAGCGTAGCTCTTGGCGCCTCTATCATTGAGAAGCATTTCACACTTGATCGAAAAGGCGGTGGCCCAGATGATAGTTTCTCTTTAGAGCCATCTGAAATGGCAGAGTTATGCAAAGGAGCTAATGTTGCTTGGAGCGCTTTAGGGGATATAAATTTTTCTAGAAAATCTAGCGAAGAAGCAAATGTTCAGTTCAGGAGATCTTTATATTTTGTTAAAGATATGAAGTCTGGTGATATCATTTCAGAGGATGCTGTAAGAAGTGTTAGGCCTGGATTTGGAATTCCACCAAAATATTTAAAAGACATTATTGGACAAAAGATTAAACATGATGTTTTAAAAAATACCCCAGTCAAAAATCAATCCCTAGAAAAACCAATCATTTAAATAATATGAAAAAATCTTCAGAAGGTCGAGATATGTACAAGTGGGCTCAAGACTTATATCCAATTTGTAGAAGTCTAACTGGTTCAGGTGTCCGGAAAACTCTTAATTATATAAAAGATCTGATACCAGATTTAACAATTCATGCTATTGAAAGTGGAGAAAATGTTTTTGACTGGCAGGTGCCTCTCGAGTGGAATATAAAAGATGCTTACATAGAAGATGAAGATGGGCACAAGATAATTGATTTTAATTCCAATAATCTTCACGTTGTTGGATATTCTGAACCTGTAGATTTACTTTTAGATTTAGATGACTTACAAAAGCATCTTCATTCTATTCCTTCTCAGCCTAATGCTATTCCATATATTACTTCATACTATTCTCAAAACTGGGGTTTTTGCCTTACTGATAAACAAAGACAATCACTTAAAAAGTGTAAGTATCATGTTTTTATTGATTCTGAATTAAAAAACGGCGTATTGAATTATGCTGATTTAGTAATCAAAGGACAAAGTGAAGAAGAAGTTTTTTTATCTACTTATATTTGCCATCCATCCATGGGAAATAATGAGCTATCTGGCCCAGTTGTCTCAACTGCGCTTGCTCAGTGGGTTAAGGCATTAGAAAACCCTTATTACACATATAGATTCGTATTTCTTCCAGAAACAATTGGATCCATAGTCTATTTAAGTAAACATTTAGAGCATTTAAAAAAGAATATGATAGCTGGTTTTAATGTTACATGTGTTGGTGATGATAGATGTTACTCATTTATGCCTTCAAGAAATGGTAAAACCTTATCAGACAAAGTTGGAAAGCATATTTTAAAGTCTATTGATCCTGAGTTTAAAAAATATACATGGCTTGATAGGGGAAGTGACGAGCGTCAATATTGTGCTCCAGGCATCGATTTGCCAGTAACAAGTATTATGAGAAGCAAATATGATGAGTACCCAGAATATCATACCTCTCTTGATGACTTGTCATTAATATCCCAAAAAGGATTAGAAGGAGGGTTTAATGCATTATTGAGATGCCTTGAAGCAATAGAGTTTAATTGTTTTCCAAAAGCATTAATTCTTGGGGAGCCTCAGTTGGGAAAAAGAGGTTTATATCCTGATACATCAACAAAAGAATCTACAGATGCTGTTAGATCAATGATGGATTTACTTTCATACTCTGATGGGTCTTTAGATCTAGTTGAAATAGCAGAAATTATTAATACTCCAGTTTGGGAGTTATATGAAATTGTTAATAATTTAGTAACCCACGGGATTCTTGATTCACCCAAGGACCAAGTATGAAAGATATTAATATAATTCAATATTTGCCATTAAC
>Ga0066372_10000731_pt1 | contig 12523 bp, 10 predicted proteins | sample Knorr_S15_td_250_FD_77011 | JGI IMG/M metagenome (GOLD analysis project Ga0066372, IMG submission 77011) | Marine microbial communities from Southern Atlantic Ocean transect - Knorr_S15_td_250_ad_251m_LV_A | ecosystem: Environmental > Aquatic > Marine > Oceanic | place: Southern Atlantic ocean... | reverse complement strand
TTTTGCAATTGATTTTACTTGTTTTAAGAAAGTCCCTACGTAACCTTTGTCTTCTCCTCTTTGCATCCTCTGATTGAATAAAATAGCCATAGTAAGTTCAGCTAAATAGTCACCAGTTAATACATCAAGCGGTCCGCCATCTACCATATCCTTCGCAGCAGATAGTTTGTCTCCGTAGTATCCACTGCAATTACCAATTTTAATGACTTCTTTGTTCACAAATTCTCCAGTTTAATACCACTAATTATTATGTCTGTTAGAAAGTTAGTTGTTTGTTCAGGAGGTTGATTTAAATTTTTAATTAAATTCTTACTTTGAAAATATCTACCTAAACCACCCAAAAGCAATGCAGTTGCTTGAGTATCTATATTTTTAATTTCATTCTTATTTTTAGCTTCATCTAAGAGTTCCTTAATGAAATTAGTAATATATTGTTCATGATAGTCAACCATTGGTTTTGAGGTTGGAAGATTTCCCAAAGAGGATGTAAATTGTTCAAATCTTGGACCCACAGCTTGATTAGCAACCCTTAAAAAACTTTCTAATTTTTTAATTGGAGAAGAATGATTTTTTATTGCATCCATTGCAATTTTACCGTGTTTCTTTAATACCCTATCAACAGTTGTAACAATTAATTCTTCTTTGCTTGGAGCAATTTCATATAATGTTCTTAGAGAAATCTTTAATCTTTTAGCAAGCTCAGACATTGTTGAGAAAGATTCACCTTTATCAAGTATTCTTTCAAGCTCATCCATAACCTCCAGATGCCTTTTTCCAAGATTAGTTGGTATATTTGTAAGAGGTGCAATTAATTTCATATTAGTTTTCTAATACTAGAAGAGTTGCTCCATTATCTACTTGTTGATTAAGGCTAACCATTAATTTTATAATTTTTCCATTTTCAGTGGCTTTGATGGAGTGTTCCATTTTCATAGCTTCAATAATTATTAAAGTATCCCCAGTTTTTACTTTGTCACCTTTTTTGACTTTTACATCAATCACTTTTCCTGGCATAGGTGCAACTAATCCACCCTCTGGAATTTCATTTCCTGGGTCAACAAATCTTGGCATAATTGTAGCTTCAAGATCACCGTAAGGCATGTTGATTAGTAATTGGTCATCAGCTTGCGAGATTTGGGCATAAAATCTATGAGAATCTATATCTATATCTATTCCATATTGATCATGGCCATGAACTTTGCAATTAGAATCCATTACTTTATAAAGTCCATTTCTTTGAAACTTATATGTAACTTCAACTTCATTTTGCAATATGAGCAATTTAATTCTTTGGTCAGGAATTCTGCCATTGGTCCAGTTAGAAGGCATAAATCCAGTAACTACGTCAGATCTTCTATTTTGTAAAGCATTCCATACAGCAATTGCTACCATTGCTTCATGTAATTGGATTTTTGTTAATTCTTTTCTAGCGCTTGGATTCTCTCGATCTATGAAATCTGTTGTTGTATTACCCTTTATAAAACTCTCATTGCGTAAACAATTTATCAAGAAATCTCTATTGGTTTTCAGCCCGCCAAAGTGCGCCTTCTCAAGACCACGAGCTAATTTATTTATAGCATCTATTCTATTAGGAGCCCATGAAATAACTTTTGATAACATTGGATCAAAGTCAGTACCAACTTTATAACCTTTTTCTACACCAGAATCCCATCTAATATCATCAGCTTTTGAGGTATCGTATGCTAACAAAGTACCCACTTCAGGTAAAAAATTATTTTCTGGGTCTTCTGCATATAATCTCACCTCAATTGCATGTCCATGCCAATCAATATCATCTTGGGAAAATTTAAGTTCTTCACCTCTAGCAATTTTTATTTGTTCATACACTAGATCAATACCAGTGATTTCTTCTGTAATCGGATGCTCTACCTGCAACCTGGTATTTACTTCTAAGAACCAGAATTCACCAGTTTTATCATCTAATAAAAATTCCACAGTACCCGCTGAAGAATACTTAATTTTTTTTGCTAATTTTATTGCAGCTTCTCCCATTTCTTCTCGTAGCAAGGGATCCACTCTAGAGGAAGGAGATTCTTCAATAATCTTTTGATGCCTTCTTTGAATCGAACATTCTCTTTCACCCAAGTGAACGACATTTCCATGTTGGTCCCCCAATATTTGAATTTCTATATGACGTGATTTTTGAATATACTTTTCTATAAAAATTCTATCATCATCAAAGCTTGATAAAGCTTCTCTTTTTGCGCTTGCAACCAATTCTTTTAAAGCTTTTGGATTTTTTACGATTCGCATTCCTTTTCCGCCACCACCAGCTACAGCTTTTACAAGTAACGGGTAGCCAAGATTTTTTGCATTTTTAAGATCAGAAGCCATAGGGAGCGTAGGAACATCAGATTTATCAGCTAATTCCTTTGCTTTAAGTTTATCGCCCATGACTTTGATGACATGAGGAGATGGACCAACCCAAATTAATTTACTATTTATAACTTTTCTTGCAAATGATGCATTTTCAGACAAGAAACCATAACCCGGATGGATTGCCTCTGCGCCTGTTTTCTTTGCTGCTTCAATTATTGCAACAATATCCTTATAGTTTGTGGGTAATTTGATTGCTTCATCAGCCATTTTTACAAAAGGAGCATTTGAATCAGCATCTACATATACAGCAATGCACTTTATACCCATATTTTGTGCAGTTAGCATTATTCTGCAAGCAATTTCGCCTCGGTTTGCAATAAGCAGTGAATTAAAACTCATAGTCTAAACACTCCATATTCGGTTGCACCCTCGATAGGAGAATTACATACAATTGATAAGCAAAACCCTAAGACATCTCTAGTATCTCTTGGATCTATTATTCCATCATCTGTTAGCATACTGCTTGCCACTAAACCTTCAGACATTTGCTCAGCAGCCTGTTCTACAGATTGAACAATCTGTGCATCAAGTTTTTCATCAAACTTTTCACCTTTCCTGGTTGCTCGAGCCCTTCTTACAATTGACATCACTCCAGCAATCTGCTTTGAACCCATTACTGCAATTTTTGCTGTAGGCCATAAGAAAGTAAATCTATTGTTATAGGCTCTTCCAGACATCGCATAGGTCCCAGCACCAAAAGAGGCTCCTATTATAACGGTAAGATGAGGGACATTAGAGTTTGAAACCGCGTTAATTAATTGAGATCCTTTTTTAATAATAGCTTGTCTTTCAAAGTCTTTCCCAACTAAAAAACCTGTAACATTCTGTAAAAAAATTAATGGAATATTTCTTTTATTGCAAAGTTGTATAAAACTAGCTGCTTTTTCAGAGCTTTCTGGATAAATTGGACCATTGTTACCCAAAATTCCTATTGGATAACCATGAAGCATTGACCAGCCACAGATCATAGTTTTTCCATATAGAGATTTAAATTCTTCAAATCTCGAACCGTCAACAATTCTTCCAATGACTTCACGTATATCAAGAGAGCTTTTTAAATCTTCATCAACAAGTCCAAGCAAATCTTCTTGTGCTAAGACAGGTTCATCAGTTTGTTTAATTGGAGAATGGCCTTCTTTTTGCCAATGTAGATGAGAAACTACATTTCTACATAAACGTAATGCATCCATTTCATCTTCTGCAAGATAATCAGATAGTCCTGAAATCTCAGAATGCATTTTTGCTCCACCTAGAGTTTCATCATCTGATTCTTCACCTGTTGCCATTTTTACTAGTGGCGGTCCAGCTAGGAATACTTTTGCTTGGTCTTTTATAAAGATATTGTAATCAGACATACCTGGTTGATAGGCTCCTCCAGCTGTTGAGGATCCAAATACAACAGATATTACTGGTATTCTCATTTTAGAGAGTTCGGTCATGTCATAAAAGAATCTTCCAGTTGCAGCGAAATGAGTATTTCCAATAGTTGGTGCTAGAGGAGGTTGATCGCCTTTCTTACCTGTTCCCATGCGCAGGTCTCCTCCAGCTGATTCTACAAAGTTAATATAGGGTAGGTGATTGTCTCTAGCAATTTCCATAGCCCTATCCCATTTTTTTCCAACATATACTGTCATAGCGCCTGCTAAAACCGATGGATCATTAGCAAAGATTACACATTCCGTGCCAGCTACGATACCTATTCCAGCAACGCAACCACCCCCCACTGTGTAGTCTGTACCAAAAGCAGCAAAGGGAGATATTTCTAAGAAAGGTGTATCAGGATCAAGCAAATTAAATATTCTTTCTCTAACTGGCATCTTGCCTCGTTTAGCAAGCCTTTCATGGTGATAGGTGCCACCACCTAATTCAGCCTTATCTAACAACTCGTCTAAAAAGCTTATTTTTTTTAGCATTACATCTTTGTTATAAAGAAATTCATCCGCATTGATATCAATGTTGCTTTTTATTTCAGGTGCAATATTTTTCTTTAACATTTCTTTTTTATAAATTTAAGTGGTAATATAATATACAAATTATTACCATTTTGGGAATTTATTTATAATTAATTCTTTTGTTTTTTAAAAGAAAGATAGGACTATGGGTATCAAAATATATAGCTGCGATGCTTCTAGAGGCGTAAGACCAATGTGGACTGCTGAGGAAATGGGTCTCAAATATGAGTCTGAGATGATGCCTTTTCCACCAAGATTTTTACATAAAGAATTTATGGATATAAATATTTTAGGGACAATTCCATATTTAATTGATGGAGAAGTTGAAATGACTGAGTCTGTAGCAATGTGTCAATATCTAGTTGATATCTATGGTCCAACAGATCTTAAGGTGAGCAATAATGAAACTGATTATCACCATTATTTAAATTGGTTGGCTCATTCAGATGCTACTTTAACATTTCCTCTAACAGTAGTTTTAAGATATTCCCTTCAAGAAGTAGGGGTTGCTGATAAGGCAGCTGAAGGATATAGACGCTGGTTCGTTGCTAGACTCAAGCTACTAGAGAAATCTTTAGAATCAAGGGAGTATCTCTGTTCAAATAGATTTACTATTGCTGATATTTGCGTTAGTTATGCAATTTATTTAGCTAAGACATTACAAATAGAGGAAGCATTCAAACCTAACATTAAACGATGGACTGATATGCTTTTTGAAAGACCTGGATTTAAAAAGGCTATCGCTCAAAGATATGAACAGCAAGGATAATTAATCCTCAAAGAAAGAGTCCACTCTTTCATATGCTTCAATAAATTCTTCTTTAAATTTTTGAACAGTCTGACCAGCTGATATTGTTTCGTCCACAAGCCCAATTCCTTGGCCAACCCAATAGGTTGCAAGCTGTTTAGCACCTTTGTGACCATTTTCTGCAGCCTTATCTATTTTAGCTAAAGCTGGCTCTCCAACCATAGTTTGCAGCGGCATAGGTAATGGTTCAGGAGCATCTGGAGCCTCCCATGCATCTGTCCATGCTGATTTTAATTGTCTAGAATGCTTTCCTGTTCTGCTTCTAGATCTTACGGTATGACTAGAAGAAGCTGCCAACATTTTTTCTTTTACGGTAGGAGAGGTTTCTGCTTCTGGTGTAGTTAGAAAGACAGAAGCACACCATACTCCAGCTGCACCCATAGCCATAACTCCTGCCATTTGTTGACCAGTTGCTATACCACCTGCAGCTAAAATGGGGATATCTCCATATGGTTGAATGGCTTTATGAACTTCAGGTACTAATACCAAGCCTGAAACACTTCCAACGTGTCCGCCACCTTCAGTGCCAGATACAACTAGGATATCAATTCCTGCCTCAACTTGTTTTATCGCATGTTGTTTTGCACCCACCAATGCAGCAACAGCTACATTATTTTCTTTACCCATATCTAACATCCATTTTGGAGGAACTCCTAATGCATTAGCTATAAGTTTGATGGGATGAGAAAAAGCTACTTCTAAAAGCTTTTGTGCACCTTCTTCTTTCATGTTATTTCCAAAACCAGAGTTTTGTGTGGTTTGCCCTCTAAGATCTTCACCATCAACTTCATATTTTTTTAATGTATCTGCTCTAAAATCTCTGTATTCTTGGGGTATCATTGCAGCCCAATCTTCTGATTTTAAATCTTCTTCTTTCCCAACAAATTTATTCGGAATTAATACATCGACACCATAAGGTTTACCGTCTATATGATCATCAATCCAGTTTAATTCTTGTTCCAAGGTCTCAGGGTGCATACCTACTGCTCCAAGCACACCCATTCCTCCTGCTTTAGAAACTGCTGCAACAACATCTTTGCAATGACTAAATGCAACTAATGGAAATTCAATATTTAAAAGTTCGCATATTCTAGAATTCATCTTTAATCCTCTTGGGTAATAATATGCGTACAATGTTATCATCCAAAATATACAAAATGAAATATCGCTTATTAATTTGATCTAGTTATCAAATTTCTATCTAGCCTAATTAAACTTCTTCGAGCATAATTATTTATTTGTTTATTGTATTAATTTTGTTAGATGTCAAAGATTAAGATAGATTGTTCAATGATCACTCGTGATCCTTCTGAGGCTTCAGAAAAAAGTCAGCAACTTGAAGCTCTGGGTTATGATGGGGCTTATACATTTGAAGGTCCGCATGATCCTTTCTTGCCAATTACTGCTGCGGCTCTAGCAACAACCAATTTGCATTTAATGACTTCTATTGCTGTAGCATTTTCTAGAAATCCAATGACTTTAGCCAATCTAGGCTATGATCTTCAATTGATGTCTAAAGGGAGATTTACTCTAGGTCTTGGCTCACAAATTAAACCCCATATTACAAAACGGTATTCTATGCCATGGTCTTCACCAGCTAATAGAATGAAAGAGATGGTTAGAGCAATTAAAGCAATTTGGGCTTGTTGGCATCATGGAGAAGATTTAAATTTTAAGGGAGAGTTTTATCAACATACCCTTATGACCCCATTTTTCAATCCAGGAGAGAATCCATTTGGTTTACCTAAAATCTATGTCGCTGGCGTGGGCCCTTTGATGACGCAAGCTGCATCAGAATCTGCTGATGGGTTTCTTGTCCATCCATTTCATACGACATCTTTTCTTGAAAATATCACTATGCCATCTTTGAAAACAGGTTTAGATATTTCAGGAAAGCAAGATTTTGATATTTCTGTTGGGGTGATGGTTGCAACTGGAAAGAATGATGAAGATATTTCAAAAGCAAGAGAGGCATGCAAAGCACAGATTGGTTTTTATGGATCAACACCAGCATATAAGATTGTTTTAGAACAGCATGGCTGGGAAGGAGTTCAAGTCGATTTAAATAAATTAACTAAGCAGGGGTATTGGGAAAAAATTCCTGAGTTGATTTCAGATGAAATGTTAGAGACTATTGCAGTTACAGGGACACCAGATGAAGTTTCTGCTCAAATTTTTGAAAGGTATGAAAAATTAGCTACTAGGATTGCACCTTCAATGTTTTCAGGAGATCCAACCATGGTCAGTGCGTTAATAGCTGCTATTAAAAATTTATGATTAAGCAATTAGAATTGTAATTCAGAAAAAACACTATCTTTTTCTTTCCAAACTCTTTCAATAAATAGTTTAAATTTTTTGCGGTATTCTTGCTCCTGCTCAAAAGCCTCTGATTTAAGATCTTCTGGGATGTCATAAATTTTTGCTTTTACTTTTGCTTGACTCATTTCGCCACATAGGAAATTCCATGCCGATTTTTTATTTGATTTATAAACAACCGTAAAGTCAACTAATGAATTGACTTGTGGCATTCCCGATAAGGCAATTGCTAATGCCCCTATTTTAGGTTTTAGTAGGTTTTTATATGGAGACTCTTGCTTGTTATGCTTAGTTTTGGTAAATCGAGTTCCTTCAGCAAAGCTAAAAGCAGTTGATGGATTTCTAGAAAATCGTTTTGCAGCTTTTTTTGCATTTTCATAGTCCAATTTTTTGAGTTCTGGGTTAGATTTAACTTGTGCTTGTGTATGACGGTTTAGGAATGGCATGTCTACAGTTTTATGTACCAAATAAATGATAGGAATCCACTTTAGTTCTTTTTTCATAAAAAATTTTAGAAGGGGGATCTTGTTATGACCAGCAGCCAAAAGAATAAAAATATCAGCCCAAGATTGATGATTGCTTATAGCGATATACCAAGAATTAATATCTACACCATCCGGAATATCAAACTCCCATTTTAAATTGTGTAATAGTTTTAGAGACATCGTTATTAAATTAACTATATTGCTACCTGTTTTATTGGAAAGATGGCCAAGGAGTTTTTTAATTCTTTTGCTTGGAAGAACTCTTGGCACATTAATTAAAGACAGATACAGAACACCAATTGTAAGGATAAGTAAGATTGCAAGAAATGTAAGGATTCCTATAAAGGATTTTTTCATCTCAGAAACCGCTTATATTTGCGTACCTTTCTTGATGATATTCACAAGTTCCAAAAAGTTGCTCAGCAACCCTAGCTCTTTTTAAATAAAAGCCGATATCATGTTCATCAGTAACGCCTATTCCGCCGTGCATTTGTATTGCCTCATTGCTTACAAGATGTAAGGTTTCGCCGGATTGGAATTTTGCAAGACTGGCTAGTCGCTCAAGTTCATTAGAATTTTCATCAGCTGCATGCATGGCAGCGAGTACAGCAGATCTAGTTAATTCAATTTCACAGAACATTTTTGCAGCTCTATGCTGAAGGGCTTGAAAAGAGCCTATTGTTACCCCAAATTGTTTTCTTTCTTTTAAATAGTTTACCGTTACCTCAAACGCCTCTTCCGTATTGCCTAGCATTTCAGCTGATATTGCAATTCTTCCAAGATCAAGAATTTTCTCAATGATTTCACCAGAAGTATCTTTTTCTCCTAATAATGAACTTTGGTCTAATTTAAGGTTTGAGATATCAATATTTGCATAGTTTCTTGAATCTGCTGTTGAAATTTTTGATATGTCTAGACCCTTTGAATTTTTATTGGTAATAAAGACTGATAATCCATTTGAGTCACCATTTTTTCCAGAAGTGCGAGCTACTATCAAAATGATATCTGCGCTTGCTCCATCAACAACAAAGACCTTTTTTCCATTTAAAACCCACTTATCTCCTTCAAGTTTTGCTGATGTTTCAATATTAAAAGGGTTGTGGTGACTACCTTCATCTATGGCTAATGCGGTAGTAATTTTACCAGAGACAATTTTCGGTAGATATTCACTTTTATGGTCCTTATTTCCAAGCATAGATATAGTTGATGCTCCTAATACAGAGGTTGCTAGTAATGGGGAGGGGGTTAGAGTCTTTCCAAGTTCTTGCATGATTACACTAATACCACCAATACCAAAGTCAGACCCACCAAAGTCTTCAGGTATTAAGATTCCTGACCAACCAAGCTCTACCATTTCTTTCCAAATATTACTATCCCAGCATAGAGCCTCTTTGTTATCTCGTAATTCTCTAAAATGCTTTACAGGAGTTTTTTCTTTTGCAAAATTTTGAGCGGTATTTTTTAAAAATTGTTGTTCTTCTGAGAGTATTAGTTTCATCTTTGTCCCTAGTTTGGTAGATCTAAAACACGTCTAGAAATTACATTTAATTGCACTTCAGATGTCCCACCTTCAATTGAGTTTGCTTTTGTTCTAAGCCAAGCTTTTGTGATTGCTTGCTCATCATCTGAGAAGCCTTCATTTGTCCAACCTAATCCTTTATTCCCCATTGAAGCTATCATAAGTTCATATCGATTTTTATTGTGCTCCGTTCCATAATATTTAAACATGGATGAGGTGGCTGATGCTTTTCCGCCTTCATCGCCCGCTCTTTGAAGCGTTAATCCAAATGCATGTTCTTTCATTTTATGTTCGGTAATACTATCTCTATGAGCAGGATGGGCAATTTTCCCATTGTCTTCCCCTAAATATTTTTTAGCAATATTTACAACGTCAGCGCCTGAACTAGTTTCTCCACCGGTTAGACCAAAATTAGAAATGAAGTTTCTTTCATGTTGAAGTAATTTTTTTGCAATTGTCCAACCAGAGTTTTCAGCTCCTACCAAATTCTTTTTAGGTACTTCTACATTATCGAAGAATGTTTCGCAGAATGGAGATTTACCGCTAATTAAGGCTATAGGTTTAGTGCTAACACCCTTTGTAGCCATGTCAATTAGAAGAAAGCTAATTCCATTATGTTTTGGTTCTTTTGGTCCTGTCCTCACTAAAGCAAAAATCCAATCTGCTTTATCAGCATATGAAGTCCAAACTTTTTGACCATTTACTAGAAAATTCTCACCTTTATCTTCAGCTTTAGTTGAAAGGCTAGCTAAATCAGAGCCAGAGCCCGGTTCTGAGTATCCTTGACACCATCTAATTTCACCTTTAATAATTTTAGGAAGATGTTCACGTTTTTGTTCTTCATTTCCAAATTCTATAATACATGGGGCTAACATCCATATTCCAAAGCTATTTAGAGCTGGACGAGCTTTAATTCTAAATAATTCTTGGTGTAAAACTTTAGTTTCATCTCTATTTAGGCCGCCTCCACCATATTGTTTGGGAAGTTGTGGAGCAGTCCAACCTTTTTCACCCATTCTATCAAGCCATAGTTTAGATTCCGGGTTAACATACTCTGCATTTCTTCCGCCCCATACTTCTTCTTCAGGAACTAGAGGTGTTCTTATACTTGGCGGACAATTTTCTTCTAACCATTCTCTAACTTCTTTTTTAAATAATTCTAGGTTTTCCATGGTAACTTGCGCTAATTTCAAGAATCGATATTATAAGCAGATAATTAATTTTTTGGTAACAAAAGTATGAAATCCTACCAAGTACCGGAACCTGGAAAACCCCTTGAGCTCGCAGACATCCCCACACCAGAGCCTACTGGATCAGAGGTGCTTATAAAAACTATTGCATGTGGAGTTTGTCACTCTGATGTACATATTCACTCAGGAGCATTTGACTTAGGAGGAGGTAATGAATTGCCAGTACCTGTGCCTAATCCTTTTACGCTTGGTCATGAAATTTATGGAGAAGTAGTTGCTCTTGGACCAGAAGCTAAAGATATTAATATTGGAGATAAAAGAATTGTGTACCCATGGATAGGATGTGGATCATGTGATGTTTGTAATTCTGGTGATGAGCATTTATGCAATACAGGACCAGTGATAGGGGTAATGGAACCAGGAGGGTTTGGTGATCACGTTCTAGTTCCAGATTCAAAGTATTTGCACGATGCTGGAAGTACACCAGATCATTTGGCTGGTAGTTATGCTTGTTCTGGGTTAACTGCTTACAGCGCACTAAAAAAGGGAGCTCCTTATAAAGATAAAAATTGTTTAATTATTATTGGGATTGGAGGAGTTGGCATGATGGGTTTGCAGATAGCTAAAGCTGCATTTAATTGTAAGCCAATCGTTGTTGATGTTGATGAAGAGAAATTAAAATTAGCTTTAGAAAATGGAGCATCAGCAGCGATAAATCCAACGGATGAAGATGCATTTATGAAGATATTTGAATTAACTGCTGGCAATGCATCTGTTGCTATAGATTTTGTTGGTTCAGAAGAGTCAACAAGTTTCGGAGTCAATCTTTTAAGAAAAGGCGGAAAATATATTATCGTTGGTTTATATGGTGGAGAATTAAAATTGCCTCTTCCTTTAATCCCAATCATGGAAAGGCAGGTACAGGGGTCTTATACTGGTAGCCCTGCAGATATGGATGAATTAATGGAACTTATTCGTTTGGGAAAGGTTGATCCTATCCCAGTAGAAAAGAGGCCTGCTTCTCAAGCAAACGAAACACTTGAAGATCTAAAAAATGGGAAGATTATTGGCAGAGCTGCATTGATTCACGATTAATAAAGTGTAATTTTCTAAAAATCTAAACTTTTGATTTTTTAATTAAATCTTCATCCAAGAGTATAATCTTTTCTATGTTTGAAAATATAGGAATTGTTTTAAAGAATAACCCAACTACAAAGGATATTTCTGTAGTTAATTCTATAATTGATATTTTATCAAAAAATACTAAAAATCTTTTTAGTGAAGAAGGTAGCAATCTTTCCTCTTCACATATTGTTGAGCATAAAGATGATGTTTTTAAAAACTCTGTAGATCTTCTTATAGTATGTGGTGGAGATGGAACTTTATTGGCAGCAGCTAGAAAATTTGTTAATGAAGATTTTCCTATCCTAGGGATTAATCTAGGAACCCTTGGATTTTTAACAGAAATTAATGTCGATGATTTTGAATTAGCTATTAAAGATATTTTTAATGGAGATTATGTTATAGAAGAAAGAAGTTTGGTTGAGGCTCATTTTTCTAATAATGAAGTTTTTGGATTAAATGAGATATTAATTCATTCTGGTTCATATGCGCAGCTAATGAGATATAGGCTATTAATAGATAATAAAACAGTTTATGAGCAAAGATCTGATGGGTTGATTATTGCTACTCCTACAGGTTCATCTGCTTATGCCTTATCCGCAGGAGGTTCTATTATTCATCCAGAGCTTGATCTTTGGAATATAATTCCAATGATGTCCCAAAGTCTTTCTTCAAGACCATTAATTGTATCTAACAATAAATCTCTTGAAATTCAGTTGATTCAAGGTCCT